>JAERMT010001401.1_pt1 | contig 10546 bp, 8 predicted proteins | sample 9267081 | NCBI WGS metagenome assembly JAERMT01 (sample SAMN17071939, study PRJNA684904) | human gut metagenome | isolation source: diarrhea sample from child under the age of five | host: Homo sapiens | place: South Africa: Mafikeng, Mafikeng Provincial Hospital | collected 2019-09
CTCATATACAGCAGTTCCGTCAAAGTTAGCCAGTCCGTGTGCATCCTTCGGAAAATGTGCCGGTACCCAGTCAAGAATGATACCGATTTTCTGACGGTGAAGATAATCCACCAGATATTTGAAATCCTGCGGTGTTCCGTAGCGGGAAGTCGGTGCGTAATAGCCGGTTACCTGATAGCCCCAGGAACCGTCAAAAGGATGCTCTGCGATACCCATAAGCTCCACATGGGTGTATCCCATTTTTTTGACATACTGTGCAAGCTTCGGCGCCAGTTCTCTGTAGGAATAGAAACCATCCTCATCCTCTGCTGTCTGTGGATGCTTCATCCAGGAACCCGGATGCACCTCATAGATTGACATGGCACTTGTGTCCGGATCAAAGTTCTCACGATTTTTCATCCAGGTATCATCTTTCCATTTGTAGTTGGTGATATCTGTAATACGAGAGGCTGTTCCGGGACGCATTTCAGCGGCATTGGCATATGGATCTGCCTTGTAAAGTTCCTCACCATGTGCACCTGTAATGTAAAATTTATACAGCTGTCCGATCTTTGCTCCCGGCACAAATGTCTCATAAACGCCAATGGGTCCAACTTTTTTCATGGGATTCTTCTCCGTATCCCATTCGTTGAATTCACCTACAACAGAAACCGCCTGTGCATTAGGTGCCCATACTGCAAAATAAACCCCTTTTTTCCGGTTCTGCGTGTCTGGATGTGCTCCCAGCTTCCTGTAAATATCATAATTCGTGCCCTGACCGAACAGATACTGGTCAAGCTCCGTAAATTGTAATTTCTTTCCCATTTTCAGGTACCTCCCTTTATAGTTCTGCCACCGTCCATTCCCCAATTTTAAGTGGAGTTTTTTATTCTATAATTATACCAATCCCCATATTTTCAGTCAAGGAAAAACCCTCTCCGGCTAATATGTGTCTATTATCCGACAGTGTCAGATAAAGTCAAAAAAGAGACCTGAATGACGCACATTTTGTCATTCAGGTCTCTCCTGTCATTTTTTAATATTCTCCGCTTCCATCGTCATAAGAATCGTCGTAGGAACCGTCATCGGAAGATCCATCAGAATAATCACTTTCGTCAGAGCCATCGGAGTAGTCATCTTCGTTGGAAGATCCGTCACTGACATCAGATCCGTCAGAAGAATCGCTTCCATCGGAGCCATCATCAGAGGAATCCTCTGAATCGCTGGAATTTCCTGCATATCCTGCAACACGACCAGCCTGAAGAGAACTGTCCCAGAAGTCAGAATAGGAAGCACTCTGTAACGTAACATCCTTCGCTTCTGCAAGCTCGCTGACTGTTACAAGCTTATATCCCTGGTCGATCAGTGCCGGGATCAGCTTCTCTGTGGCACACTTCACAGATGGTTCATGAATATCATGCATCAGGATGATAGAACCATCTCCCAAGGAAGAATCATTCATGATCTGATTATAATCTGCATCCGCATCCATCAGCTTCCAGTCCAGAGAATCTGTAGACCACATGAAGAAAGGCTTGCCAACTGCACTCATCTGCTCATCTGTGATCGCGCCATACGGTGCACGACATACCGTTGATGCCTGCCCACAGGCTTTTACCAGTGCATCATCGGTCTTCTGGAACTCCTGCAAAACAGAATCCAGGTCCATATTCGGCAGCGTCTGTTCCGGATGATCCCAAGTATGGTTACCGATCTCGCAGCCGAGCTTTACCATTCGCTGTATGGTAGATTCACGGCCCTCCATATTCTGTCCCAGCATAAAGAACGTAACATGGATATTGTATTTCTCAACAGTATCAAGAAGTGTCTCTGTATACTCTCCAGGACCATCATCAAAGGTCAGAGCGATCATCGGGCGCTTCTTGGAAGGATCATAAGAGCCATCCTCATTAAAATAATAGTCCTTCACACCTTTCTCCACCCATCCGGTCTGCATGTATCCCTTTTTATCAAAGCTGTATGTTGTTCCGTCAATATCCGCAAAACCATTTACATAATATGTACCATCCGGATTCTGATACCACTTTCCTGTGGAATCCTCATGCCATCCCGGAGTCATAACAGAAAGCCTTTCACCTGCTTCACTGCCCTTTACCGGCATCACCGTTGCATCTGTACCGGAATCCGCGCTGTCTGTATCCGAAGCAACCGTATCCGTCGATGCCGTACCATCCTTCGTACCACTGTCTGTGGAAGCTCCGGCGGTATTTGCCTGGACATTTACTGTCTCCGCATCCTTATTGCTTCCGCCGCCTGCATGGTTGACGATGGGAAGAATTACCCCTCGAACAACAAAAACCAACAGAAGAATCGCCGCAACTATACAGGTTATCCGCTTCATCATCCGCCGCCGTCTTAACTGCTGCTGTTTTCTGCGCATCCTCTCACGCAAAACTCTTTTGTCCATTTTTTACATCCCCGTTTATATACTTATATCTTTCTTTGATATTTAATGTCTGTCTTTAATCATACCGCATTTAATGCTTAAATACAATGGGAATTCCCGAAAGAATCTCTTAATTTATTACTGTTCACTCCGTTCTCAGTAACACGCTTCGCGGAATATTGCCAGTGAACGTAACCTTATTTTTCCTCTGTCTTCCTGTAAAAAAATGGCACCCGGAACACATTCCGGGCACCACACTTTTTTAGCTGCTGATACTGTCAGATCACTCCTGACCCGCTGCATTCTGATCCGCCTCGCCGTCTTCCGGCACCATATCTGTAGCCTCTGCCGCTTCCAGCTCTTCATCCACGGTACCTTCCGCACTGCTTCCGTCCGAGGAAGGATCATCTCCGTTTACTCCCTGAGTATCACCGGCAGAAACCTTCTCCTCAACCGTTGCATTGTCTAGGATAAAATCTTCCACTCTGAGAAGTCCGATGGATTCATCCACTGCTGCCTGTCCGTATTTATCTACCAGCGCAGCCAGATCCTTCACACTGTATGCTTTGATCAGTTCATCCTGGATACTGAGAGATTTTTTGTCTTCAAGTGTCATATTCTCCGCATCCATGATCCCCTGTACGATCAGGTTCTGCTTTACTTTAAACTCCGCATACTGACCGCTCTGCTCCTCAAAATCATCCATGGAGATTCCCTGAGCTTTTACAAAATCCTCCAGCGTCATATCGCCCTGTTTTGCATAATTCTCATACAGACTGCGAAACTCCGTCTTGGCTGTATCCAGATCCTCCTGTGGATATTCCTTCACTTCAGATGCTGAGAGCACTGTGTTCCATGCAGTTTCACGCAATGTGTTCTGTGCACTTGTCTTCGCTTCATCCTCCAGTGTGGTACGGATTTCCTTCTTGTAATCATCCACACTCTTGCAGTCTGTATTCTTGGCTACCCAGGTATCGGTAAGCTCCGGTGCACGCTTAAAGCTCTGCAGAGTGACCTTAAATACCACTTCCTGTCCGGCCAGCTCTTCCGAAGAGTATTCCTCCGGGAAAGTCAGATCGAGATCCTTGGTCTCACCTTTTTTCATTCCGATGATCCCGTCCTCAAATCCGTCGATAAACGTTCCGGAGCCAATGGTCAGCTCATAATTATTTGCAGTGCCGCCGTCAAAAGCCACGCCGTCCTTGGTTCCCACATAATTAATGGTAACTACGTCTCCGTTCTGAACGCTGCCTTCCGTTACTTCCTCAGCCTTGTTCTGTAGTTCCTCCTTGATCCTTCCGTCAACCATATCATCGGTTACGGCTTCTACGGTATTATCAAGAGTCAGCCCCTTATATTCTCCGATGGTCACATATTTGCTCACATCATCCACGGAAACAAGCCTTGTGTCTCCGGAGGCTGCCTCTTCGCTGTCTTTATTGGAATCCGTTTCTTCTGACTCTTTGGAATCTGCAGATCCGGAATCTTCTTTATCTGTTGTATCCTGCGCTTCTGCTGCAGGTTTTTTGTCATCTTTCTGGTCTGTTGATGTGCCACATGCAGTGATCGCCAGTGCCGCACACAGTGCAAGAACCATGAGATATGCTTTTTTCTTCATAACCTACTCCCTTCATCAAGTACTGTCGGTTCGATTATAATCTTTTTTTATACAGATTTGTAAAGTGTGTTTGCTGTCTTACATTTCCGGTACCGGTGTCGGTCTGGAAGAATCCCACACCTCCGATACATCAAACAGGTCACTGAGCATATCCGGATTGTAATACATTCTGTATCCATCCAGATTCCGTCTTCCCTGACGGAAATATTCACTTGTGATCTGCACAAAATACTGACTGGAATCTACATTGCAGAAATAGCGGTAGCCACGGCTTTTGTAATACTCATACTTCTCATTATCCGAGGTGTATCCTTCCCAGTCGCCGATATCCGCACCAAAGGCAAAAATGATCATATCGGTTTTTCCGAGGATGGGTGCCACATATTTTTCCCATTTTTTATTATCGGTCTTCAACTCCGCTGCTGTGGAGCTTGTAGCGTTTCTATGCCCCCAGGTATGGCTTGCAAATTCCCACCCGTCCTTTTTCATGGCCTTCGCCACTTTTTTGGCTGCTTTTACTTCTTTATCATAGTCAAAATCCGGATTGGCCTTGAGAAAAGCCTTCTGGTCATCCTGAAGATTCTTCTTGGTCTTATATGCCCCATCTGTACGGTAGCCCAGAACACCATTATAACCGGTCATTGCCAGAATACCCTTTCTTCCATGATAGGAAAAATCCGGATGTTCTTTGATAAAGGAATCCAGGATCGGCACCACATCGTAATCTCCGGTCACAACTGTACCGTCTGCCTTCTTATACTCGCATTTGATATCTCCGTTGTCGTCGATCACCAGCTTTGTGGCAAATCCGTCTCCGTCCATATAATGATAGTAGCTGACGTCATCCTCTGAAAGAACAAAAGGAATCTTGCCTTCCGGCAGCATGATCTTTCCCCTGCTCATGGTTCCGTCATCATTGATCACAGCCATATCATGAGGACTCACCAGTACGTAACCCTTATCATACATGATCTGGAGCATTTTTTTGAACTCGCTGACTGTGGTCATCATCTGATTATATCCGGCCTCATCGGAATCTCCGTCAAAGGCCAGTGAAGTATTCACGATCAGGGAATGAAAAAATACATGGGTGATATTCTCAAGTGGATATTCCACACAGGCATCTCTTTTTTTCATGTAGGCTGCTGCTGCTTCCTGCATCTTGTCACTGGTGGCAAATTTCCAGTTGTTTTTCAACACGGAGATCGCGCCGGTGTAATCATACTGCTGTGCCAGTTTTTTGGCTTTTTTGAGAAGTGTTTTTTCGTCTGAGGAAGTACTGTCGGAGCTGTTCTCGACAGCTTCCCTTTTCTGTGTTTCTTTTTCTGCCTTTTTTTCTTCCTTCGGTGTCTCGGTAGCTGCCGGCTGGTCCTCCGGGTCCGCTGCTACTTTGGCTTCTTCGGACTGTTCTTCTTCGGCTTCTGCAGCTTCTGCTTCCGCTTCATCAGACTGTGTATCCTCGTCATCCTGTGTCCCGGAGATCATATTGTCCACCTGAACAGTGACCGGATGGTTTCCGCCCACAAGAAGTGACGCCGCAAGTACTGTTGTCAATACACCTGCAATTTTTTTCTTCATAATAATATATATGCCCCTTTCTAAAAGTCCCCTCGTATCTCCGTATATGACCGTTACATCGGCGGTACCGGTGTCGGTCTTGCCGGATCAAAAACATCTTTTACGTCAAAAAGATCGGATAACAGTTCCGGGTTATAATACATACGGTATCCATCCAGATTTCGTCTTCCCTGACGGAAGTACCGATCCCTGATCTGTACATAATACTGGCTGGAATCCACGTTGCAGTAATAATTATATCCCTGCCCCTTCAGATATTCGAATTTATCCCCGGAATACTCCTGGTCATTGGTAATGTCGGTTCCAAAAGCAAAAATGATAACATCCGTTCCCCCGATCAGCGGATCTACATTTTTCTTGAAACGTTCGGTATCTGCCTGAAGCTTCTCCAGTGTGACCTGTCCCACATTCTGATGTCCCCAGGTATGGCTCGCAAATTCCCAGCCTTCTGCCTTCATGGCATCGGCAACCTTTTTTGCGGCTGCCCGTTCTTTTTCCAGGCTGAAATCCGGATGTGCATCCAGCCACTGTACTTTATTTTCATCCAGATCTGCCGGACGGGTCTCATAGCTTTCGTCGGTCCGGTATCCCAGGATCCCGTTGTATCCGGTAAGTGCCAGGATTCCTTTTGCACCGCGGTATGAGAAATCCGGATGCTTTTCCACAAAACGGTCGATCAGCGGAACCATGTCGTAATCTCCCACGGAGACACTTCCGTCATCTTCCACATATTCATTGCGGATCTTTCCTTTATCATCCACAATCAGCTTCGTGGCATAGCCGTCACCGTCCATGTAATGATAATAGCATACATCATCCTGTGAGAGGACAAACGGCGTTTTCCCAGGCGGAAGAAGGATCTCTCCCTCTGTGATATTCCCGTTGTCGTCTGCCTTTGCCATGTCCTTGATGCTTACCATCACATAGCCCTTGTCATACATGATCTGCGTGATCTTGTTAAACTCATCAATAGTTGTCATGACCTGATTATAATCTGCTTCTTTGTAATCTCCGTCAAACGCTTTGGATGGATCTTTGATCAGAATATGATAAAAAACATGTGTCACCTTTTCAAGGGGCCATGCCGTACATGTTGCTTTTATGTCTTCGTATTTTTTTACAGCTGCCTGCATCTTCTTATCAGAATCATAGGATGGAGCCTTTTTCAGAAGATCGATAGCTTTGTCATAGTTATACTGACTGGCCAGAAGCTCTGCCTCTGCGAGAGTATCCTTGGAAGCGGTCTCTGTATTTTTAGTACCTGCTTCTAAAGCTTTTTCTCCGGAAACAGTCTGTTCTTTCTGTTTGTCAGAAGAAACCATCTTCTCTTTTGAAGCCTTCTCACTTCTGCCCTTCAGTGCACCGACCCCTACGGATGCCCCGACTGCGATGATCATTGCCACTGTTATGATGACCAGACGTTTTCTGCGTTCCTTCAGCTGGCGCTTTCTGCGGCGTTTCAATACCTCTTTCCGCCATTCTTCGTACTCCGGAGTTCCCATTTCCGGTCGGGTTCCCCCGGGCTTTTTCTCTTTCATATAATATTTCCTCCATCTCTGGTTTATCCATTACATATGTTAACTCAAAGATAGTTATATCCTGTATTCTCTGCAGCATACACAGATGAACTGCATCGTAATCATTATAACTGGTAACTGCTGAAATTTCCACCGTTCCACCTGTCTTTTTCACTTTTTTAATTGCCTTTTTGACGAAACAATGCTAAAATGTTGTTTGCGTAATGTAACCGATTGCGAAACAAATATATATACAGGGGGATTCTCAAATGAGTACAGTTACCATCGTTCTTCTGGTCATCCTCGTTATTCTGATCGCAGCAGTGATCGCACTCTATTTCTTCGGAAAAAAAGCTCAGAAAAAACAGGAAGAACAGCAGGCTCAGATCCAGGCTAACAAGCAGACAGTTTCCATGCTGGTCATCGATAAAAAACGGATGCCGCTGAAAGATTCCGGACTTCCACAGATGGTCATCGACCAGACACCTAAGCTTATGCGTCGGTCCAAGCTTCCGATCGTAAAAGCCAAAGTCGGTCCGAAGATCAACATCCTTATTGCAGATGAAAAAGTTTTTGATCTGATCCCGGTCAAAAAAGAGATCAAAGCTGAAGTCAGCGGTCTTTACATCGTTGGCGTAAAAGGAATCCGTGGTTCTCTCGAAGTACCACAGAAGAAGAAAAAAGGCTTCCTCGCAAAATTCCGTAAATGATCAGAATCCAAAACAGCCGCCACGCTTTCAGGAATTTCCCTGATGCATGGCGGCTATTCTTATGTAGTGTGATTATATATCTTTTATTTTCTGCAGGATCTATAAAACAAAATCCTTGCAGTCTCTTGGCTGTACCTGGATCGCCAGATAGCAGTCTGCCACATGTTCTTCATTCATATCCAGCGCATAATCTGCTTTGATCTGAAGGTTCTCTTCGCTTTCCGTCAGCTCCAGATTCGTAGCTGAGATTCCCATCTGAAGTGTTCCGTAAGGGGTAGTATAATAGGTCATGTTTTTTTTGCCCTGTTCAAATACCATGTGTACATTGACCAGTCCCTTCTTGCTGACCTCCAGACCCTTTCCGGATACTTTTATGTAATTGATGGTGGGTTCTGCTGTTTCATCCAGCAGTTCCTCATATCTAAGATAATGAGAACCATTGCGGAAATAATACTGTCCCGGAACAATGATCTCTATAGGTTCCTGATCCCCCTGTGCATCCATCATCTGAAGCCCTCTTACATGGATCAAAACTTCTTTCTGCATTCTTTTCTCCTATCATTTATGTACAGATCTGTTTAATATTTTTCGATATCGATCTTCTGTGTTTTTTCTACGTTATACGGCAGGATGGAATTGGCAAAATCCTTAAACTTCTCTGCAAGATCACTTACATAAAAGCGATACGGGAATTCCTCCTGTGCTACCTCATTGCTGGCAAGATCCAGTCTGGAGAGTAACTTTTTAAGCTCTAGCGCCGTCTCATATGCAGGATTCACAAGGCAGACCTCCTCACCCATGATCTTGCGGATGGTAGATCTTAAAAGAGGATAGTGCGTACATCCGAGGATCAGTGTATCGATCTCCTGCTCCTGCAGCTCCTTCAGATATCTTCTGGCAACTTCCTCGGTGACCGGATCATGATACCAGCCCTCTTCTACCAGCGGAACAAACAGCGGGCACGCTTTTCCGATCACGGTGATCTCCGGATCCAGTTCCTTCAGATAAGAGGCATGGATACCGCTTCCTACCGTGCCCACCGTTCCGATAATGCCCACCCGTTTATTTCTGGTTTCCTGGGCAGCAACTTTGGCACCGGCCTCGATCACTCCAAGAATCGGGATATCCAGTTCATCCTTCACCGCATCCAGAGCAAATGCACTGGCTGTATTACAGGCCACCACAATGGCCTTCACCTTCTGTTCCTGCAGAAAATGAATGATCTGGCGGGAATAACGGATCACCGTTTCTCTGGATTTGCTTCCATAGGGAACTCTGGCTGTGTCTCCGAAATATACGATTTTTTCCGATGGGAGATTGCGCATGATCTCCCGGGCTACTGTCAGTCCTCCGATACCGGAATCAAACACACCCACCGGTGCGTTTCTGTCTATATTCATTGATCTTATCTCCTGAAATAATTAATCGAACGTGATTGGTCCGTTGAAATATTGTATCACCAATCCAGGGCTTGCGCAAGCCAGAAGGATATCTTCACCGGCTTATTTTCCCCGTTGTCCTCTGCTTTTTCAAAGCAGAATTCCGGGTAGATCGTTCCCCACCAGGCATAAAACTGTGGCTGCCGATCACCGGCAGTTCTTCTCTCCCAGGTACTCCCTGCAAGGATCACTGCCGTGAGCAAAAGGAACCCTCCTGCTTTTTTTAATACATGCTTCTTCATTTTTATATGCTCCATGAGCAAGCCCTCCTGTCAAAAATCTTCTGATGATCTTACCCAGAGATATACTGTACGATTTATCGTACTGATCATCATCTGTATTATTAACAGTCCGGCTCCCATCTATTCATTACTGCCGTAATCCACTTCCAGAAGCTCACCTTCCACCCATATCTCCGGAAGCCAGGGCAGTGTTCCATCCTGACAGAACTGATGATATACCTCCCGCAGAGTCACACCCTTCTTCTGCTGCCCGGACGTGCGGTTCTCCTGGATTCCCTGAAGGTATTCCCCTATGGAGCTTTCCCGGGCTCCTTTCCAGTGAAAAACATCTCCCAGCATATCTGTCCGGAACACGTAGACATCCTCTCCGATATGCTCTTCCTGCTTCAGATATCCGATCAGTGCTTCCCGGGATCCCTCTTCCAGGATCTGTTCATCCAGGATCAGCACTTCAAGATGACCCAGATCCAGAAATTTTTCCTGAGACCGGTTGTAGACTGCCTCGATCTCCTGAAAGTCCCGGCCGGAAAGAGTCAGCACAGAAATCAGATCTTCGTCCGGTTTTTCCTGTCCGGTAGCTGTACTCATATCCGGCATTGCATATTTCAACACAAAGCCATTCTCTGAAACACCGGCCCCCAGTGCCAGCGGATAGGCTCTTTTTTCCGGTTCTACTGCCGCACAGCCTGATCCCGTCAAAGTGATGACCAGGACAAGTCCTGCCACAGTTACTTTTTTCTTCCGTCTTCCCCGGTTTTCCGTACTGAGAAAAAGCTGTATCACAAGCAGAAACGGCACAAAGATGTACCCCAGATACCAGCCATAATACTCCCGTATCCCCATCCCGTTTCTCTCATACAGGGAAAGCAGCCAGCCTGCTGCCGGGATCCAGTACCGGCCGGTCCCGAATCCGGTTTTTTCCGCGATCTGATTTCCATAATGAAACAAACTTCCCAGAGAAAACAAAAGTCCGAATACCAGAAACCCCATCCATATCACATCAAATCTCGCCAGTACGTTTCCCGGAAGATCTGCACCCTCCAGAAGAGGCAGTAC
>JAERMT010001411.1_pt1 | contig 10501 bp, 11 predicted proteins | sample 9267081 | NCBI WGS metagenome assembly JAERMT01 (sample SAMN17071939, study PRJNA684904) | human gut metagenome | isolation source: diarrhea sample from child under the age of five | host: Homo sapiens | place: South Africa: Mafikeng, Mafikeng Provincial Hospital | collected 2019-09
AAAGGGAGCCAGTCTTGCACCGCAGGAAATCAAAATGCTTTTGGCTGTCTTGCCGCTGGCGAGCTTGTATTTCTTATACTGCCTCACGGCGAAGTGCTGGGGGCTGCGGCGTTCCAGCCCGTCAAACATATAGTCCACCGCATTTTTGAAGGTTTCGTCATCCTCCCGGACTTCCATGCTGTTTATCATTTCCACCAGCGTATTCATGTTGCGTTCTTCCTCCGGCCCCTCAAAGACGATGTAGGCCACAAGGGCGCAGTATAAGAGGGTTTCGGCTTTGGTCCAGAACTCGTCGCCCTCCTTGCCGTCGCCTTTGGTGTTGGCGATCAGGGCGGTAACGAATTTCAAAACATCGCTTTCCGTCTTGATATAGGCCAGCGGATTGTAGTGCATGGATTTTGAAAAGTCGATACTGTTGAACACCCGCACCCTGTATTTCTCCCGTTGCAGAAACCGCCCGCACTGGTCGAGGGTGCCGCCCTTCGGGTCTACCACCACATACGAGGAATGGGCTTGAAGGAGCTGCGGGGTCAGCCAGAACCTTGTCTTTCCCGAGCCGGACGAGCCGATGACACAGGCGTTTAGGTTCCGGGCATTGGCGGGTATCTTCGGACGGGTGTTCATGGTAAGGAACTCCGTCCCGGTCAGAATGACATTGTTCTGAAATTTAGGGTCAACAAATGGCTTTATATCTTCCTTTGTTCCAAAGCGGGCGGTGCCGTACTCCGCATCCCGCCGGAATTTTTTCGCCTGCCTGATCTTTGACTGTATCAGCAGATACATCCCAGCCGCACCGGCAAGGCCCACCAGCAGGTCAATACCTCCCAGCCCCGGCCAGTAGGTTTCAAAGGCTTTGGGGAAGGTATCGAGCATCCCCATGAGCTTTGTCCCGAAGTCTGTGCCGGGGGCGATCCGGTAGGCCGTCCCGATTTTGGAGAAGAACCAGAACACAAAGAGGTACGGCAGGTTTGGGAGCACATATTTTCTGATCTTGTCACTCAACGTCCGTCCTTCACCGCCTCTCTGGTCCGCTGCTTTTCCTTTGCCTGTGTCCTGATCTGCTCCGTGAATTTCCGAAGCTGGCCGAGGATGGAAGCCTTGTCCTGCTCTTTGTTCAGCACCTTTGCGCTGTACTTCTGGAAGGCCGCTGTGATAGCGTCCGCCTGATTGGCTTTGAAAAACAGCAGGTAATGGCCGGGGCTCACTTTATGGAAAGCGTAGTCCACATGGAACTCCTTCGCGATCCGGTCAAAATCCTTTGGAGCTCCCACATAGGGCATGGCACTTTTGCCGCCATAGTGGTTCATCAGCTTTTTCACGCTCTGGCGTCCCTGCGGGGTCAGCGCCTTCCGGTGGTGCTTTTGCAGCGCCCGAACCACCTTGCCAAGAGCGGCAGCCAGCACTTTTCCTGTGAGCTTCGTTGTCCTGATCGAAAGGGCAACCGTTTTTTGGTTTACTTCTTCCTGCATAAAACCTCCTTTCCGTCGGGGTTCCCGCTATCCGGGAGGCCCCCGTACAGTCTCGGGGAACAGAAAACCTCGGGCCAATGTGGCCCGAGGCTTACCGCTCGGCATCCCTGCCGGACGGAGCTTTCTTTTCCGGCTCCGTCTGGACTTTTTCGCCCTGTTCCCGCATGGTTTGCAAGATAGAGGGCTTCTTTTGAAGCTGGGAAGGATTTTCGCCGGACAGCGGCTTGATACATTCCAAGCGGTCAGCCGCCCGGATGGCGTTGTCCGTGAGCTGCCTCTGCCATGCGCCCACGCTGGGAGCCCAGCGGAAACCGTTGCTTTTCAGCTCGGCCCGGGCGTCCGCGTCAGGCTTTCCGTCAAAGAACACCTGCAAGCGGTTGTCCTCCCGGTTCATTTCCACACGGCCCCCATCGAACTCCCAGCCGGAAAATTCCTGCTGTGCCTGTTTGGAAAGCTGTTCGATACGGGCCTTTACCCGGCGGATCTCCGCATTGTTGTTAGTAAGCTGGTAGCTTTCAAAGGGCCTCGGGTCGCTCCGCCAGCTTGACGCCATGCTTGCTTTCAGCTTTTCAATCTGGTCCGGAGACAGCAGCGCACAGCCGTCCAGCTTGCCATGCTTGCGGTAATAGGCGTTGACCTCCTTCATAATGAGCTGGGAGCGTTCCAGCCCGTCCAGCTTCTTCTGGAGCTTTTCAATGGCCGCCGGGTCATCGGCGCTGATCCCGCCCATGCCGGTACTGCGTATCTTATCCAGAAGCCCTTGAATATGCCGCCATTCCTCCATGTTGCTGTCCCGCGCCCGGTTCTGTTTTTCCTTCTTTCCCACCGGGAAATTGGAAGGCCCGGCGATCAGCACAGAGGGAACCCTCGCGTCAATGGCAAAGCCTTGGTTCATGTTTTCGGCCAGCTTGCGGGCGTAGGTGTCTAACAGATGGTTGATCTTCTCATGGTACATGGGATCCACCCGGGATTTCTGCTTTTCCGCTATGGCGGCGGCCTTGTCCACCATTGCCCGGTATTCCGCCGTTGCGCTCCCTTCCTTGTAGTCGGAAAAGCTGTTCATTTCTTTTGCCCGGCGGGCGGCTCCTTCATTGATAGGGTAATAGTTGATGGTATGCACCTCCTTTATGCTTCGGGCCATGCTGGCCCGAAGTCTTACCGTTCTTCATGAGAAGGCCCCGCCTTGTCCTTTTTCGGAGCGGGTGGGGCTTCTTGAAACCGTTTGAGTGTAGCGAGAATGGAGTGGACAGGCTCGGCCTTTTCAGGATAGGCAAATATCCGGTGTTCCGGCGGAATGTCCTGCGGCCCGTGGTAATACTCCTTGAAGCCCTCCGGGACTGCCGACACATACCCACCGGGAGCGAATACGCCGCCCTCGTTGATACGCACATCCCGCCCGTATGCCTCATAATCGAAGTAGTTCTGAATGTGCTCCGGTATGTCGATAGTCCCAAGCTCGTCGGCGTAAAGACGGCCCAGCCCTTCATCATCGGAAATATCCGGGTAAAAGCGGTAAAGGTCAAGGTTCTGCGTCAGGTTTATCAAATCCTTCACGCTCCTTGTGTGGTTTCCCAAGACAAGAGCGGCTTCAAAGGTTTCCAGTCCGCCCTTATCCCGTACTTCCAGCAGGGCGTGGCCCAGCTCGTTCAGCTCGTCGATGTTCTCACATTCGTAGAGATAATCGTAGAGCCCCAGCACATCACTGTCAAAGCTGGTAAAGAACACTTCGCTGTACCGTTTCCCGTCTATCCCGATTTTGGCAAGGGCGGCCTGCAACTCCTGTGTCGTCATGGGGAAATGTACCGTTGTCCCTACCTCAATCCCCATTAAGGGGTATAGGGCTGTATTGGTTATATAGGCTTCAAACATGGGCTCATTCCTCCTTTCCGGCCCGGTCAGCCAGCACCTCATAAATCCCGGCCATAATGTAATCGGCGCAAGGGAGGGCAATCGCGTTTCCCAGTGCCTTGTAGCGTTGCAGAGGCCGGATCTCCACGCCGTCCGCCCCGTACTTTGTCCAGCCCTCTGGCAGCCCCATCAGCCGTTCGCTTTCCGTTTCCGTCAGAAAACGGATACAGCCGCCCTTCGGGTCGCCCTCATACCAGAAGGCAAAGGGCGTTACATCACTGGCTAAAAGAGTGGGAAAAGGGTCAGTTGGTAATCCGAAGCTGTTTCGGAAGGCCGTTTCTTCCTGCCTTTTTGCCGCTCCCCGCATACGGAAGCACTGAAAGGGGTGGATGACTGGTAGCAGAGTTCCCATAAAACAGTATTTGCAAAAGTTCCCTAAATGGGGAAGATTTGGCGTGACTTCGGTCACGCCTTTTCTTTTGCTTCCAGTTCATCCAGAGGGATGTACCCCAGCCCATCGTACTTGATATGGATGTGCTGCACCCGCTTTCCGCTGGACTTATCCGGGGCATCCACATAGATGGCCGACACCAGTTCACGGAGAGCATAAGGGGTGAGTTCTTCAATATGAACGTACTTGTGCGCGTTCTGGACGAACTTTTCAATATTCTCGATCTGCTGTTCCTGTACTTCAATTTCCTGCTGGATGGAGAGAACTTCCTCTTCCAGCTGCTTCTGTTCGGCATCGTAGCTCTGACTCATCATGTCGAAGCGGTCATCGCTAAGCTTTCCGTTAACATTGTCCTCGTAAATCTTCATGAACAGCCGTTTGAGGTCTGCGATCCGCTTCTCATTCCGGGCAAGCTGCTTCTTCAGGACAGTCAGCTTTTCGGTGCTTTCCACCCGAAGCTGCTCCTCCATGACCTTGCGGAAGTAGTCCTCATGACAGAGGATGTAGTCCGTCACCCGCTGAACATGGCTTAGCACACGGCCCTCCAAAACCTTTACCCGGATGAAGTGTCCCTTGCACTTGCTCCCGTTCTTCTTGTGCAGAGAGCAATCAAAGAAGTCTTGACTGAAGTCCCTGTGATTGGACGAACCATATTGCATCTTGGAACCGCAGTCAGCGCAGTAGACCATACCGGAGAAAATGCTGCTCTTGCCTGTCCGGGTCATGCGGTGACGCTGGCTACGAATCTCCTGAACCTTTTCAAACACATCATCGTCAATAATGCGCTCATGTGTATCCGGAAAGATAGCCTGATTTTCCACGGGATTCAGATGTCTCTTTTTATCCCAGATAGAGTTAGTATAGGTCTTAAAGTTGACTGTGCAGCCAGTGTACTCCCGGCGTTCCAGAATCGAACTTACTGCTCTTTTATCCCAGCGATAAGGGTCTTCCGGGGCGGGTGAGTTCGTACTCAGGCCATGGCTCAACTTATAGGCGGTGGGAGTCAGAACTTTGTCCACCCACAGTTGGTTTGCAATTTGGGTCGGGCCACGGCCTTCCATGCACATGGAGAAGATGCGCTTCACGATTGCAGCCGCTTCTGAATCAACAAGCCAATGTTTCGGGTTCTCCGGGTCTTTCACATAGCCGTACGGCACATTGACCGTCAGCGGTACTCCACGCTCTCCCTTGGCCTTCTGAACAGCCCGAATCTTGCGGCTGGTATCGCGAGCGTAAAACTCGTTGAACCAGTTCTTAATGCCCGCAAAATCGTTGTTTACGCTGTTCGGGTCAATGGTGTCGTAGTTGTCGTTAATGGCAATGTAGCGAACGCCATACTGGGGAAAGGTGAAGTTGGTGTACAGACCTGTCAAGGCAGAATTACGCCCCAGTCGGGACAGGTCTTTCGTAATAACGATTCCTACACGTCCTGCTTCGATCTCGGCCAGCATACTCTGAAAGCCGGGACGGTCATAGTTCGTGCCGGAGTAGCCATCATCCACAAAGAATACCGGGTTCGGGAAGTGGTTCTTTTTGGCGTATTCCAGAAGGATGGCCTTCTGGTTCTCAATGGACAGGCTTTCGCCGAGCCGTGCGTCCTCTTGCGACAGCCGGCAGTAAAGTGCGGTGATCTTATTCGTTGCTCCAGACATTGTTGTGTCCTCCTTACTCTGTGGAGCAACTGTCAGTACAGGATTGGTTACCGGGTCAAGTATAGCAGAATTGGGCGCAGTTGTCATTCGTCTGCACCCTCATCTTCAAATTTTTGCTGGGCGTTCTTGGCAACAATGCGCTCCAGCTTCTTCAAAAAGGATTCCTTGCCCTCATAGCTGCCGGTCACGGTGTAGGTGGTGTGACCGACTTTCTCCGTGGTGGTCAGTTCCGGAATCCAGAAAGCGGACAGGTTCTTGACATGGAGGTTGCCGTTCTCGTCCACATAAGAGCCGTGTTTCTTCTGCTCTTCGGTCAAGGGCTTCCGCTTGAAGTAGATTTCATTTTCGGAGATGCTCACAGTCTCGCTGGTCTGCTCTTTCGGGGCATCGTCATACAGCTGGGCGAAAAATGCCAGTGCATCTTCGGGTGAGTCTTCCTCCATGAGTTGCTCGAAAACTCGCTGTTCCTCTGCCGAGAGGTTGTTCCATGCGGCTTCCAACTCCTGCTCGTTGGCTGCGTTGACAAAGGCTTCGATCTCTTTTTTCATGGTGCATCCTCCTTTGGCTGCGGAAAGCGTTTTTTCAAAAAATATGGGTTTTCGTGAGAGCAAGAATCGTCCCGTGGCCACAAATTTTCAATACTCGAAAATTTCCTGTCCCCTTTGGGACTGTTTCTTGTTGGGGCGTGCCTGCCCCAAACCCTGCTTAGAGCGAGTACGGCAAACTAGAAGTTTGGGTTACGAGTGTCCATTCTCATCGCTTTCGGGCGGACGAACATAACGTAACATTTCTTCTTCACAGGCGCCAAATTCCAAATAATTGGCTTTTGCTTCGTTTAGAGTTATTCCGTGGTTTGAGTCGCTGGGGTCATCATCAGAAGCAATAAATGGATCGTTTTCCCAAAAGCAAACGGGGCAAATATACCCGCAGTCTTCTTCCGGTGGAACAGTATAGGTAAAATGCCCACAACATGGACATTGATGTTTTTTCAAATATGCTCACCTCTGCAAGTGCTATTTTATCGAGTTTAGCTAGTCGCGCTATTTGGTATATGGCTCTGTGTCTTTTCCATCATATACAACGACCCTAATGTCAGCAGCTACACCAACATCCGCATGAATACCCACCGTATATTCTTTATCCGTAACATTCGTAAAAGAATAAAAACTGTTCGCCGGAATATTGTCAGATACGACTTCCTGTTCACCTTCGCAAAGCAAATGAACTACAATGTCAAAATCATTTTTATTTTGAATTGTTAGTGTACCTGTTTTGGATAAAACTTTTACATCAGAGTATGTGATTACATACTTAGCAGAAGTTGATTCTTCTGTACAGGTCACAGAGCAGTCCCACTGTATTGCTGCCTTTGCCTTTCTATAGGATTCCGAAGACCGGTATGCAGAAAATACAATAATTGCAGCTACAGCAAGAATCCCAATGATAACAGACACTATTGTTGCTTTTTTCTTCATAATCTTTGCCTCCGAAAATTTCGATTTACTGGGCTAAGCCGAGTATACCATACTCTCCGATGAAAGAACACCCCTATATAGGAGAACTTGGCCGTTTTATTGCGTACGTGCGTACCAACTTCTCCCGTACGCACGTACACAGCGATTTGCTCGAAACGCACCCTATACAGCCGTTCCCCCTCGGAGAGCCCACTACACTTTGCAGACCGCAGGGATGAAAGTGTCATAGTGGGTTATTACACTTCCGCAGAAGTGCCTTTTTCTCGCCGCAGACAACCGGGTATGCCTTTTGTGAGAGCTTTCTGTCCGGCGAATCCACATCGCCCACAGGCGATGTGAGCAGGGATTCCAAAGGGGCGCAGCACCCTTGGCACACGACTTTGGTACAAAGTCTAGTGTGTTACACCTTTCCAGAGGTGTATACGTTCCTGAAATGCAAAAAGCCCCATACCCAACACCTTAACGGTGCGGACATGGGACTTGATGCTTCCTCGGCCTAGCCGGGTACTCCGTAACCAATCCTGACAGGCAGTTGCCGTGTCATTTTTCGAAAACTGTTTTACGGATACCCAGCAGTATCTGCCGCCCTGTTTCAAAAGAAGCTGTTCGATCTCCTTCGGCGGCGGCCCACCCGCCCTCTCCGCAAGGCGGAGGAAGTGGGAGCATTGGACGGGGCTTAAATAGTATGTCTGCGGCACGTCTGCCTCCAAAATCCGCCACGACGAAAATCCGCTGCCTTCGTGCCAGCCTTCGGGAGCCTGCCCAATACTGGGCGTCCATGAGTCGCCAGCACACATCAGGCGTTCCCCCTCGCACCATTCCGGCGTTTCCCCATCTTCCCGAAGGAGGCATTGGAACTTCGGTGTCCGAGAAGGCGGATAGGACGGCTCTAAAGTCCATCCGGTCATTTGTAGAAAACGCTCCCATGACGTTTTCCCAAACAGCGATAGCTGGATATAGGTTATCAGTAGCATCCCTCATTTCCTGTATGATACGAAACGCCTGATAAAACAGGCTTGATTTTGCCCCGGCAAGGCCGGAGCGGTTGCCGATCAGAGAAAGGTTCTGACAGGGGGAACCGAAGGTAATTATATGGACAGGTGGGATTTTCCCGCCGTCCACCTTCGTAATATCCCCCAAATGCACCATGTCGGGAAAGTGCCTTTTGGTTATGGAGATGGGCGCTTTTTCAATCTCACTGGCCCATACCGGACGGATACCGCACCGGGAAGCAGCCAGAGGGAACACGCCAATCCCGTCGAAAAGGCTTCCCAGCTTAATGTCCGGCATGGCCCGAGGTGCCGTGTCCCTTCACGGCAAGCACCCCTTCCAGTGTGGTCGCCGCAATGCCCAGCCGCCCGGCAACCGCAATATCGTTTTTTACATCCTCATCCACAGCGCTGCCGCAGACGATCAGGGTGTGGGAGCGCCGCAGCATATCCCGGCGCATATCAATCCCGGCCTTGTGTTCCTCGGGAACGCTGTCATTCAAAAACAGCGGCAGATACAAGAGCGGGCAGATCGGGGAAAAGCCCGCCTCATAAGCAAGACGGCAGTAGTGGGCCGCCAGCTCCATATCAACATCCGGCTCGCCGCTCCATGCGGCGGTCAGGTACGCTAAAGGTCGTTTCATTGGTTGAGCCTCCATTTCTGTTTAGGTTTAGGGAAAAGCAAGGTATCGCCCAACCCCTCCGCCCCTTCCCCCGGGAAGGGGAACGGCTCTGGAGAATTTATATCCCCGTCGCTTGACCGGGAAAAAGCATAACCGGAAGAAATCCGTCAAGGGTGCCTCCGGCACCGCCTGCGGCGGCGCTGCCCTTGACTGATTTTCCCGGCTATGCTACGGAATAACTGGCGACGGGGAATCATTTATATCTCCAGAGCTTCGGGGCGCGGGGCAGAGCCCCGCAATCCTCGGGCCATGCTGACCCGAAGTTTGGGCTTACTTTTCCTGTTCGGTTTTCTTCTCCGGCTTTTCATGTTCCTTCTGCTGACCCTTCCAGTCGTCCAGCAGCTTGATGATCTGGTCCTTCATTTCCCTCGGCGTAGTTTCCTTGCCGAAATACTTGCTCAGTTCCGCACCTGTCAAAATCACTTTGTCTACCTCCTTTTTGTCCTCCATCATAATGCCGTCGATCACATCCCCGTTGAGCAGTTTCTTTTCGTCCAGCTCACGCATACGCTTTGCCTGCGCCTGTGAAGGCGAGGACTGCTGGCTGTCAATGGCGACGGCGATATAGTTCTGGTTCTTCTTGCCGATATAGGAAAGCTCCACCGCCGTAGTAAAGCCCAGCTTTTTTTCATCCATCAGCTTCATCAGGTCGGGAACCAGCTCATTGAGCCGGATATACCGCTGCACCTGCTTGACCGCCATCTTATTGCGCTCGGCTACAATTTCGTTGGAGCGTTTTCCTGCGTCCTTCGGGTCAATCTGGCCCGAAGTGCGGGAGCCCTGGTGCTTGATGGCCTCAAGCTGCATTTTCAAGGCTTTGGCCCGCTCACTGGGGAGGATTTCTTCACGCTGGTTGAGATTGTCCTCGACCATCTGCGTGATGGCTTCATCGTCCGTCAGATTGCGAACAATACAGGGCATATCCGCATATCCGGCAAGCTCGCTGGCCTTCTGGCGGCGGTGGCCGGACACGATCTCATAGCCGCCATCCTCACGGGGACGGACGATAGCTGGCTGGGTAACGCCCTTGTCCTTGACGCTGGACACCATAGCCCGCATTTCTTCATCATCCCGAACCTCAAAGAGATGGTTCTTGAAGGCGTGAAGCTCGTTCAGCTTGATATAGACGATCTGTTCCTTGCCCCGGCGTGGTGCATCCTTTGGCTTTTCGGGTCCTTTCGGAGCGGGAGCGGCCTGTATCGTTGGAGCCGTTTTTTTCTCCGGTTCCTTTTTGACCGCCTTTTCCGGTTTCTGTGCGGGAGCTTTGGACTTCGGGGCTGCGTCCTTGTCCTTATTTGCTTTCGGGGGACGGCCCCGGCGCTTCGGCGGTTCCGGCTCTTTGGGCTTTTCCTGTTTTCCCTCAGCCTTTTTGGGAGCCTCCGGCTGCTTTTCCGGTTTCTCCACTTTTGTCGGGTCAGGCTTTTCCACGCCGGGAGCTGCCGCCCGTTCCTCTGCTTTCTTTTCTTTCATAATTTCAGCGAAGTTATAGACGGAAACCTGCGGGTTCTTTACCTCCGGTTCCGTCTTTTTTTCCGGCTCCGGAGAAACGGAAACCTTCTCCGGCTCTTTTGGGGGAGCGGGAGGCGTTTCCTTGCCCGGCCCGCTATCCGTTACCGGCTGTTCCGGCGTTTTTGTGGTTTTATCATCTGCCATAAGCATTTACCTCCTGTTTTTTGGCATGAAAAAAGGGGCTCAACTTTTCAGTCAAGCCCCCGTGGGAAGTTCCTCCTTTCTCCGCCATGATACAAAAATACCGCCCGTAGTCTCGTTTGGGCGGTACTTTGTGTAAGATTGGCAGTCCATTATTAAGTTTTTTATTATGTTCCCTTTGTACACCGTTGCAACCGTTACAAGTGGAACAAAGCCACGCTGACCCATATTCTTACGCGGCAGGAGTATTGCGGCGATGTAGTCAACTTCAAGACTACGAAGCA
>JAERMT010001413.1_pt1 | contig 10478 bp, 8 predicted proteins | sample 9267081 | NCBI WGS metagenome assembly JAERMT01 (sample SAMN17071939, study PRJNA684904) | human gut metagenome | isolation source: diarrhea sample from child under the age of five | host: Homo sapiens | place: South Africa: Mafikeng, Mafikeng Provincial Hospital | collected 2019-09
TTTGCGGACATTTAAGAAGATATAAAAAGATAGTCAAAAAGACATATATAATTTCGATTAAATTCCGTATTGCGTTTTTGGAGAATAGAATATACTATAAATACATCAGATGAATTCAAAGAAAAAAGACAGCAACTAAAGGGAAAATGACGTAAAAGCCACCAAAAAGGTCAGATGAATTCATTGAAAGATTGTAAGACGTCAGATGAATCAAGGAGGTAAAAGGAAAAATGGAAGAAACAACTTTTGCGGCGGATCCAATGAGACTGATGATCGCGGCGGCGGTGGGAATTGTGGTTCTGCTGGTACTGATCATCAAATTTAAGCTTCATCCGGTTCTGTCAATGATGATTTCCGCTATCATCATCGGAGCGGGAGCAGGAATGCCGCTTACGATGATCTCGGACACAGTAGAAAAAGGTGTTGGAAAGACATTGCAGGGAATTGCGCTTCTGGTAGGACTTGGTTCCATGTTTGGCGGAATCCTGGAGGTAAGCGGAGGAGCCCAGAGAATCGCAGAGACATTGATCAGTAAATTTGGCCAGAAAAAAGCCGGCTGGGCACTTGGACTTACAGGACTTGTAATTGGCACCACCGTATTTTTTGAAGCTGGTGTTGTGGTATTGATCCCATTGGTGTTCAGCGTTGCGAAACAGACCAGAAAATCCACCCTGTATTATGCGATTCCCCTTCTTTCCGGTCTTGCAAGTGGCTACGCTTTTGTTCCACCTTCTGCTGGCTCGGTACTTGTGGCAAATGCACTTGGCGTGAATCTTGGAACCATGATCATGGTAGGAGTTCCGACAGCACTGATCTGCATGATGGTTTCCGGAATTTTCTGGGGAAGCTTTGTTGGCAATAAGATTTACACAGAGCTTCCGGCAAATGTGGAAGAGATTAAAGACGATGGAAAAGAACTTCCGCCCTTTGGACTGGTCTTAGGGGTGATACTGATTCCACTGGTTCTCATCCTTCTCAGCACATTATCCAAGTACATGCCGCTTCCGGAAGGAGTAAAGGATGTTCTTGGATTCATAGGAAAACCATTCCTTGCATTAACCATTGCGACACTGGCATCCATGTACTTCCTTGGAATCAAACGGGGATTTACCGGTGCCCAGTTAAAGAAAATCCTGGATCATTCACTCAGACCGGTTGGTATGATTCTTCTGGTCATTGCCAGCGGTGGAGTGATCCGATGGATGCTTCAGGATTCCGGCCTTGGAAATATTATCGGACCGGTGCTGGAGAAGAGTGGTCTTCCATTGATCCTGATCGCATTTCTCATTGCCCTTCTGGTCAGAGCTTCTGTAGGAAGTTCCATTGTAGCGATGACAATGGCATCCGGAATTATGGCAACCATGCCGGCTGTAATGGGTACCAGCATGCTTTACAGAGCTGCTATGTGCTGTGCAATCTGTGGCGGCGCAACTGCACTGAGCCATGTGAATGATGCAGGCTTCTGGCTGGTAACCTCATTCCTTGAGATCGACGAAAAGACAACCCTGAAATCCTGGACGATCATGGAGACACTGATCGGTGTTACGGCACTTATTGTAAGCTTTATTGTTTCAATCTTTGCATAGGAGGCAGGACGCAATGATAAAGATACCGGTTTATTTAAGAGATATGTGTGATGCCAAGCATCTGGTGCAGGCTGCATCAGGATGTGAGAAAAATGTAGATCTGATCTGTGGAAGATATATTGTAGATGCGAAATCAATGCTGGGGGTGTTCAGTCTTCCAACATTTGATGATGTAGAACTTGGAGCAGAAGAAGAGGACGAAGAGAAACTCAGGAAAACACTGGAAAGTTTAAAGCTTATCAGAGAATAAAAAATGGAGGAAAAAATCATGCAGTTAAAAAGTCAGGAAATGAGAAAACTTGCACCGGAGCTTGATCCGCTGCGCATTGGAACAGGCTGGACAAAAGAAGATCTTGGAAAAGTCCAGGTTATGGTTGAAAGCACCTATGGTGACAGCCATCCGGGAAGCGGACATCTGAATATCCTTGTAGAAGAAGTCCGCAAAGGAATCGCAGAAGAAGGCGGTTTCGGAGCACGTTATAACTGTACCGATATCTGCGACGGTGAAAGCCAGGGAACAGATGGAATCAACTACAGTCTGGCCAGCCGTGAGATGATCGCCAATATGATCGAGATCCATGCAAATGCTACTCCTTTTGACGCAGGTGTATACCTTTCAAGCTGTGACAAAGGTGTTCCGGGAAATCTGATGGGACTTGCCAGAGTAAACATTCCTTCCGTATTTGTTCCAGGTGGAACCATGAATGCCGGACCGGAAATGCTGACCCTGGAGCAGCTTGGAATGTACAGCGCAAAATTTGAGCGTGGCGAAATTGATGAAGAGAAGCTTGACTGGGCAAAATGCAATGCGTGCCCAAGCTGTGGCGCATGTTCCTTTATCGGAACTGCATCTACCATGCAGATTATGGCAGAGGCACTAGGACTTGCACTTCCAGGCACAGCCCTGATGCCTGCAACAAGCCCTGACCTTCTTGACTTTGCAAGAGAGGCAGGAAGACAGGCAGTGGGAATTGCTCAGATGGAAAACATGCGTCCTTCTGACATTGTAACTATGAACAGCTTTGAGAATGCAATCCTTGTCCATGCTGCAATTTCAGGAAGCACCAACTGCCTGCTTCATATTCCGGCAATCGCTCATGAATTTGGCATTGAGATCACTGGTGATACATTTGACAAGCTGCACAGAAATGCAAGATATCTTCTGGATGTACGTCCGGCAGGTCGCTGGCCTGCAGAGTGCTTCTATTATGCAGGTGGTGTACCGGCAATCATGGAAGAGATCAAAGAGCATCTTCACCTGGATGTCATGACTGTTACAGGAAAGACATTAGGAGAAAACCTGGAAGAACTGAAGAACAACGGATTCTATGAAAAATGTGATAAATGGCTTCAGGAGTTTAACAAACGTTACAATGTAAATGTTACGAAGGAAGACATCATCCGTCCATATGACAAAGCAATCGGAACAGATGGAAGCATTGCAGTCCTTCGTGGAAACCTTGCTCCGGAAGGTGCCGTGATCAAACACACTGCATGCCCGAAGGAAATGTTTAAATCTGTTCTCCGCGCAAGACCATTTGACAGCGAAGAAGAATGTCTGGATGCAGTTCTGAAACATAAGGTTCAGAAGGGTGATGCAGTCTTCATCCGTTACGAGGGACCAAAGGGAAGCGGAATGCCGGAAATGTTCTATACTTCTGAGGCAATCAGCAGTGATAAGGAACTTGGAAAGAGCATTGCCCTGATCACAGACGGACGTTTCTCCGGTGCATCTACCGGTCCGGTTATCGGACACTGCAGCCCGGAGGCTGTTGATGGAGGCCCGATCGCTCTTGTGGAAGAAGGAGACCTTATCGAAATCGATGTTATGGAAAGAAAACTGAACATCATCGGAATCGCAGGAGAACGCAAGTCTATGGAGGAAATTGACCAGATTCTTGCAGAAAGACGTAAAAATTGGAAACCACGTGAAATGAAATACAAAAAAGGTGTCCTGAGACTTTTCAGCCAGCATGCTGCAAGCCCAATGAAGGGAGCTTATCTGGAGTATTGATTATGAAGCATAAATTTATTACCATCGGCGAGATCATGCTTCGCCTGACTCCGCCGGATTATGAAAAAATCAGAACAGCAACATCTTTTGAGGCAAGATATGGGGGAAGTGAGGCCAATGTGGCCCTCTCCCTTGCAAATCTTGGAGTAGATGCCTCATTCTTTACAGTAATTCCGGGAAACAGTCTTGGAAAAAGTGCTGTACGTATGCTGCGAAGCAATGACGTAAATTGCGACAGCGTAGTTTATTCAACAGAAGAAGAGACACCGACACATCGGCTTGGAACCTATTATCTGGAGACGGGTTACGGAATCCGCCCGAGTAAAGTCGTTTATGACAGAAAACACAGTGCTTTTTCAGAGTATGATTTCAGCAAAACAGATGTGAAGAAACTTCTGGAAGGATACACCTGGCTTCATCTGAGCGGAATCACTCCGGCACTTGGAAAAAGCTGCAGTGAACTGATCCTGACCTGCCTGAAAACAGCAAAGGAGAATGGCATGACCGTCAGCTTTGACGGAAATTTCAGAAGTACATTGTGGAACTGGGAGGAAGCAAGAGATTTCTGTACCCTCTGCCTTCCATACGTAGATGTTCTCTTTGGAATTGAGCCTTACCATATCTGGAAAAATGAAGAAGATCATACAGCAGGTGATGTAAAGGATGGTGTTCCCTTCCAGCCGGACCGTGAACAGCAGGAAAAAGTCTTCAGGGCCTTTGCAGAGAGATATCCGAATATCAAATGCATTGCAAGACATGTGCGTTTTGCACACAGCTGCAGTGAGAACAGCCTTATGGCGTATCTCTGGTTAAACGGAAAGATTTATGAAAGCAAACGGCTTACCTTCCATATTCTTGACCGTGTTGGAGGTGGAGATGCATTTGTAAGCGGTATTATTTATGCACTGATGAATGAATATACACCGGAGGATATTGTGAACTTTGGTGTTGCAGCCAGTGCAGTGAAGCATACCATTCATGGTGACGGAAATATTACAGATGATGTTTCCCTGATCAGACATGTGATGGAAATGAATTTTGATATAAAAAGATAACGAAAGGAAATTCAAATGATGGATATAGCAGAAAAGTTTCAGAAGCTTGGTGTTGTTCCGGTAGTTGTGCTGGAAGATACAAAAGATGCAGTACCCCTTGCAAAGGCACTTGTTGAAGGTGGACTTCCATGTGCAGAGGTAACTTTCCGTACAGAGGCAGCAGAAGAATCTATCCGTCTGATGACAGAACAGTTTCCGGAGATGCTTGTAGGAGCAGGAACCGTTCTTACCAGAGAGCAGGTAGATGCAGCTGTTGCAGCCGGTGCGAAGTTCATTGTAAGCCCTGGATTTGATCCGGAGATCGTAGATTACTGTCTGGAAAAAGAAATTCCTGTTTTTCCAGGCTGCATCACACCGTCTGAGGTCGCACAGGCAGTAAAAAGAGGCCTTAAGGTTGTAAAATTTTTCCCTGCAGAACCGGCAGGCGGAGTTGCCATGATCAAGGCTATGGCCGCACCTTATGTGGGAATTAAGTTTATGCCCACTGGCGGTATCAATGCAAAAAATCTGGAAGATTATCTTTCTTTCGACAAAATTATATGCTGCGGTGGAAGCTGGATGGTAAAAGGAGAGCTTGTAAAAAACGGAGAATTTGACAAGATCAGAGACCTGACAGCAGAAGCACGAAAACTGGTTGATTCCATCCGAAAATAATCGGAGGTATTACACATATTCATATTCACAAAAAACAGGATCCTGCATGAAAACAGGATCCTGTTTTTTTGAATATGTGTAATCTTATGAAATGAGTGTCAAAAGGTCTTTTGCCCCCCAACATCATCATCTTATCTCAGTCAATCTTCAGAATCAGCTCCAGCACCCGTCTTGCACAGTGCTCTAATTCCGGGCGGCCAAGCTGTCCCATTTCCATGGCCTTTTTCACACGCTCGGGGAAACCGGTTCCCATTTTTACGTCATTTCCGGCCTTGATTTCTTTGTAATGTTCAGCTCTTGTCCACCAGTCGGTTGTAACCATGCCCTTGAAGCCCCACTCGCCGCGGAGAACATCTTCCAGAAGCTCGCGATTCTCAGAAGCGCGGTGACCATTGATTGCATTGTAAGAGGACATGATGGTCCATGGCTGTGCCTCTTTTACAATGATCTCGAAACCTTTCAGATAGATCTCACGAAGTGCACGCTCGGAAACACGGGAATCGCTGTGCTTTCTGTTGGTCTCTTTGTTATTTGCTGCGAAATGCTTCACAGAAGCTGCAATGTGCTGGGACTGGATACCTTTTACCATAGCTGCGCCCATCTTTCCGGCAATCAGCGGATCCTCGGAATAGTACTCGAAGTTTCTTCCGCAAAGAGGATTTCTGTGGATATTTACTGCTGGGGTAAGCCATACAGCAAGATTATTCTCCTTCACTTCTTCGGCACCAGCCTGTCCAACCTGCTGAACAAGAGCCGGGTTCCAGGTGCATGCAAGAAGTGTCGCGCAAGGCCATGCTGTTGTGTTCATGCTGCATTCCCCGCTGATACGAAGTCCGGCTGGACCGTCTGCTGTCATAATGGATGGAACGCCGTAATCCGGAAGATTTCCAAAACCGAAGGTATTGGAAACACCTACGTTTGGCTGTCCTCCAAGAAGATGAATCAGATCGTCATCGCTTAACTGTGCCATAAAATCATCCAGGGAAAGCCTGCCTTCTGCTACATCAATAAACTGCTTTCTGCCAAAGTTGTCGAAAAGTGTGCCACGTGCACAGCAGCGGACTGCAGGGGTAATACCTTCCTCAGTGCCCGGCTCCATTTTCTCAAATACGCATTCGTTCATGTCATTGCATGCAGACTGTGGAAGCTCCTCAAAACTGCCGTCAGAGAGCATACGCTCTTTCAGGCTGGTTGGAACAAGATGAGCTGTCAGCTGCTTTGTGATTACATTTTCAGCCAGTTCCATTGTCAGGATGCTCTCCTTGGTGTCGCGCACAGAAGTTCCAATATAGAACTTATAAGTACCTTTTTCCAGAATATATGCGGATTTCTTGATTTTTCCAAGGTCATCGTAGGAAGCCATGTCAGCCTTTGCAAAGGAAAGGCGGATCTGCTGTGTCTCGCCTGGCTGAAGAAGACGGGTTTTTGCAAAAGCGGCAAGCTGGCGGGCTGGTTTCTTCAGAAGTCCCTGTGGAGCTTCGAAATAAATCTGGACAACTTCTTTTCCAGCCAGGTTACCGGTGTTGGTCACCTGAACTTCAGCAAAAATCTGATTCTCTGTTTCCCACATAGCGATGGTGTCCAGGCCAAAGGTGGTGTAGGAAAGTCCATATCCAAATGGATAGATTACTTTTTTTTGTGCCCCTGGAAGAGTTTCAAAATAGCGGTAGCCTACATAAATATCTTCCGTATAGTTTACATAATCAAAAGACTCATGGAAGTTGGCAGTGGATGGATAATCATTTACGTCTGCGGCAAAAGTGTCAGCCAGCTTACCGGAAGGATTTCCTTTGCCGGTGAGAAGCTCCGCCATGGCAAGTCCGCCTTCCATGCCTCCCTGCCATCCAAGAAGAGCGGAGGAAATCCGGTCGTCATTTTTTACCCAGGAAAGATCCATGATTCCGCCGATGTTGAGAACTACCACGATATCATCGAAGCGTTCTTTTACCATGGAAAGCATTTCTTTCTCACGGGCAGTGAGATAGAAGTCGCCATCCGGGAAAATTTCGCCGGAAATTTTCGGCATGGTGGTTTCCGTATCCCATGGATTAAATTCGTTGTTGCATTCAATACTGGAACGGTCCCAGCCTTCGCCGGAAAAACGGCTGATCACAACAACAGCAACGTCAGCAAATGCTTTTGCGCCGTCAGCAAGTTCTGGGGAAAGCTCTGGCTCTACCGTCATTCCTGGTGCGGCACCTTTTTCATACTGGTGCTGGATATCGGTGCGGTAAAATGCGGATAATGGTTCATAGATCTGAACGGCGCCTTCCTGCATTTTCAGCCCGTCGTAAAGGTTGTGTACATAAGAAACCATAACATCACCGCTTCCGCCGCCGCCTTTTACATAGTCGAAGCTGCCCTTGCCGAAAAGGGCGATGCGTGTGCCCTCAGCAAGAGGAAGCAGATTTTTCTCATTTTTTAAAAGAACCATACCTTCCTTGGCGGCTTCTTTGGAAAGAAGGATATGTTCTTTGCTTGCGGTAACACGGCCGCTTTCCTTAAGGGGAAGGTTTGGCTGGAATTTAACTCTGGTCCATTTGTTCATTGTGGGATGTCCTCCTGTAGATAAATTTATAATTAGAAAGTTTTTTTCGTGTAGTTGCCTTGATATTGCTATTGTACTGGAAAAAGCGGTGGTGTACTAGATGGTTTATTGCTTCTTTTATAGGTCTTTCTTGATATTATAGATGAAATATTATATATTATCATAAAGAATAAATGGTATATTTTGATTTTAAACCTGTAGCATAAATGTTGTATTTTGATTTTAAACCTGCAGCATAAGTGTTGCGTATTATGGAAGTCGGGAAATTTGAGTGAAAAAAGAAGGTGAGGCATACTATGAGAGCAGAATATGAAAACGTGCTGGATGATCATTTGGGGAAAATTCATTTTACATATGTAAATACCTGGGATGAATTGTTACCGGCGCACTGGCATGAGCATTTGGAAATTATTTATGTGCTTGGCGGTGAGATTACAGCATCTATTAATGATGTGAGTTATGAGTTGAAAAGAGGGGATATTTTTCTGGTAAATTCCAATGATATCCATTATACCCACACGCATGAGGATGCCAGGTATTATCTTTTACAGATCCCGCCGGTTCATCTGGAAAGAATTTCTGCAAAGTGGGAGGGACTGAAATTTCAGGAGTTTATAAGGTCGAAATCAGCTGACGCATGTGTTCAGGGAGAACAACTGGAGAATGTGCAGGGAAAGGGACTTGTTGAGATGAGGGAGAATCGAAAGTCTACAAATCGGGCTGATGATCTGTATGATCAGTTGAGAGACGTATTTCGGAAAATTGCAGGCTTTTATGAAGAAAAAAAAGAAGGCTATCATCTTCTGGTGCTTTCTGCTGTTTACCGTTTACTTTATTTTCTTTATACAGAAGGAATCAGGAGTGAGGAAGATACAGAAAACGCTCACGGCACTTTGCGAGACTTGGAGAGGATGAAGCTGTGCATGGAATTTGTCCGGGAACATTATGGGGAAAGAATTTCCCTTGCCGATGCTGCTGGGCTTTTGTCCATTACACCAGAGCATTTCTGTCGTCTTTTTCGCAAATATACAGGACAGACCTTCCTGGCTTATGTAAATCAGATCCGCATGGAGCATTTCCACACAGATCTTCTGGAGACAGATAAAAATATAACATTTCTTCTGGATAAAAACGGGATTACCAATTACAAAGGTTTTTTGCGAAAATTTAAGGAAGCTTATGGGGAATCGCCGAAGGAAGTAAGGAGAAGAAAAAACTGAAATATTAGAAATTCATGCTTTTAAACCCGTTGAAAATGAAAAAAGCAGGACAGCCTTAAATTCTTTATGTAAAGGTCTGTCCTGCCAGTTGGAAGCTGACGCATTATAACTGCGCTTTATTTTTTACCAGCATTTCATGAATGATATTCTGTGTATAAGCACCCAGATGTTTTTTGTCCTCTTTTTCCAGCTGGTCTATGTAGATTGGTTTGCCATATTCCAGGATAACGTGGGTTTTCTTAACTCTTGGAAAATGGTTTTCCCAGATATCAGCGGAGCCGCTGATCGCCATCGGGATGATCGGACAGTTTGTCTTTGCGGCAATTTTGAAGCTGCCCTCATGGAATGGAAGCATGTCCAGTTCATCTTCATTTTTGTTTCGTGTACCCTCTGGGAAAATGCAGATGGAAATGCCGGATTTCACTTTCTCAATAGCAGTGAGAATGGTTTTCAGTCCCTGCTTCAGGTCATTACGGTCAAGAAACAGGCAGTGAAGACGTTTCATCCAGGTAGAAAGCAGAGGAACCTTTTCCATCTCTTTTTTTGCGATATAGCCGGTACGGATGGGGCAGCGTGGATAAGTGATCGGTACATCAAAAAAGCTTCTGTGATTTCCGATATAAAGAACCGGCACATCAGTTGGTACATTTTCCTCTCCGATAACAGTCAGCTTCACACCGGATATCCACAGGATAAAACGAAATACTGCCTGAACGATCCGAAGAGAGCTGATTTCCTTTGCCATAGGATTGAATTTGCCGATGATCCATTCTACAAAGAGAATGGGAATGGATAAAATTAGGAATCCAACCACTACGATCACGCATAAAATAAAACGAATCATATGATTTTCCTTTCTTTGATCTGTGCCTCATGCGTAGGAAGCATGTTTTGGCATATTGTTTATGTCTATTATATGTAATTTGAAAAATTCTTGCAATAAATCTTTTTTATTCCTCATACAATAAAATAAATGGAGATTGCTGTTTGCTGTGTTTAAAGGCTGAGCATCAGATGAACAGCAACGAGACATCTGAGGTGGCAGAATGAAAAAAACAAAAGCAGTTCTTCTGGGAGTAATTTTGTGGTCATTGCTTTTGATCAGTGGATGCAATTTTATCCGCATTGAGGAAGAGCCGCGGAAGCCTCTGGAGTATTCCATTGTAAAAAATGAAGAGATACCGGCAGAACTGGCTGCCCTGATACAGGAGAAAAAGAAGAATGAATTTCAGCTGACCTATCAATGTGAAAAAGACCTGTTTCTTGTAAAAGGATACGGGGAGCAAATGAGCGGAGGTTACAGTATTTCCGTGGAAGAACTGGGGTGGACTTCCCAGGCTGTTTTTTTCCGGACAATGCTGCTGGGGCCATCAGACGAGAAAATAACGATCAGTCCGCCTT
>JAERMT010001325.1_pt2 | contig 10458 bp, 10 predicted proteins | sample 9267081 | NCBI WGS metagenome assembly JAERMT01 (sample SAMN17071939, study PRJNA684904) | human gut metagenome | isolation source: diarrhea sample from child under the age of five | host: Homo sapiens | place: South Africa: Mafikeng, Mafikeng Provincial Hospital | collected 2019-09
GGATTTGGTATCGCCCTTTAAGGCCTTTCTCAAGCAGCACGGCTATCAACTGACTTCCGAGCGAGTGGAGATTGCTCAGGTGGTCGGTCAGCAGCGTCGTATCTTTACGACAGAGGAGCTGATGGCTCAGCTGAAGGAGGGGGGCTATCGCCAGAGCCGTGGTACGGTCTATAGTACGGTGCGTCTGCTAGCTGAGGCGGGGCTGATCGTACAGCTACCGCAGGGCGATGAGGCGCGTTACCTCACCAGTGAACAGGCCAGTCTCTACGCCGTATGTCGCTGTCGTCACTGTGGCGCAGAGGTGCTCTACAGACAGCCCCGACGACTTGAGGCTTTGCGACATGCTCCGACGCACCGCTATAGACTGGTACAGCCACTCCTGGTGTTCTTCGGACTATGCCAGCGCTGCGAGCGTGAGACTGCTAAAACGAATAATAAGAGGTCGGAGACTCGGTCGGGAGGGCTACAACAAGCCTCCTCAAGTCGCTGACCGATAGAGATATATTAAGATATGAACAAGAAAAAGGTAGATGTCCTACTTGGACTACAGTGGGGCGACGAGGGCAAAGGTAAGATTGTGGACGTCCTCACTCCAGGCTATCAGATGGTAGCACGCTTTCAGGGAGGACCTAATGCGGGGCACACGCTGGTCTTCGAAGGACAGCACTACGTATTGCGTTCGATCCCCTCAGGTATCTTCCAGGGCAACAAGCTCAACCTCATAGGCAATGGTGTCGTACTAGACCCTGTCCTGCTACGTGAGGAGGCTGAGCAGCTGGCTCAGAGCGGACACGACATCAAGAAGCGACTAGTCATATCCCGCAAGGCACACCTCATCCTCCCGACACATCGTCTGCTAGATGCTGCTCAGGAACTCTCTAAGGGTGCCGCTAAGATTGGTACCACGGGCAAGGGCATAGGCCCCTGCTATACCGACAAGGTGGCTCGTACGGGACTCCGTATCGGTGACATCGAGCGTGACTTTGAGACCCGCTACAAAGCTGTACGGGATCGTCACGTGGACCTGTTGCAAAAGATGGGGGCTGACCTCTCCAAGTTGCCTGAGATGGAGGAAGCCTTTCACAAAGCAATCGACTATTTAAAGGGCTACCAATTTGTAGATAGTGAGATTCTCATCAACGAGGCTCTGGAAGAGGGACTGAACGTCCTAGCAGAGGGAGCTCAGGGGTCGCTACTAGATGTGGACTTTGGTACCTACCCCTTTGTGACCAGCAGTAACACGGTGAGTGCTGGCTGCTGTATCGGTCTGGGCATCTCGCCCAAGGCGATAGGTCGCGTCTACGGTATCTTCAAGGCATATTGTACACGTGTCGGGTCAGGACCTTTCCCCACAGAGCTACAAGATGAGGTGGGGCACCTGATGGCAGATCGTGGACATGAGTTTGGCGCGGTGACGGGTCGTCCTCGTCGCTGTGGCTGGATAGACCTTGTAGCCCTGCGCTACACGATTATGCTCAGCGGAGTGACGCATCTGATCATGATGAAGAGTGATGTCCTGGACACGCTCCCAACCATCAAGGCTTGTGTCGCCTACCGCATAGGAGACAAGGAGTACAAGAATATGCCTTACTCACTCGAGGCGGACATAGAGCCTATCTACCAGGAGCTGCCAGGCTGGCAGACGCCACTAGATGGTTGTCGCTCGGAGCAAGAGCTACCAGACGCTTTCCGTCACTATGTGGCCTTCCTAGAGGCGCAACTACGAGTACCTATCTCGATTATATCTGTGGGTCCTGATCGCTCACAGACCATCATGCGTAAGCTCAATAATGAATTATAAAGAAACGGTAGACTATCTCTACCAAGCGACCCCTTGCTACCAAAATCAGGGGGGCGGTGCCTACAAGCCTGGTCTGGAGCGTATGCAGCAGATGTGCGAGGCTATAGGCAATCCACAGCGATACATCCGTACCATCCATGTGGGTGGTACCAATGGTAAGGGTTCGACGACCTCGCTCATAGCCTCCGTGCTGACGGCTGCTGGCTACAAGGTGGGGCTCTTTACCTCGCCACACCTAGTGGACTTTCGCGAGCGCATACGAATCAACGGAGCGATGATTTCCGAGGAGGAGGTGGTCGCTTTTGTCGAGCGGACTCGTCCCTTGATTGAGTCTGTAGGACCATCCTTCTTTGAATACACGACCTTGATGGCGTTTGAGCATTTCCACACTCATGAGGTGGACTACGCTATCATCGAGGTAGGCCTGGGAGGACGATTAGACAGTACCAACGTGATACTGCCTAAGCTCTCGATAATAACCAACATTAGCCTGGACCATACGCAGTACCTCGGCAATACGCTTGAAGCAATTGCCTACGAGAAGGCGGGCATCATCAAGGAAGGTGTCCACGCTGTCATCGGCAAGGCAGGAGGGTCCGTTCGGGAACTCTTTGAACAGGTGGCAGAGGAGCGTCATGCGCCAATCACCTTCTGCGAGGATGAGCATACAATCAAGCGGTACGATGAGCTCCACCCTGGCATGCGACTAGACACCGTCGACTATGGACTCCTAGAGACGCCTCTCTCGGGCGATGCGCAGCTGGAAAATGCCCATACCGTCCTAACCGCTTTACGCATCCTAGACGACAAAGTACTCGACACACCGCTCACACACGAGGCTGTGGCACGAGGCTTTGCGGAGCTGTACAAGCTCTCGGGACTGCGTGGCCGCTGGGAGACGCTTTCTGTAGAGCCACATATCGTTTGCGACACAGCGCACAATCCTGCTGGCATCGCCATCGTAGCTCATCAGCTGGAAGAGGCGGAGTATGATCACCTATATATAATAATAGGTATGAGTGCCGACAAGGATATAGATACCAACTTGGCGCTCCTGCCTTCGTCGGCGCGATACTACTTCTGCACGACAGCGTCACAGCGTACGCTACCCGCCGATGAACTACAGCAACGCGCTACTGCCATAGGACTACGAGGTAGAGCTTATCCATCGGTAGAGGAGGCTCTGCGAGAGGTGTTGGCACATGCCAATGCTGGCGACCTTATATTCGTCGGTGGCAGCAACTTTATCGTAGCTGAGCTACTCAAGAGTTACCCCACGATACAAAAAGAGCGTCCAACCCATCAATGAGGGCTAGACGCTCTATCTATAACTACGCATCAACAAACTAAACATACTACATAAGTAATGACTGAAACTATGCAACTAAAGACCCTGCGAGACAGCGCAGGGATGAGATGGCTAGCGCTGGCACTAGTCGCGCTCACGATGTTCTTTGCCTACATGTTTGTAGACATCCTCTCACCTGTCAAGACGATGGTCGAGTCCGAGCTTAACTGGAGCTCAACCGTCTTTGGGACCTATGGAGGTAGTGAGTTCTTTATCAATGTATTCTTCTTCTTCCTCATCTTCGCAGGTATCATCCTAGACAAGATGGGGGTTCGCTTTACCTTCCTCCTATCAGGCTCTCTGATGGTAATCGGAGCTTTGATTAAGCTGTATGCACTGAGTCCCGCATTTAACGCAGGGGGCTTCGGGTATAACTTCTTCAATAGCTTCTGGCCCGCTATGCCACCCTCTGCAAAGCTAGCCTGTGTCGGCTTCGCACTCTTCGGATGCGGTACGGAGATGGGAGGCGTTACTGTTTCTCGCTCCATCGTCAAGTGGTTCGAGGGTAAGGAGATGGCTCTAGCTATGGGTATCGAGATGGCTGTGGCTCGTCTGGGTGTCTTCGCAGTCTTTTGGCTCTCACCGATGATTGCTGAGAAGTATGGTACGGTACGCGCTTCTGTATTCTTTGGCACCTGTCTCCTTGTCGTAGCTCTACTTCTGTACGTAGTCTACTTCTTTATGGATAGGAAGCTCGACCAGCAGCTCGAAGCTGCGCATGCAGCTGTAGCACAAGAAGAGGAAGAGCCCTTTAAGTTTAGAGACCTCGGTCATGTCTTTGGCAACTCAATGTTTTGGATTGTTGCCATCCTCTGCGTCCTCTACTACTCAGCTATCTTCCCCTTCCAGAAGTTTGCTACTGAGATGCTCGTGAGCAATGTCGGCTTTGAGCCAGATGTGGCAGCTAAAATCTTTAGTCTCTTCCCTGTAGGAGCTATGGTGATAACTCCAATCTTAGGCTTCTATCTAGATGCTCGTGGTAAGGGTGCAACGATGCTGATGATTGGTGCAATCCTGATGATTATTTGCCATGGTACGTTCGCTTTCTTCCCATTCGGTAGTGTTTCTCATGGATTGGCTGCTACCATAGCTGTCGTGGCAATCGTTGTCCTAGGCATCTCCTTCTCACTGGTTCCTGCAGCTCTATGGCCCTCTGTACCTAAGATTATCCCAGCTAAGGTGCTGGGGTCTGCTTACTCTGCTATCTTCTGGATTCAGAACATCGGCTTGATGGCTGTGCCTATGCTCATCGGTGCCATTCTTGACGCCAACAACCAAAACGTAGCTCCTGGACAGCCTAAGGACTACTTCCAGGCTATGCTTGTCTTTACCGCCTTTGGTGTGGTAGCTCTCATCACAGCTATACTCCTCAAGGCTGCGGACAAGAAGAAGGGCTACGGCCTTGAGTTGCCGAACATTAAGAAGTAACTTATCCATCGGTGGAGGGGTTCTTTTGAAGTGAAGTCGCGCCCCTCTTAGTGAAGTCTTAACTAGGAGATGTAGGCTACTCGCAAAAATCTTCGTACATTTGTGCCGAGAGAGCTAGCTATACTTGACGGCACGCTCCAAAAGAACTACCCTTTCCACCGAAGAAATAAGATAACTCGCTATATGGAAATCAAGAAATCACCCCACGCAGACCTAAGAAAGACGATACCCTTATCGTTGGCTATGGGTTTGGTCTTAGCTCTAGGTATTTTTTATACCGCTCTAGAGTGGACCTCTACAAAGGACGATAGTGCAGATGAGACGACCTCACTCAATATCGCTGATATGGAGGATGCGCTCGTCATCACAGAGCAACAACAAGAGCAACCCGAACCGGAACCAGAAGCTCCTCAGGAAGTCGTAGAGGTACAGCTCCCAGAGGAGTTTAAGGTGGTTGATGATAACAAGGAGGTTGCTAAGATTTCAATCGTCTCTGTAGACCAGGATCGTGAGCTACCACCGCCACCAGTCATCGTACAGCCCGTACAGACAGTTGAGGAGCCTGAGGATCAGATCTTCGAGATTGTTGAGAATCCCGCTGTACCACCTACGGGGGATATACCCTCTCTGCTCAAGTGGATTGCTAATCATATTGAGTATCCACAGAGTGCTCTAGACAATGGTATCCAAGGTAAGGTCGTACTCCGCTTTGTCGTGGAGAAGGATGGATCTATCGGAGACGTGATTGTGGCACGCAAGGTAGACCCCGCACTAGATAAGGAGGCTGTTCGTGTGCTTAAGTCCATGCCTAAGTGGACACCGGGTAAGCAGCGTGGTAAGGCTGTACGCTCATACTTCACGCTTCCTATCTCCTTTACCATTGGTTAAGGTGTAACACATAATTTCGATGAGATGGTATTGATGTCTCCCTATACTGCTAGTCTAGCTAGGCATTTATACCATCTTCATACTGACTGACAAGGGATGTCTAATTCATCAGAAGCTACTGACTTGAGAGCTTATCGTCAGATAGTGCAGGATACTCTGCAAAGTCTGAAGCTAGATAAGCGCACTCCTCATGCACTCTATGCTCCGATACAGTACACGCTGGAGCAGGAGGGCGCTAAGCGGGTGCGTCCTGTCTTGGCTCTTCTGATGCAGGCGTTCCTCCGTCCTGAGGCTCCCCTTGTGGCATCACCTGCGGTAGCACTAGAAGTCTTTCATAACTTCACGCTACTACATGATGATGTGATGGACAATTCTCCTGTACGACGTGGCAAACCCTCGGTCTATGCTAAGTATGGACTGACGCCCGCCATCCTCTCGGGAGACGCTATGCTGATTCTAGCTTACCAGATGCTCTCCGAGGAGGTTGCTCCTGAGATGCTCCCTGACTTAATGCGAGAGTTCAATAGGATGGCGACTCTCATTATGGAGGGACAACAGCTAGACCTCGAGTATGAGCAGGTGGACTATGTCTCTAAGGAGCAATACCTGGAGATGATTGGCTACAAGACTGCTGTTTTGATAGCGACGGCTACGCACTTTGGTGCAATCCTCTCACAGGGGAGTGTTACTGAGAGAAAGCATGCTTACGCCTTCGGCTGGAGTCTTGGTATAGCTTTCCAACTCCAAGATGACTACTTAGATCTATACGGAGATAGTGAGACATTTGGCAAGCCTCTCGGAGGTGACATCCTAGAGGGCAAGAAGACTATTCTCCACACGCTCGCCTATGCTACTGCTTCTCAAGCTCAGCGACAAGCACTCACAGAGGCGATGCGAAGACCAAACGAGCAGACTGAAGAGAAGATTTCTGCAGTCAAAGCTCTATATGACGAAATGCAAGTAGCGACTCAAGTGCAGGCACTCGTGCGAGACTATTTGGCTGAGGCGCAGCAAGCTCTTGAGAGTCTCGAAGCTTCCTCAGGTAGAGAAGCTACGCAGTTGCGAGCATTTGTTAGCAAACTAGCTGAGCGCAACACTTAAACGCCAAGCCCTTAGCGAAGGGTTGGCACTCTAGTAGCAGAGGGGGATGTGCTCCCCTTCAGAGAAAGATAAGAGATGCTGATAGATACCCACACACATATATATGGTGTCGAGTATGACGCTGACAGAGATGCTGTCATCTCAGCAGCTTGTCAGGCAGGGGTAGACTATATGGTTATGCCTAATGTGGATCTCACGTCACTCCCTCTACTAGTCGAGACACATCATTCCTATCCAGACCGTACGGCGATGGCTATTGGCTTACATCCTACTTCGGTAGGGTCAGACTACGCAGAGCAGTTAGGTCAGCTACGTCAATACATAGCTCAGTCTACTGAAACAATCGTAGCGATAGGGGAGATTGGACTAGACTTCTACTGGGATCGAACCTATGTCGAAGAGCAGCAGAAAGCTCTTATCGAGCAAGTCAAATGGGCGATAGAGCTAGACCTGCCAGTGATATTGCATGTGCGCTCTGCGCTGGACGAGACGATAGATCTCTTGACAGCACACTTTGCTTCGGACAAGCTCCGTGGTGTTTTTCACTGCTTTGAGGGCGAAGAGGCACAGTTGCAGCGCATCTTGGCACACTTGCCACTGATGATGATAGGTGTCAATGGCAATGTAACCTACAAGCGTTCTCGCACCGCCCCTCTTCTGTCTCAGATTCCTCTCGATAAGATGCTACTAGAGACAGACGCACCCTATTTGGCTCCTATTCCCCAGCGGGGGAAGCGCAATGAGCCAGCATACTTAGTTCATACAGCTAGTTATGTGGCTAATCAGATAGGTATCTCACTAGAAAGCTTGGCAGAGCATACGACAAGTAATGCTAGACGGCTCTTTTCGTTAGACTGAATTGCCTAAAAGATTAATTCTTCCGCCAGTAGCTTAGCTTGTGAAGTTGTAGAGATAATGGTAGTCGTAGCCTCGAATGTGTGCTAAGTCGCCAAAATTCTTTAGATTTGCACTGGTAAATGAACCGTAAGCTCCACGAGAAAGGATAGACTCACACGACATAGCTATAAGGACTACGTATAGATATAGACAGATGTATTAAGGAGAGATGCTCGAGTGGCTGAAGAGGCACGCCTGGAAAGCGTGTAAACGTCGAAAACGTTTCGAGGGTTCGAATCCCTCTCTCTCCGCAGTAATAATAATCAAACTAGAAATAATCAACTAACACAACTATCGCAATGAAAAAGTTATTTGCAACGTTATCATGCATGGCTCTGCTCACACTGGGCCTCACACAGATGACCTACGCACAGGAGGCTGCTCCAGTAGCTACAGACACCACAGAGGAGGTGGCAGCTACTCCCGTTGAAGAGGCTGTCGAAGTCGACATGGAGGCCGTTATGGAGCAAGACGCTACGGCTGACCAGACCTTCCATCAGGCTCTCAAGACCAAGTTCATCGAGGGTGGTGCTGACTTTATGGCACTCATCGCACTGGTCCTCATCCTCGGACTCGTCCTCTGCCTAGAGCGTATCATCTACCTCAACCTAGCAGACAACAACTACGAGGCATTCCTACGCAAGCTCGAGGAGGCTCTCAACCGTGGTGATATGAATGGTGCTAAGGACATCGCACGCAACACACGTGGTCCCGTTGCTTCCATTGCTTATCAGGCACTCATGCGCTTTGATCAGGGCATCGACGTAGTCGAGCGTTCTATCGTCTCTTACGGTGGTGTACAGGGCGGACTTCTCGAGAAGAACCTCTCTTGGATTACCCTCTTTATCGCTATTGCTCCTTCACTCGGATTCCTTGGTACCGTTGTCGGTATGGTCATGGCGTTCGATAAGATTGAGAAGGTAGGTGATATCAGCCCAACGGTCGTCGCTGGTGGTATGAAGGTGGCTCTAATCACGACCATCGGTGGTCTGATTGTAGCTATGATCCTACAGGTCTTCTACAACTACATCCTATCTAAGGTTGAGTCTATCCTCAATCGTATGGAGGATGCTTCAATCACGCTTGTAGACTTTGCTATCAAGTACAACCTACATAAGTAATACGCAACCATGGCAGTAACCAAAATTCGTAAGATCTCTAGCTGGACGCTACTAGTACTATTAGTAGTCTCCGTTGCGGTCTGCCTTGCGTTCTTCGTCGGGGGAGTCGAGCTAGATGCTGCGGGCAATAAGGTCTATGCCAATACAGACTTAGTCTTGTATTGGGGCTATGCACTTGTTGCGCTGACGCTCATAGCAACGATAGTCTTCGCTATCGTCTCCCTAATTCAAGGATTCCGCACCAATCCAAAGAGGGCTCTTCAGAGTCTCTTAGTCTTCATCGTCTTGATTGTGATACTAGGCATCACCTATGCTATAGGCGATGGCACTCCGATGTCTGTCAATGAAGACTCAGCACAATACAACACTCCAGGGTGGCTTAAGATCATAGATATGTGTATCTATACCACCTATACGCTCGTGGCTCTCATTGTCGTGGGTGTCATCTGGGGTGGTATCCGTAAGCGTCTCAGCAAGTAAGTAATCAACAACTATATCAGCAAAGAGCAATGTCTAAAACTAAAAAGAAGGTACCCAGCATCAATGGGTCATCCATGGCCGACATCTCTTTTATTCTTCTGATCTTCTTCTTGATTACTACTTCAATGGACACCGATCAGGGACTAAAGAGGCGCCTACCGCCGTTGGTTCCCCCCGAGCAGCAGCAACAGGACATCGAGATACGTGATCGTAACGTACTTCGTATTCTTGTGAACCGCTCGGATCAGATAGCTGTCATCAAAAAGGATGCGTCTGGACGTGACGAGATGGCTATGGTACCTCTTGATAAGCTCAAGGATCGTACTGTCGAGTTCATCCTCAACCCTCAGGACTTGCCACATCTCCCCGAGAAGGAGACGCGCTACATCCCAGGGCTAGGCGATCGTCTCGTGACGACATCATCGTATGCTATCTCGCTCAAGAACGAGGTCGAGACCAGCTACCAGATGTATATCGATGTACAGAACGAGTTACTCCGGGCTTACAATGAGGTATGGGATATCATCGCTCAGAAGGAGTATGGTCAGTCTTATGACGAGCTGACTCCTGACAAGCAGAAGGTAGTCGTCGACTGCTATCCGATGCATATCTCAGAGATGCCACTGAACTCGTAATCTTCACTTCAACTTATAGCGCATTATTATGGGAAAGTTTAAACAAGCTGGAGGGCGTACGATGCCAGAGCTGAATACATCCTCCCTGCCAGACTTGATTTTTGCCTTTCTGTTCTTCATCATGATGGTGACGAGTATCCGAGAGGTGACGCCGAAGGTTGCCTTTCAGAATCTCCCCACAGCGACTGAGCTGACCAAGTTGGAGGAAAAGTCTCTTGTCTCCTTTATCTATGTAGGTAAGCCGATTCCTGAGCTACAGGCTAAGTTTGGTACTGCACCAGCTATCCAGCTCAACGATCAGATTACAACAGATGCCTCAGCCGTCTACGGCTTTGTCAAGGAGGAAGAGTCTCAGATACAGGATGAGCGTCGCAAGTTGATGACTGTATCTATCAAGGGCGATGCTTCTACCAAGATGAAAATCATAGCAGATATCAAGCAAGAGCTACGTCGTGCTGACGCCTTGAATATATCATACTCAGCAAGACCTAAGCGAGATAACTAATAGAGACACGTTGCGCTAAGCAACAGACTCTCTCACTTAATCACGAGGAGGGTGCTACATAGGGTGGCATCCTCCTCTTCTTTTGTTCACGTAGGCAGACCCTTTGACAGCACAGGTCGCACGAGGAGATTGTTGCAAAAGTCAACAGTCGCACCATCTTTTAGACCCGACGACATATCGATACGGCACTATCTCGGGGAAAATGGATTCTCCACGTGGATATTTCGAAATATCCAGGTGGAGAATTTTTATTT
>JAERMT010001416.1_pt1 | contig 10453 bp, 8 predicted proteins | sample 9267081 | NCBI WGS metagenome assembly JAERMT01 (sample SAMN17071939, study PRJNA684904) | human gut metagenome | isolation source: diarrhea sample from child under the age of five | host: Homo sapiens | place: South Africa: Mafikeng, Mafikeng Provincial Hospital | collected 2019-09
GGAAAGCTTTAAGTACAATTCTTTGCAATCAAATTCCACCTAATAGCACACTATTAAAAATTGAATATGTTTTAGCTTTAAAGGCTCGTACAGACTATATGTTTTGTGCGGGCTTTTTTCATACCCGAAAAAAATTTAAAAATTTTTCAAAAGAGGTCATTAAATCACACCTTTCATTCCCTATATGGTGCGGAAAGAGGGATAAACACTTTTCAAATCATAGTGGAAAGGGGGTGAGATTGATGAAACCGTCTGACTTCCAGAAAACAGTTCAATGTCGCTTTGAAAGTTGTTTGAAGAAAGTTGTCCGTCATATTGTAAAGGACTACCAACAAGGATTGAAACGACGAAAAGATAAAGAAATTCCATTCTGTGAACTTCCAGAAATTTTCGTTGAAAATTTTGCTGTGTGGGACGACTACGAAACAGATTATACAATCTTTTCAGTATGTGGCATTGATATTCGTGTCCTTGATGATGAGCTGGCAGAAGCCTTGAAAAAACTTCCAGAAAGAAAGAGAAATACTCTGTTAATGTATTACTTCTTGGAAATGAAAGAAAGTGAAATTGCCAACTTACAAAAGATTACGCAAAGCGGTGTATTTAGAAACCGACATCATGCTTTGGAAACTATGAAAAAAATACTAAAGGAGAAACAGTAAAATGAAGCAAACATTTAAGAAGCCGTCCTACTATTTGCTTTCGCAAGCAATGGACGGGGACGAAAAAGCGATTGAAAAAATACTGGCATTTTATGACCCGTACATATCAAAGTGCTGTCTGCGTCCACTCTATGATGAATACGGCAATGTCTATATTGTTGTAGATATGGAGTTAAAGGGACTTATCCGAGAAGCACTTATCAAAATGATTTTAGGGTTTGATATTGCCTTAGAAATCGAAGAAGAATAAGCAGTTTTTAGCAGAGCATGGTTTAATGTCCCCCTCTTTCCAGCTCTGCCCTGCTTTTACATGAAAGCAACACGCTTTCGCCACAGCTCTTTGACAACTGAATAAAGCAGACAGATACGTTTGTGAGATAGCGAGCCACGGGGACTGTACGCCACGACCTTTCCAAAAGAAAGCGAGCGACCCACGCAGTGATCCGAGAGCGACTGTTGGAAAAGTCGTTTTGCCACGACCTATCCTCACAGAATAATGATACGTCCGCATGGTGCGGTTCTGCCCACAAGAATGGGAATAGTTGAGATACTAATGGAGCTTTCCAAAGCCGTCTGTCTGCTTATGTAACTTATAAATAGACACACAGTAAAGGGGGTGTTACATTATGTTAAATACTGATGTGTTAAATGATGTGATGTTCCAGCGAGGTAAGGTGTTGGAATATGAATAAAACGAAGATAAGAGCAACGGAACAGCCGATTGCTGTTGATATAGAGGGACTGTCTGCTAGGTTATCTTGTGGTCGTGCTACTGCAAGAAAGATTGGCGAGCAGGCAGGAGCAAAAATTGTGATAGGTCGCAGGGTTCTTTATTCCATAGAAAAAGTCAAGAAATACTTGTTATATTTGGAAGAATAGAGCGATTTTCTATTTATGTTCTCTGGCGTGTGTAGTATAATAAGAAAGGACAAAGCACGCTGTGAGAACAAGAAAAGAGGCTTTTTCAGAAAGGAATGGTTCTCATGGCAATTAGTAGAAAAGACCCAAAAGGAAGAAAATTAAGAGAGGGCGAAAACTGGCGTAATGATGGAAGATACAGTTATCGTTATACAGACGTAAGAACAGGCAAGAGATTGACAGTCTATGCACAAGATTTACCAGAGCTTCGAGAAAAAGAGAAGCAGATTGCAAAAGATATGGAAGATAATATATTGACAGACGGAGCAATCAAAAAAATGACGCTTAACACGTTGTTTGAGCGTTATATGGCAACTCGTGAGCTAGCTGATACTACAAGAGTTAGTTATGTTCGTGCTTGGGAAAACAGAGTAAAAGACGAGATTGGAAATATTAAAGTTGTTCAGCTTTTACCCTCACATATTAAAGCGTATTATGCGAAACTTTCCAAAGCTGGATATGCTTATTCTACAATCAAGTATATTCACAACCTGCTTTATCCTGCATTAGAAATGGCTGTTGATGATGATATTATCCGAAAGAACCCTGCAAAAAGTTCCATTAGTGATTATGGAAAACCAGCAGAGGAAAAAGAAGCCTTAACAGTTTCTCAACAAGAAAAGTTTATGGAGTTTGTAAAACAGAGCAATGTCTATAACACATATTATCCTATGTTTACCATAATGATTGGTACGGGGTTAAGATGTGGGGAGCTTATTGGTCTTACATGGAAAGATATAAACATCAAGGCAAAAACGGTTAATGTAGACCATCAGCTCATTTATAAGAATTTAGGCGACGGTTGCAAGTTCCATATCTCAACACCAAAAACGTCGTCGGGTATTCGTATTATACCTATGACACAAGAAGTTGCAAAAGCCTTTGAGGAACAAAGAAAAATCAATTTTATGCTTGCAAAGGATAAGAGCATTGAGGTGGACGGGTGTTCGGGGTTTGTCTTTACAGCAAAATCGGGCAGACCGCTTATGCCGAATGGCGTAAATAGTGTTTTATACAACATTGTAGACGCATATAACAAAACCGAAGTAGAGAGAGCAAAAAAAGAGCATAGGAAAGCAGAGCTGTTACCAAAGTTTTCAGCTCATGTAATGCGTCACACAGCTTGTACCAGAATGGCAGAGTGCCGTATGGACGTAAAAGTTCTTCAATATATTATGGGACACGCTCATATAGATGTAACAATGGAAGTGTATAACCATATTGGAGAGCTGACAAGGATTGAAAATGAGATTGCAAGACTAGATAGTATGGTGTTAAATGCTTGACACCACAAAAAGAGAAATTGGTGTCAAATTGGTGTCAAAACAGAAAAAATCACAATTTCAAAAGAAATAAGATACTGCAAACCATTGATTTTAAAGGGTTTGCAAAAAAAATCTCAAAAAATTAGCACTCATCTCTTGACACTGCTAACAATAAGTGCTATATTACAACTAGAACAAAGGAAGGGGATAAAAAGAAAGCAAAAGCGAAAGGCTTTATGAATTCCCTACCACCCGAGTTCCAAGAAACAAGGTAAACAGCATATATAAAAAGGAGAGATGACTTATGTTAATGCCTAGTATTTTTGGAGAGAACTTATTTGATGATTTCTTTAATGATTTTCCATTCTATTATGATGATAAAGCAATGAAAGATACCGAGAAGAAGCTTTATGGCAAGAGAGCCAGCCACGTTATGAAGACTGATATTAAGGAAATGGATAACGGTTATCAGCTGGTAGTTGATCTTCCAGGATTTACCAAAGATGAGATTAAGGCTTCCCTGGAGAATGGCTATCTGACCATCAGCGCTGAGAAAGGTCTGGACAAAGATGAGCAGGAGAAAGAATCCGGTCATTACATCCGCAGGGAGCGTTACGCAGGAGCCTGCAGCAGAAGCTTTTATGTAGGCGAGGACGTTCAGCAGGAGGATATTAAGGCTGAGTTTAAACATGGCATTCTGAAACTGTTTGTTCCGAAGAAAGAAGCGAAACCAGCAGTGGAAGAGAAGAAACACATTGCCATCGAAGGATAACTTTTCCCCTTTCAGAAGCACATTCTGAGAGAATAGCATAATTAAGAAGTAAGATGCCGCAGAATCACGGAAAATGGTGGTTCTGCGGCATCTTTTTTTACATTTGTTCGCTATTTTTCTGTCTTGACAATGCCTGTTGATTTAGCTATAATGGTGAAACTGTGAATATCCTAGTGAATTTGTACCCTTTTGGGTAATGAAATGTCTGCTTCTGCAGGCATTACCAATTATAAAAGTGGACTGTTTGGCGAATGAATGTTATCTGTGGTTGGTATATTTCTGCAGCTTTTTGTTCAGGACTTTTATAGTAATGGAATTTTCCGGGAGAAACAGCATATAAGAAATGTATGATACGGGGCGACAAGCCACCGGAATGAAAGGGAGTAAGGCTATAATGGAAGAAAAGAAGAACTTACTAACCTATGCAGGACTTAAAAAACTGGAAGAAGAGCTGCATGATTTAAAGGTAGTAAAAAGAAAAGAAGTAGCAGGTAAGATCAAAGAGGCAAGAGAGCAGGGAGACCTGTCCGAGAATGCAGAGTACGATGCAGCTAAAGATGAGCAGAGAGATATCGAAGCGCGTATTGAAGAAATTGAGAAAATCCTGAAGAACGCTGAGGTTGTAGTTGAGGACGAAGTCGATCTTGACAAGATCAGCGTAGGATGTAAAGTAAGAGTACATGACTTCGAGTTTGACGAAGATATAGAACTGAAGCTGGTTGGCTCCACAGAGGCAAACAGCCTGGAAGGCAAGATTTCTAATGAATCTCCTGTAGGAAAGGCTCTTATGGGCGCACACACAGGTGATATTGTAGAAGTAGAGCTGCCATCCGGTATCATGAAGTACAAAGTGCTGGAAATCCAGCGTAATATTTAAGGAGGCACAAAAGTGGCAGAACAGAAGAATCAGGATCTGAATCAGCTTCTGAAAATCCGCCGTGATAAACTGGCAGAGCTTCAGGCGAATGGCAAGGATCCATTTCAGATAACAAAATTTAATCAGACCCATCATTCATTGGAAGTAAAGAACCTTTATGAGGCACACGAAGCAGAGCTGCTGAAGGATCGTACAGAGCCGGATGTAACAGGTCTTGATGAAGAGCAGGCGAAGGAAGTTCAGAAGAACGACTACGAAGAGAGAAGAAGTATTATGGATGCCAGCCCGCTCCATGTGGCAATCGCTGGACGTATGATGTTCAAGAGAGTCATGGGAAAAGCTTCTTTCTGCAATATCCAGGACTTACAGGGAAACATTCAGGTATATGTTGCAAGAGACGCTATCGGAGCAGATTCTTATGCAGACTTTAAGAAATCTGATATCGGCGATATCTTCGGTCTGGAAGGTTTTGCATTTAGAACCAGAACCGGTGAGATTTCTATTCATGCAGAGAAAATGACTCTTTTATCAAAGAGCCTGCAGATCCTTCCGGAGAAATTCCACGGACTGACAGATACAGATATGCGTTATCGTCAGAGATATGTAGATCTGATCATGAACCAGGAGAGCAAGAACGTATTTATCAAGCGCTCTCAGGTCATTAAAGAGATCCGAAACTTCCTTGCTGGCCGTGACTTCATGGAAGTAGAGACTCCAATGCTGGTTTCCAATGCTGGTGGTGCAGCTGCCAGACCATTTGAGACACATTACAATGCACTGAACGAAGATGTTAAGCTTCGTATTTCTCTGGAACTTTATCTGAAACGACTGATCGTTGGCGGACTTGAAAGAGTCTACGAGATTGGCCGTGTATTCCGTAATGAGGGTGTTGATACCCGTCACAATCCAGAATTTACACTGATGGAGCTTTACCAGGCATATACAGATTATGAAGGAATGATGGAACTTACGGAATCCATGTTCCGCTATCTGGCGGAGAAGGTCTGCGGTTCCACCAAGATTTCTTACAATGGTATCGAGATTGATCTTGGAAAGCCATTTGAGCGTCTGACCATGAATGATGCGATCAAGAAATATGCAGGAATTGACTTTGACCAGGTTGCAGATGATGAAGCTGCCAAGAAGCTTGCTGCCGAACATCATATCGAGTATGAGGAGCGTCACAAGAAAGGCGATATTATCAATCTCTTCTTCGAAGAATATTGTGAGAAAGAGCTGATTCAGCCTACATTTATTATGGATCACCCAATCGAGATTTCTCCGTTGACTAAGAAGAAACCTTCTGATCCAAACAAGGTAGAGCGTTTTGAGCTTTTCATTAATACATGGGAAATGTGTAACGCATATTCCGAGCTGAATGATCCGATTGATCAGCGCGAACGTTTCAAGGCGCAGGATGCACTTGCAGATGCTGGTGATGAAGAAGCAAACCATACAGATGAAGATTTCCTGAATGCGCTGGAAATCGGTATGCCGCCGACAGGTGGTATCGGATACGGAATCGACCGTCTTGTTATGCTTCTGACAGACAGCCAGGCCATTCGTGATGTGTTGCTGTTCCCGACAATGAGATCTCTTGATGCTGACAAGGCTTCCTCAAAGTCAAAAAATGGCACTGATTCAGCACAGGCTGCACCTGTAGTTGAAGAGAAAATTGATTTCTCCAAGGTACAGATTGAGCCGCTGTTCACTGATTATGTAGACTTTGATACTTTCAGCAAGTCAGATTTCAGAGCCGTTAAGGTTAAAGAGTGTGTTGCAGTTCCGAAGAGCAAAAAGCTCCTTCAGTTTACACTGGATGATGGAACAGGCACAGACCGCACCATTTTAAGCGGAATCCACGCATTTTACGAGCCAGAAGAACTGGTTGGCAAGACACTGATCGCAATTACAAACCTGCCGCCAAGAGCAATGATGGGAATTGAATCCTGCGGAATGCTTCTCAGTGCAATCCACGAGGAAGAAGGAGAGGAAAAACTTCACCTTCTGATGGTTGATAACCACATCCCGGCGGGTGCTAAACTGTATTAATAAAAGAATATCAAAAAATAACACTATGCTTTGTACCAATTTTCGAGAGTTTGTACCAATTTTGTACCAATCATTCGGAGATTTTTGAAGAAGTATGGTAGGATATGTGAATGGAAGAGACTGGAATGAGAGTTCTGGTCTCTTTTTTTGTGTATTCAAATTTGCAACAAGGTGTGAAAGTTTAAATATGCTCATAGAAGGGAGAATTGGAACCAGAGCAGGTTCGGAACATTATGGACAGTATGATAAGAAAATTGTATGACATGGAACTGGAAGAACTGGGACGGAGCGGCTGGCAGGATGAAAAATTACTGTCAGAAGTCAGAAAACTTCTGGAAAAGAACAAGGCTTCTATCCAGGTGGAAGATAAAACTGGACGTGAGGGTGTTGATCTGGCATTTGCAATTGCTGAGATAGGAGAAGAAATTGGTTTTACACAAGGGGGTGTGATCCATTTGGTCACACCCTCCCTAGCTTTGGGACTATTCAGAAAAAATGAAATAGCTGGAAATAAACAGGACAATCGTGGTAAAATATGGTATGATAAATTTTGATTAAACAATCGTTCATTATTTATGCTTGGGAAAAATTACGGGATTCGGGTGAGAACATATGATTATAGATGAAGTCCTGTATGAGCGCTTCTGGAATGGGAGAAAACAGCGGCAGATGAGTTGGTGCATAGGCATGGGGATATGCTGGTACTGTTTTTGAACAGTTATGTGAAGGATATCCATGAGGCGGAGGATCTGATGATCGAGGCCTTTGCGCAGATGTTTGTGAGGCGGCGGTCGGTATCGGAGGATGGCAGTTTCCGCGCCTATTTATATAAGACAGCAAGGCGTCTTGCAGGAAATGCGATAAAAAAACACAGAGTATATATTGGATTGGAAGAACTTCCTTTCGAGCTGCCGGGGGAGGCTCTGGCTGAGACAAGCCTGTTTGAAAATGAACGGAAGAAGCAGCTTTATGAAGCTATGGAAGAACTAAAACCGGAATACCAGGAAGCTCTGTACCTGGTTTACTTCGAGGACATGAGCTACCAGGGCACTGCAGAAGTCATGGGCAGGTCAGAAAGCCAGATTAAAAATCTGGTTCACAGAGGGAAAAAGAGTCTGAAAGAGCTTCTGGGGAAAAATGGATTTGAGTATTAGAAACCGTCACAGATGAAATGTGGCGGTTTTTTCTATGGAAAAAATAAAATATTTTAAATTTTTTCATTTTTAGTGAGAGGATTTTGGATTTGGTGCCTTTTATATAGTATAGAATAGTGGGAAAAACATAGGAACGGATTAGAAAGCAGGAATATGGAGGGAGGAACAAAATGAAGAAAAACGAATTAGCAAAAAAGAGCAGGAAACTATTTTCCGCGATCCTGGCAGGAGCAATGCTCACCACATCTGTGATACCGGAATCTTTGGTCTGGGCGGCAGATGTAGAGGAAGTGCAGGGATTTGGAGACAGTGAGAGCATGGACTTTGGATCTACACCAAATCCTGTGACTGTGGATGGTGAAGATAGGGAAAATCAGGAGCTTTCAGATTTTCAGGGTGCTTCAGATATTCAAAATGGAAATGATATGGTGGAGATGGAAGAGGGCTTTACAGACGAGATCGCTTCTTTTGGCAGTAATGACAGCGATACCCCTGTAGAATCTGGCTTCCAGAGCCTGGCATCTGTAGAAGAACTGCAGGAGCGGATCAATGCCCTTCCAACTGTGGAAGAATTTAAGAACCTGGCAGATGGTACTACGGTAGAAGGAAGCACCTTGAATCAGGCGCAGACAGATGTGTATGCAGAAGCCCAGGATATTGCGGAAAAACTGGATCTGCTTTCGGAAGACAAGCAGGGACTGGTGGATGTAAGTAGGCTGGAAGCGCTGTTTGGGTATTTTAATGGGATGACGGAAGAATTGGAAACTGCAACTAAGGTGATTGATCCGGTGACATCTGGAAGTGTAAGCATTACTTCTGGAGGAACATATACATTAAACGGTGGTGCCTACACTACGCCTGATAGTGCAATTATTATAGATACAGAAGATCCAGTTACCTTGAATATTGCCGGTGATATTACGGCATCAACAGCTCTTAAAGGTTCTGATAGAACACCTTTTATCAATATTAAAAAGAATTGTAGGAAATTAGAAATAATTAATAACGGAAATTTCAAGGTGGAACTTAACAATGATTATGTCAGTCTTTTAAAGGATAGTAGCAAAGGCGGAGTGAATCAAATAATTTTTACAGGAGGCATTTATACGGCTTCAACAGATAAGGCGTCTATGATTTATTTCCAGGGAACTATAGAATTTCAGAATGCTGTTTTTAAAGCAACTGGTTCAACAGAGTATTGTGGACACATTGCAACTAGCACTGGAACTAGCACTGGAACTGTGAAGATTCATAGCGGAACACTTATAGATGCTGGAAATTCCAAAATGTCCAATGTCCAAGATGCTTGTATTAATGCGAAAATTGTACAAATGGATGGAGGTACTATAACCGGACCCGTCAAAAATGGTCATATTAGCGGAATAAAAGCAAATAATGTGCAGTTTACTGGTGGAGTAATAGAAAATTTTGAAGCGGCAATTCTATATATGGATTGGAAACAGATAGAAGGAATAAAGATTGGTGGGAACGCAACTTTTAAAAATAATTATTCTGATATTCATCTTTTAAAAGACCAGGTATTTACGATACAGGGTGACTTTAAGGGAAATGCAAGTGTGTATAGTGTGGATTCTAATCCTTCATTTCCCCGTAGAATTACGACTTCTGGGATATCAAAATCTATGCTTGGAAAGGTAACTTCGACACAAGGTTATTCGGTGAATTACGCTGAGGATGATAATGGGGGATACTTGTATTTATGGAAGCATACTCATAAGTGGAATTATTCATCAAATGGTAATAAGATTATTGCAAAATGTTCTGGTTCTGAATGTGGTAATGAGTTGGAGCTGTCACTCACAGCGGAGGATTCCGTTTATTCCGGTGAAGCATATAACGGAGCAAAGATAGAAAATAATATAAGTTATGTTACAGGTAAAAAGGCAGATATCATATATTATTTGGGAGATGAAACCACGAAGACCAACAGCAGCAACAGTGGTGCAGCAAGTGAGGGAACTGCTCCGGTAAATGTAGGAAATTATGTTATAAAAGTTTCGGTTGAAGATCAGACACTAAGTAGTGCTTTTAAAATAGAAAAGGCACCGGTTACTCTAAATGTCAGCCTTGGAGATTGGGAATACGGACAGAGTGAAAATACACCGCAGGTAACGGTTAAGTCAGGTGAAAATGACATTACAAAGTTATACAATAAATCTCAGATTGCCTACACATATTACACGGATGTAAATTGTACAAATGTAACAACTACAGCAGATGGTGCAGCCGGGGACGGAGGAGTACCGGAGAATGCAGGTACTTACTATGTGAAAGCGGTTGTGCCAGAGAATGGAAATTATGCAGAGGCAGAAGCGAAAACTTCCTTCACGATCGCACCACTTCCGGTAAACTTAACCTGGTCGAAAACAGATCTGATTTATACAGGAAGTGAGCAGAGTGTATCGGCGACGGTTGCAAATGCACTGGAGGGCGATTCTTTTGTAATTGTCTATGATGGCAATACACAGACAGAAGCAGGTGACAGCTATACGGCAACGGTAACAGACCTTGGAAATGATAACTATACACTTATCGGTGCCACGGGTGTTTCCAAGAACTGGAGCATCAGCTATCTGCAGACTTCAGCGGCTGCACAGGTTTCCGGAACGAAAGGTAACAATGACTGGTACATAAGCCCGGTGAAACTTGTACCGGACAGTGGATACCAGATATCGACAGACAAAACAGACTGGAAGGATTCGATTAGGGATTACACGGATCAGGGAGAACAG
>JAERMT010001419.1_pt1 | contig 10443 bp, 6 predicted proteins | sample 9267081 | NCBI WGS metagenome assembly JAERMT01 (sample SAMN17071939, study PRJNA684904) | human gut metagenome | isolation source: diarrhea sample from child under the age of five | host: Homo sapiens | place: South Africa: Mafikeng, Mafikeng Provincial Hospital | collected 2019-09
CGCGTTTAGCCTGGAGCGCTATAATAATATTTTCTCTTACAGAAAGATCTGCAATAATACCTTCTGCCTTTCTGTCTTCCGGAAGATATGCCATACCAAGTTTCATGGCATCCAGCGGAGTATTGATCTTTACTTCTTTTCCCTTTACTTTTAAAGTTCCTGTATCAGCTTTATCCGCCCCATAAATTGCACGAACCAATTCAGAACGTCCGGAACCCAGAAGTCCGGTAAGACCAATAACCTCACCTTTATTGATGGTAATATCAAACGGTTTGATCGTTCCCTTATGAGATAATCCTTTTGCTTCGATTACAGGTTCTGCATCTGTGATTCTCTTGTCTTTATGATCGCCTTTAATATCTGCAAGATCATCAAAATCCTTACCCATCATCTTGGCAACCAGCATTACTCTCGGAAGATCTTTCGTCTCATATTCCCCAACAAGTTCACCATTCCGAAGAACTGTAATCCTGTCACAGACTGCATATACCTGCTCAAGGAAATGGGTAACAAAGATAATACCAACACCCTCGTCACGAAGTCTTCTCATAAGTACAAAAAGCTTCTCAACTTCATCATCATCCAGTGAAGATGTCGGCTCATCAAGAATCAGTACCTGGCACTTCATGTCCACTGCACGGGCAATTGCGATCATCTGCTGAATCGCAATGGAACATTCCTCCAGCATCTGTGTTGGCGGCACATGAATGTCCAGGCTCTCAAGAAGTTTTCCTGAGCGCTCATTCATCTGCTTCCAATCAATCATTCCCATCTTTCTCGGTTCTCTGCCAATAAAAAGGTTCTCAGCTACAGTCAGGTTGGGACAAAGGTTTACTTCCTGATATACTGTACTGATACCATTTGCCTGAGCTTCCTGAGGTGAGTGGTTAATAATGGCATTACTGTTTCCAGCCATATGAATCGTTCCACTTTCAAATTCATGTACACCGGTCAACACCTTGATCAGTGTTGATTTACCTGCACCATTCTCCCCCATCAGTGCGTGGATTTCACCTTTTCGAAGGGTAAAGTCCACATGGGAAAGGGCACGGACTCCTGTAAAGTTTTTGCTTATATCATGCATTTCCAATACTACATTTTGTTCCATATTCTTTCCACCTGCTTTCTATACTGGTTTACCCCTCATTCACTGAAAAGCTTCAGTAAAGCGGGTATCTGTAAATCATTTCGGCATAAAGAGAGCGTGATTCATAAATCCGGGTTTCTCCGAATTATGAACCACGCTCCGGATTATTTATATTCCTTCTATTACACTTCTATTATTTGTTGTCAAAAATTAGTATGCACGTCCGTCAATAATTTCCTGTGTGATAGGTGTAACTGCATATTCGCCTTCTTCGTCAAGGCTGTTTACAGCTGTAACTTTGTCTACTGTATCATCTGCTGCGAAGATTTCTTCGTCTACATAGTTCAGTTTCTGAACTTCTTCACCAGCTTCAAGAGCTTTAATCAGTTCCTCAGCACGTGGTCCATGTAATGGATTACACTCAACATCACATGTGATCTTTCCAGCTAATGTATCTGTTAAGCCTGCGTTTGTTGTATCGAAGGACATAACCATGATCTCGCCGTTTGCGATATCAGAACCAACTGTTTTACCAGCTGCTTCGATTGCATCGATTGCACCGAATGCTTCGTTATCGTTCTCACAATATACAACGTTGATGTTGTCATACTGTTTCAGCATGGACTCCATAACTTCCTGTCCTTTAGCCTGTGTAAATTCACCGGACTGCTGAGCAAGTAAGTTCCATCCATAGTTGTCAACACCTTCTTCAAGACCTTTGGAACGTCCAATCTGAGCTGTAGATCCGATTGTACCCTGGATATCAACGATGTTAACATCTTTTGCATCGATTCCCTTAGCTGTTGTGTATGCATTCAGCCATTCAGCTGCTTTTCTTCCTTCGAGTAAGGAGTCAGTTCCGATCCATGTTGTATATAAGCTGTCATCAGATACATCAACCATACGGTCTACGATGATTACAGGAATATCTGCATCTTTAGCTTCCTGGAGAACTGTATCCCATCCTGTCTCTGTTACAGGAGCTAAAAGGATGTAATCAACTTCCTGCTGGATGAAGTTACGGATTGCTGTTAACTGGTTTTCCTGTTTCTGCTGTGCATCGTCGAAGATTAATTCATATCCGTTCTCTTCGCTGAATGTGGATTTCATGGATTCTGTATTAGCTGTACGCCAGTCAGATTCAGCACCTACCTGTGAGAAACCAACTGTGATTGTGTCGTCCGCTGCTACTACACCCACTGCCGGAACAACGCTCATACCGCATACCATTGTTGCTGTTAATAAAGCTGACACGATTTTTTTCTTCATTTTGTAAATCCTCCCGATTCATTTAAGATGTCTTTATTATAGTAAAAATCCAGGAAAATTCCATAGAATATTTTCCGCAAAAAGTTTATTCTTCTATCATATTTTGTTCATAATTTATACAAAGTTTGTTTTTTTATTGTGAAAGTTGATTTTTTTATTGTGCACTATGGATATAAGATGTGATTTTTTAATTCGTTTAATATTCATATTGCATAATTCCACATAATCTGACATTAATCCGTTTTCAATCTTCTGTATACTACGTTAATGCTTAATTTCCAGAATATACCATACTAAAAAAAGCTACCTGGCAATTAAAAACCTTAACTCCATGCAGCTTTTATAAATAATCCAACAAAGGCAAACTATCTTTTTTCATGCTAAAATGCCCAAAATCGGAAGCATTTATTTACTTATTCAGGTTAATCTTCTTCGCCATATACACTTCCATCACTGTCCCCTCACCTTCTGTCGAGGAAATCTTCAGTCCATAACCAGGTCCATAATAAAGCTTGATTCTCTCCGAAACCGCAGCAAGTCCAAATCCCGCTCTCTCACCAGTACAGATTGCTTCCTGTACTTCATGAAGACGCTCCGGCGTCATTCCCTGTCCATTATCTGTAACCCTGAGCATCATATTATCCTCATCCAGGTCAAATCCCTCGATAAGAATCTTACCTTTTCCGCGCTTATTCTTAATTCCATGATAAAGCGCATTCTCCGCAAGAGGCTGCAAAGTAAGCTTCGGTATCATAACACCATCCAGTTCCGGCGGAATATTAATCTCAAACTCCATAATATCCCTGTATCTGGATTGTTGAATCTCCAGATAACTCAATGTATGACGCTCTTCCTCAGACAACGGAATAATATCATTTCCCTTAGAAAGAGAAGTCCGAAAAAAAACAGACAGGCTTGTGATCATATCTACCGCATCCTGCTGCATTCCCCCCTCTACCAGCCACACGATCGTATCCAGCGTATTATACAAGAAATGCGGATTCACCTGCGCCTGAAGCAGCTGCAGTTCTGTCAGGTGCTGCGCATCCTGCTCCTTGCGGACATTTTCCAGAAGACCTTCAATCCTTCCTGCCATCTTTCTGGTACCTGCATCCAGTTCCTGAATCTCGATACAATCCGCGGGAACTTTATTAATTGTCTTGTATTCTCCTTTTCCCACCTTCTTAATATTATGAAGGATCTCGGAAATCGGCTTTGTAATGCTATAAGTCAGACGGAAAGATCGTCTCATCAGAATACAGGTTGCAATAAGAATCGCCGCACACATCGTCAGAATCGTCAGCCGGACATTTCCTGCAAGCTGAGACTCCACCTGCACAAGCTGGGTAGCTTCCTGATAAATATAATTCTGCATCTCTTTCTCAAAAAGCGTTGTCAGGATTTCCGTATTATTCGCCATAAATTCCTGACGCTGCTGATAATCCTTTATGTCAAGAAGCTGATTCATCCGCTTCTGAAGATTTTTCAGATAATTTGTCAGATATTTAAGAGAACGTAAACTCTCTTCTTTCTTTGTGGTTTTTTTCAGCTTTTCTACGGTATCAATCGCTCTCTTAACCTGCTCTGTCGGAAGCCCGTCTTTTCCCTTTCGTCCGATCGTCACATAGTAGATATCCATATCTACCTCATCTTTAAAACTCATATCATTATTGGAATTCTTATAATTCGCATTATATTCCGCACTGACTGCCAGATTATTGGATAATTGATTATATTCATTTGTATAATGCCAGAAAAAAAGAAGAAGCACTATGATCAGGATTGCCATAGGGATCATAGTGCTCAGAAGCATCCACTTCATCTTGGTTTCCAGCTTCTCCTGCTTTTGCCTCATGAATCAGACTTCTCCTCTCGTTTTACGATATTCGCTCGGAGTCATCTTCTGCGTCTTCTTAAAAAGATAACTGAAATAATGCGCATCCTTATATCCTACTTCTCCCGCAATCTCGCTCGAACGTTTCGCCGTGCAGCGAAGCAATTCCTTCGCTTTACTCATACGCAAGGAAGTCAGATATTCAATAAAGGTCTGTCCCATATTCTGGCTGAACAACGCACTGAAATGATTCGCACTGACATTTGCCACATGCGCAACCTTATTCAGAGAAATCTCCTCATCCATATAATGTCCATCAATAAAATCCACCGCCTGCTTCAAAACGTTCCGATTCTGATTTCCGGCATTTTCATCACGAATCTCAATCGCTCTCTTGAGAATATCCTCTGCATAAGCAATAGATTCCTCTGTAGACTGGCTGGTCTTTGCCACAATATCATCCGTCTCTTCCTTAGACAACTCTGTATAGTCATATCCCATCTTCTTTAAAAATGACAATACCGAAAAGCGAATATTCAAGACCACATAATTCCGGAACACCAAAGACTCCATTGGCTCCTGCCCGATCGCATGGAAATAGTCATGCACAAAACTGCTAACTTCCTCTTCCAGACCACTACTCAGAAATTTCTGCAGAATTTCAGGATTAAGCGCATTGACATTCACACTCTTTAACTGAACCGCCTCTGCCTTCGACGAATCTGCTGAATTTTCCCTTGCCTGTTCAAGCATATTATAATAAAGAATATGTCCATCATAAAGATAACGAAACGCATAAGCTCTCGTCGCAGTATGATAACTCTGCTTAATCTTACTCAGACGATCCGCCTCTTCCCCTACAGCAACAAACCAGTCCACATCCTTACTGGTTTCCTCCATAATCTTTTGAACCGCTTCCACACACTCTCTGGTGTTCGCCTCAATACTCTCTCTCTGCCCCTTAACAAGAATCGCATAACTAAACACCTGATGTCTGAAAAGCATAGCAACCGGATGACTCAGAAAATAATTTTCAATCTTCTTATGAACCTCCGCCTCCCAGTCCGAATACCCCTCCGACAAATTGCTGCTACTGTCAGAAATATCCGGGCTGAAAATCAAAATATTATAAGCCTCCGCCACAATATCCAGATTCAGACGGTCTGCTCTCTGATAAATCTCCTCCAGATTAAAATCCGCCCTCACCAGCGATTCAAAAAAATCCCTGCTCGCATTCCTCTCATACTCCTGCATCTCCAGACGAAACTTCTCATAATACTCCATCTGCGTCTTCTCATGCTCATAACGGTCATGAATCTCCTGCAGACGCTCAATAAACGCATTCTTCGTAATCGGCTTCAAAAGATAATCCTCAACCCCGATATTAATCGCCTGCTTCGCATAATTAAAATCATCATACCCGCTAAGAATCACAATCTTAATATTCGGCAACTCCTTCTTCACCAACTTACAAAGCGTCAGCCCGTCCATAAACGGCATCTTAATATCCGTAATCAAAAGATCCGGCTTACTCTTCAAAATCAAAGGCAACGCCATCTCCCCATCCGAAGCCTCTCCCGCAAGCTCAAACCCATACTGCTCCCAGGGAATCATCTTCTTAATCATCTCCCTGATCACAACCTCATCCTCTACCAAAAACGTCTTTAACATCTAATCAAACTCCTCCTCAAAACTCACGCGCCCATCTAAACTCACTGAAAATATATATAACTTTAATACATGTTGCCCCATCAGGCAAGTTATTTTTCACTAATACGCCCCACCGCCACTTTTCCCACAGCCAGTCTCCAGCGCGAAGCAGCATCTCTCTGTGGGTGAATTTGGAGGGGGCTTAGTAACTCTTAGGTTTGGGGAATCCGCGTTATGAAGAAAAATAGCAACGTGTTTGAGCGAAGTTTGCAACGAAGCGAGTTTTGCATTTTTCTTCATGTTTTTAGCGGATTTTCCAAACCTTAGAGTTACTTAGCCCCCGGAACTGAACCCACAGAGAGATGCTGCTTCGCGCGTCCCCCTCCGAAAAAAGGCACAAAAAACCTCTTGTCCAGACAGGGGGTGACCAGACAAGAGGCTTTTCTACAGCTATATAGTTATATTTCAGGTTAACGTTTTTTAATAAATAAGTTTACATCATACCCTTCTATTTGGTATGAAACAGCTCCTCAGCCTTCGGTTTCCAATGCTCTGCATAAGCATCGCACTTCGCACAAAGATGCTCCACCGACTCCGGAGACTGCAAATCCGTAGACTTCGCACCAGACTCTTCCACCATCTTACGCAGCTTCTGCGGATTCTCAAGCATCGGGCATGGACGAAGCATATTTTCATTAAACGGCTGTCCATCATGATATGCCATGAAAATCGGGCTCTTCAATGCATCCAGCAGACTCTCTTTGTAGATATTTGCATTAGAATAATGAATAAATACACAAGGATCCACATCACCATTTGCATTGATATGCAGATAACGTCTTCCACCAGCGATACATCCGCCAACATACTGCGCATCATTCTGGAAATCCATGCTGAAGATTGCCTTTGTAGAACGATACTCTCTGATCTTGTGATACATCTTTTCACGCTGCTGCGGATTCGGCATCAACTCTACCACTGCATCATTACCTGTCGGCATGTAATGGAAGAACCATACAAACAGAGCACCACAGTCGATCATATGGTCAAAATATTCCTCACTGCTTACACTGTCTACGTTTGCAGAAGTATAGCAAGTAGATACACCAAACGGAAGTTTATGTGATTTCAGAAGTTCCATCGCATGCATAACCTTCTGATATACACCATCTCCACGACGACCATCATTTGCTTCCTCAGAACCTTCCAGACTGATTGCCGGTACGAAGTTCTTCACACGAAGCATTTCCTGACAGAACTCTTCATCGATCAGAGTACCATTTGTAAAGGAAAGGAACTCACAATCCGGATATTTCTCACAGATACGGATTAGGTCTTTCTTACGAACCAGAGGTTCTCCACCTGTATATATGTACATATAAGTTCCGAGTTTTCTTCCCTGCTCTACGATAGAACAGATGGTATCAAAATCAAGATTCAGCTTGTGACCATATTCAGCTGCCCAGCATCCTGTGCAGTGCAGATTACAGGCACTTGTAGGGTCAAGCAGGATAGCCCACGGAACATTACAGTTGTTTGCCTCCGCAGTTTCCTCCTGTAATGCACTTCCCTTTAAGCTGGCATTGATAATAAAGTTTGTAAAGAACGCCTCACGTACACCCGGATCCAGATCATAAATTCTGAGAATCAGTTTATACCAGTTGCTGTTTTTATCCTGGATTGCATTACGGATTGCATTTCTCTGTGCCTCATACCAGCCATCCGGTACTACTTTATCTACAAGTTCCATCAACTTCGGTATATTTACTTCCGGATCCTTCTCCAGATAACCCAGACCTGTTTTAACTGCTGCTACAAGTGCAGCCTGTTTTGCTTTGTCCATTAACTTCATGTGATTACTCCTCCTTGTTGTAATGTAATATATCTCAACACCGGTGCTTCGTATAATAATTCCTGCCATAATGGACATTTTTTATTTACGCTGTACCAGCATAATTTTTATTTCTGACTACCAATAAGATCTTTTTTGCTTCCAACAACGTACGTATCTGTCTCTCTATCTTATTCAATACTCATCCATATCTATGATATCCTGCTTCTGATTTTTAATAATTTTTACAGTATAAATTGCCACACACAAATTCAGAATTCCTTCAAACAGAAGTGAAACTCCAACCAGAATCATCATCACCTCTGCAGCCTCAAACGGTCTCACCAGAAGCAACAATCCCAGAACTCCTGCAAGGATTGCCATCAGCAAAATTCTCCACCAGAGACTCAGTCCAAACTTTTTTGCATCTATAGACGTCTGAATCTTAAACAGAGCATCCGCAAGTATCAGAATTCCAAATATTCCAAAAATCAGATTCACTACCACGTTTCTACGTATAATAATAACGACACCAACTGCCGCCAGCAGCACACCAAAGGCAAGATCAAACTGAAATGCCAGACAGTAAAAATCTCTGGAAAAATATCCTATGATTTTTATGACACCATATACAATAAACATAATTCCTACTGCCGTACAAAATACTGCCATTGAGCAGTCCGGCCATATGATCAGGCAGATACCCAGGATCATAAACAGAACAGACATGATAATATATCCATTCTTCGCTAATTTTAACTGTTTCATTGCATTCACCCTACCTCTCCTCCTTCCTGAATTATCAGGCTGAATGTTCATCTCAGCCTCTTTGTTTTTCCCTCTTTCTGGCTGTTATTATAACTGTGATATTTTTAACAATAAATAGACAAAAAAAAGCCCATGTCCAAAAATCAGACATGAGCTTGATTTTGTATAATATAAATCTTGCAGAATATTTTTTCAATTTCGAGACATAATGACAAACACAATAATTAATGCTCATCCAAAGCTCCTGTTCATGACGCACGGCAAAGATATCTGACGCAGGACTTCACGCTCTGATGGATTGGATTAATTACAGTATTTATAGTTCCAAAATTGACCAAAATATTAACTTGTTTTATTAAGAATCGAAGTCAGCTCTGGATGACAGTTCATCAGCTCAACTGCCTGGCGCATTTCAACTCCCAGATCATCCTCCAGCGCATTATTCAGCCACTCCATCAGAATTCCTATAAACAGACATTTGTAATATTTGATAAGAATACTGATTTCATCTCTGTTCAAATCAAATTTATCCAGATTCTTCTTAAAATATTCCGTAATAATATAGGTAGCAATCTCGTTCATATAAACAAGAAATGTATCTCTTTTTACTGATTTATAAACGTTCAGCATCAGCTTCCGATTATCCCTGACCAAAGAAGCCATCTCCTCCATACACTCCAGGATTGACGTTTTCTCCTGTGGTGCTTCCAGAATCTCATCCCACTTCTTCTTCAGAATAAACTCAACGACATCCGGAATATCCCGGAAATGATAATAAAAAGTATTCCTGTTTACTCCGCATCGCTCCACAATATCCTTGACCGTTATCTTGGACATGGGTTTCTCATCAAGTAATTCTGTAAAAGTCCTCGCAATTATTTCCTTTGTAAAACCAGACATATTATCTTTTCCTCATCACACTTATAATTTCCAACGGGTTTTTGAGTATTTCCATATTATGCCATAAAGGATTTTATTTTGCAAGCTTTCCGCGAATTGGTCTTACCTATTTGGAGTCAGCACAATTTTCTCAATTTCGAGGTTATCTGCTCCATAATAAAGTTTAATGTAGTGATTATGTCCAAATCCCATATTCAGAATCCGGCTTTTCTCCACCCATTTTCCATTTGTTCCCTGAACAGAAACAGTCATCTTATGAATATTATCCAAAAATACAGAAACAGGAAGCTGCGCTAACTCTCCAAGACCAGACTTCAGCGTAAACTTCATTGTGAAATCACCCATAAAATCATTGGTAACTGCCAGTACATCTGCATTCCCCTTCGCAGGATGCAATAACGCACCATCAATTACAATCTCCTGTGTCTGTGGATCGCTCTCAATATTCACCAGACTTCCGGCATCCACGTCATCCTCTTCCTTCGTATTAATAGCCTCCAGCTCCTCTTCACAGATTCTGTCTGCCAGAAGCAGAATAGACGGACTCTTTAACAAAAATCCCAGAATATTTGCCGCATTTCTCTGCAATTCACCCAGAGTAATCTTTCCTGCATGAAGCATCTCCTCTACATCATCATTCTCAGGATTTGCCTTCGCATCACTTACTACCATATAAATATCATTCTGAGCCGCTACCATCGGTGCTTTCACCGACACTTTAGCCTGATGTCCTTCGTAGTTGGACTTCGCCCACCAGTCAGTCATCACAATACCATCAAATCCCCATTCCTTACGAAGAATAGTCGTACACAAATCATAACTTCCAGCCGTCCAGAGCCCGTTCACGCTTCCATAAGTCGTCATCACAGAACGCGCACCGCCCTCTTTTACCGCAATCTCAAAACCTTTCAGATAAATCTCACGCAAAGCTCTCTCAGAGATCACAGAGTCCGAAGTACTTCTTCCAACTTCCTGATTATTACCGCAGAAATGCTTTATCGTACTTCCGATTCCAGACTTCGCCATAGCCTTCACCTGAGCTGCACAAATCCTGCCTGTAAGAATCGGATCCTCAGAAATATACTCAAAATTACGTCCGTTCAA
>JAERMT010000671.1_pt1 | contig 10416 bp, 10 predicted proteins | sample 9267081 | NCBI WGS metagenome assembly JAERMT01 (sample SAMN17071939, study PRJNA684904) | human gut metagenome | isolation source: diarrhea sample from child under the age of five | host: Homo sapiens | place: South Africa: Mafikeng, Mafikeng Provincial Hospital | collected 2019-09
AGTCTGCGGATGGCTGCCTCAACTTCAAAGCCCCCGTCGAAACCAGTACAAGCCCCAAACGTTTGGTGAAGGCTGAGCCTCCTTAGAAATACTGGTAAACAGACGATGCTCTTGTTTTGACTGTCTCTTATTATATGCAATAAAAGTTCCAGTTGTCAAGGGGAAGACAAAATTTCCGGTTAAATTTCTTTTTGATAAAAAATAATCTTGACAGAAAAGGTTAGGTGATGTAAACTTTTGATAGTTGAATCGAACTAACTGAACGGACGGGAGTGATAGAATGGAAGCACTGAGAGAGATAATCTTTGAAGACGAAATGGAAACGGAAGTGAATTCCTGCCGTGATCAGCAGTATCAGTGGAGTAATATGCAGAGAAGTGCGATCATGAACAGACTTCGCCAGGCTGGCTGCAGAATTACAAAACAGAGAAAAATCATACTTGATATTATCCTGCAGGAGGAATGCACCTGCTGTAAGGAAATTTATTTTCTGGCATCAAAGAGAGATCCTAACATCGGAATGGCTACGATATACCGCATGATCAATCTCCTGGAAGAGATCGGTGCCCTCAAGAGGAAACGCGCTTACCGCATCTGCAATGAGGAATCCCCGGTACATATCTGCAGTGTCAAGCTGGATGACTACACCAGCATCCGCCTGGACGGTGAGAAACTGCGCCAGGTGATCGAGAAAGGCATGGAATCTTTTGGCTATCTGCACGACAGACGGGTACGCAGTATTTCAATGGAGAGCGGCGAATAACCGCTTTCCATGCACCTTTTCATAGGAAAGTATATAAAAATCCATCAAAAAATCCCTTATATTTTTATACATAAATGAGAAAATTTCTCAGAAGTGCAAGTTAGGCTGGACTTTTATTTGACGCATATTATAATGGTTGTAATGTCAAGGGACGGAACAGAAACCTATCATCCCGATGACAATAAAATACACTACATTAATTAGTAAATAATTTTACAACAGGAGGTATAAGTATAATGATCAAACTTAACACAAAACACAGCGGACTTTTTGCAGCAGGAGTAGTATTCGGAACAGCAGGTATCAAAGTACTTTCCAGCAAGGATGCAAAGAAGCTTTATACCAACTGCACAGCAGCCGTTCTTCGTGCCAAAGACTGCGTTATGAAGACAGTATCCAAGGTTCAGGAAAACGCGGAGGATATCTATGCAGAAGCTAAGCAGATCAACGAAGACCGTGCCGCAGCAGAGGAAGCTTTTGAAGATGCAGCAGAGGAAGAAACTGTAGAAGAGACCACAGAAGAAACTGTAGAGACTGCAGAAGAAGAGTAAGAAATATCAAAAAAGAACACCTGTGGTAATCACTGCAGGTGCTTTTTTATTAACAAACATGCGAGGAAAGATTATATGAAATTCAAAATAGAGCATCAGATCAAAGGCAGAGTCAGGATCCATATCTGCCAGAAGAGAATGACCTGCCGCCAGGCAGATCAGCTCGAATATTTTCTCAGCGGCCTGGAAGGCGTAACGGCTGTCAAAGTAGTAGAGCGTAATCAGGATGCGGTCATCTGCTACAATGGAGATAAACTGGCAATTCTGAAAGCGGTACAGAAGTTTTCATACGGTGCTTCCGAGGCTCCGGAGAGCTATCTCCAGAACTCCGGCCGTGAGATGAACAGCGAATACTGGGAAAAAATGGTAAATCATGTTGTGGTTCATTACGGCAAGAAGCTGTTCCTTCCAATGCCGGTCAGAACTGTACTTACCACATTACATTCTATGAAATATATTTGGAAGGGTATCCGCACTCTTGCAAAACGCAAGATCGAAGTATCCGTACTTGATGCAACAGCGATCGGAGTATCCATTTTCCGTGGAGATTTCTCGACAGCATCTTCCGTTATGTTCCTGTTAGGCTTCGGTGAGATCCTTGAGGACTGGACACATAAGAAATCTGTAGACGACCTGGCAAGAAGCATGTCCCTCAATGTAAGCAAAGTATGGCTTGTGACAGAGGGCGGAGAAGTCCTTGTAAATTCTGACCAGATCAAACCTGGCGATGAAGTCAAGATCCATATGGGAACCGTGATCCCATTCGACGGTATCGTTACAGCCGGAGAGGGAATGGTCAACCAGGCATCTCTTACAGGAGAATCCATGCCGGTTGCAAAACGCGAAGCAAGCTATGCATATGCAGGAACTGTTGTTGAGGAAGGTGAGATCACCATCCGTGTCAAAGAAACATCCGGTTCCACCAAGTTTGAGAAGATCGTTACCATGATCGAAGAAACCGAGAAACTTAAATCAGCAGTAGAGAGCAAGGCAGAACATCTTGCAGACAGCCTTGTGCCGTACACACTTGCAGGAACAGGACTTACCTACCTGCTCACCAGAAACGTGACCAAGGCACTGTCTATCCTTATGGTAGACTTCTCCTGCGCTCTGAAACTTGCAATGCCGATCTCCGTGCTTGCAGCGATCCGCGAAGCAAATGCACACAAGATCACAGTCAAGGGCGGCAAATTCCTGGAGGCAGTTGCTGAGGCAGACACCATCGTATTTGATAAGACAGGAACATTGACCAAGGCAAAACCGACGGTAGTAGACGTTGTTTCCTTTAACGGCGAGTCCAAGGATGATCTTCTTCGTCTTGCAGCCTGCATGGAAGAGCATTTCCCACATTCTATGGCAAAAGCAGTCATGGATGCGGCTAAGGACCGCGGCCTGACTCATGAAGAAATGCACTCTAAAGTAGAATATATCGTAGCACACGGAATCTCCACGACTGTAGATGGAAGAAAAGCCATCATCGGAAGCCATCACTTCGTATTCGAAGATGAGAAGTGCACGATCCCGGAGGGCAAAGAAGAAGAATTTGCAAGTCTTCCGCCGGAATACTCTCACCTGTATCTTGGTATCGAGGGTGAGCTGGCAGCTGTTATCTGCATCGAAGATCCGCTGCGTCCGGAGGCACCGGAAGTGATCCGCAAACTGCATGAAGCAGGATTTACACAGATCGTCATGATGACAGGCGACAGCGACCGTACAGCCAAAGCGATCGCAGCCAGAGTCGGTGTAGACAAATATTATTCTGAAGTACTTCCGGAAGACAAGGCAAGATTTATCGAGGAAGCAAGAGAAAGCGGACACAAAGTCCTGATGGTCGGCGATGGGATCAACGATTCACCGGCACTTTCCGCTGCAGATGTCGGAATCGCGATCAGTGATGGTGCAGAACTTGCAAGAGAGATCTCCGATATCACGATCGGCGCAGATGATCTGTCTGTTATGGTCACACTCAAAGAGATCAGCAACGGTCTGATGACCAAGATCCACAAGAACTACAGACGTATCATGGGTATCAACGGAACCCTGATCGCACTCGGTGTGACAGGCGTGATCCAGCCGACAATGTCTGCACTTCTTCACAATACATCCACACTGCTGATCGGTATGGATTCCATGAAATCTGTCCTTTAAAAAATAGCTGAAAAAATAAAAAGTTAAATGCAAAAAACTCTTGACAGCACAGGTGAAATATAGTACTATCATCTCAGTTAGTTAGTTCTAACCAAGAGCGTAATATTTTACGGGTATGGAGACATATCCGTAAAATTTAAAAGCTAAGTTAGTTAAAACTAATCTATTTCCTGCGCGCAAAAGCGAGAATCAGTAAATCCTTTTTCCTTGCAGGAAGCATCATGAGCGAGATGGAGGTAACCAAATGTTAGAATCAGGTATTGTTGCGCATTGCGCTCCGACGCTTGCAGGGATAAAAACGGCAAATATGTTTAACTATCTGCCGGATGATATGGAGGATCTGCCAAGAGAGATACAGGAAGAAAACCGTAAGCTGAATGGAAAAGGGGTTTATGTGGAAATACTGAGAACAGGCGAGAAGAGAGCACTGATCTACGTCTACCGGAAAAACAAGCTGGAAGCTGATCTGAACAGGGAAGGAGCCGAGAACATCCTTCAGACCTGTGGATACGAATGCCGGGGAACGGACTGCTGTCTTCGCAAACTTCAGGACCGCTTTTTTCAGTATGAATGCTTCCCTCATGAGGTGGGACTGTTCCTGGGATATCCTCTGGATGATGTGACAGGATTTATTGAACAGAAGGGAAAAAATTACAAGTGCTGTGGGATCTGGAAGGTTTACGGAGATGAGCAGAAGACCCAGGTGATCTTCCGGAAACTGAAGAAATGTTCAGAAATCTATCAGAAATTATTTGCCGATGGCAGAAGCATCCTTCAGCTCACCGTCGCAGCATGATCAAGAAAGGACAGGTAAAAGAATATGAGTAAAGTAGCAGTTGTATATTGGAGTTCTACAGGAAACACAGAGAGCATGGCAAATGCAGTAGCAGACGGAGCAAAAGAAGCAGGCGCAGAAGTTACTGTATTTGAGACAGCAGACTTTGAGGCAGCAAAAGTAGACGAATTTGATGCAATCGCATTCGGATGCCCGGCTATGGGAGATGAAGTACTGGAAGAAGATGAGTTCGAGCCAATGTTCAGCTCCTGTGAAGAAAAACTCTCCGGCAAAAAGATCGGTCTTTTCGGATCCTACGGATGGGGCGATGGAGACTGGATGCACAACTGGGAAGCTAAATGCAAAGAGGACGGAGCTGTTCTTGTAGCAGACGGTGTGATCTGTCAGGAAGAACCAGACGATGAAGCAGTAGAAAACTGCAAAGCATTAGGAAAAGCACTGGCATAAATCTACAGATCAAGGAGTAAAAAGATCATGAACTATTTGGAAATTGAAAAAGTCATCGGCCGTGAGATCATGGATTCCAGAGGAAATCCGACAGTAGAAGCAGAAGTAACCCTGATCGACGGTACCGTAGGAAGAGGAACAGCACCAAGCGGCGCATCTACAGGTGAATTTGAGGCACTGGAACTCCGCGACGGTGACAAAGCAAGATATCTCGGAAAAGGTGTTTTGAAAGCAGTAGAAAACATCAACACAAAGATCAGCGAAGCGATCGTTGGCCTGGATGCATCTGATATCTATGCAGTAGACAAGGCAATGATCGAGGCAGACGGCACAAAAGACAAATCAAATCTTGGAGCCAATGCGATCCTTGCAGTTTCTATCGCAACAGCAAGAGCAGCTTCCCTTGCACTGGAGATCCCGCTGTATCGTTTGCTTGGAGGAATTTCCGGAAACCGTCTTCCTGTTCCGATGATGAATATCTTAAACGGTGGAGCTCATGCAGCAAATACTGTTGACGTGCAGGAGTTTATGGTCATGCCTGTAGGAGCACCTACATTCCGTGAAGCACTGCGCTGGTGTGCAGAAGTTTTCCATGCACTTGCTGCACTTCTTAAAGCAGAAGGACTTGCTACTTCCGTAGGAGATGAAGGTGGTTTTGCACCGAACCTCGCAAGTGATGAAGAAGCGATCCAGTACATCCTCAAAGCGATCGAAAAAGCAGGATACGAGCCAGGCAAAGATTTCATGCTTGCCATGGACGCAGCTTCCAGCGAATGGAAAGGTGAGAAGAAGGGCGAGTACATCCTTCCGAAAGCGGGCACCAAATTTACTTCTGAAAGTCTGATCCAGCACTGGAAACAGCTTGTAGAGAAATATCCGATCATTTCTATCGAAGATGCCCTGGATGAAGAAGATTGGGAAGGCTGGCAGCTTCTGACCAAAGAACTTGGCAGAAAAGTACAGCTTGTAGGTGACGATTTATTCGTAACCAATACAGAGCGTCTGAAGAAAGGTATTGATCTTGGATGCGGAAACTCTATTCTGATCAAACTCAACCAGATCGGTTCTGTTTCTGAAACTCTTGAAGCGATCAAGATGGCACATAAAGCAGGATATACAGCAATTTCTTCTCATCGTTCCGGTGAGACAGAAGATACAACGATCGCAGATCTTGCAGTTGCACTGAATACCTGCCAGATCAAGACAGGAGCACCAAGCCGTACAGAGCGCGTGGCAAAATACAACCAGCTTCTCCGTATTGAAGAAGAACTTGGAAGTGCTGCTGTATATCCGGGAATGGGAGCTTTTAACGTAAAACGCTGAGCATTCAGAATATAACCTGGATCTTTTGGAAGTTTTTTATAAGATTCAATAATACTGTCGTGAGAAAATGTTGATTTTTGTGGATACTTTTTCTCTGCGGCAGTATTTTTTTTGTGATAATAGTTACTATTTGTTGGATAATCAGTGGGGAAAGCAACAAAAACGGAAAAATTTGTTGATTTAGGAATTTTCAGATATTGCAATCAAACCATCATTATATTATACTGTACGTATAAAATTGGATAATAATGTATATGAGGTGATTCTATCAGTTACCAATGGGAAGGAATTTATAGAATGAGTAGAACATATCATCAGCGTGCCAGGATTCTGGTAGTAGATAATTCAGAGATCAACAGAGAAATGCTGAACGATATTCTGGGAGAGACTTATGAGATAAGGCTGGCTGGAAGCGGTCGCGAAGCTCTCGAGATTCTTGAGAAGGAACACTGGAATCTGGAACTGGTGCTGCTGAAGCTGGAAATGCCGGATATTGACGGCTATGAGCTTCTGGAGATCATGAGAGAGAAGATGTGGCTGGAGGAATTTGCCGTGATCGCCGTGATCGCGAGCCTGACTGCCGATGTCAAGAGAGCATACAGACTTGGGGTCTGCGACTGTTTCAGACTTCCTTATGTGACAAGCATCTTAAGCCATCGTATCGAGAATGCGATCGCCACACATGAGAAGGAGTACAGAGACTATCTGACGGGAGCCTATAACCGCCGCGGCTTTATTTATATGGTAGAGAAATTCCTGAATCACTGTGAGGACAGATCCAAATACGCGATCGTATTTTTTAATATCAAGAGTTTCAAGGCGACCAATGAACTACTTGGAATCAAGGAAGGCGACCATATCCTGGACAGCCTCTGTGATGAGATAGAGCAGTCTTTCCTGAAACCGATCTATGTGGGCAGGATCGAAGCAGACCACTTTGTGAGCTTTGTAGAGCGTGACCGGATTTCCGGAGAGAAGCTGGCAGATTTCTGTGATCAGGTTTTTGATGTCAGCAATAAGAAGATCCGTGTGCACTGCAGATGCGGTATCTTTTATCTTAAGGACGAGCCGATGCCGGTTTCCGGAATGATCGACCGTGCCAAACTTGCGAAGCAGTACATTGTGGATGAATATCTCAAGCCATATGCGGTTTTTGACCATAATATGGATATGGCATATATTGACAATGCAGAGATCACAACAGAATTTGAGGAAGCGATCGCAAACGAAGAACTGGAAGTCTACTATCAGCCGATCGTAGATTCTGTGACAGGCAAGATCATGTCTGCGGAGGCTCTGATCCGCTGGATCCATCCGAAGAAGGGATTTATCTCCCCGGGGATCTTTGTGCCGAAGCTGGAGGAGGATGGTTCCATTTCCAAACTTGACCGTTATGTATTCCAGAAGGTACGTGCCTATATCCGCGGCAGATATGAGAAGGGACTGGAAGTCGTTCCTGTTTCCATGAACCTTTCCTGGATGGATTTTTATGATGAGACACTGATCGAGGAGATCATTGATTTTCTGGAGCATGCGGAATTCCCGTCCAGACTGATCCGTTTTGAGATCACCGAGACTTCTTATGCGGCACTCGAGGAGAATGTCGGCAATGTCCTCAACAAGATCAAGGAAAAGGGAGCCTGGATCCTTCTGGATGATTTTGGAAGCGGTTATTCTTCCTTTAATATGTTGCAGAAATTTTCCTTCGATATTCTCAAGATCGACATGTCCTTTACAAGAGAGATCGAAGCGAACTCAAGAGCAAGGAAACTGATCCCGCTGATCATAGAAGCAGCTCATGCACTGGATGCCAGAACAGTGGCTGAGGGTGCGGAGACCAAAGAGCAGGTAGAGTTCCTTAAGGAACATGGATGTGATTATATTCAGGGATATTATTTCTACCGTCCAATGAAAAAAGACGAATTTTCTGAGAAACTGGACCAGAATTCCTGAAATCGTTCACAAAACAAACATAAATCTCTGATAAGATGATAGCATTGAAATACAACAAAAGAAATTTTTTGATTGGAGGAATCAGAGATGGAAGCCCCGAAAATTCTTGTAGTAGATGATGAAAGCCGTATGAGGAAGCTGGTGAGAGATTTCTTGGAGAAGAAGAATTTCCAGGTACTTGAGGCAGGCGACGGCGAAGAAGCAATGGATATTTTCTACGAGGAAAAGGATATCGCCCTCATCCTTCTGGATGTCATGATGCCAAAGATGGATGGATGGGAAGTGTGCAGGGAGATCCGTAAGAATTCCAAGGTGCCGATCATCATGCTGACAGCGAGAGGTGATGAGAGGGACGAGCTCCTTGGATTTGACCTCGGAGTAGATGAATACATTTCAAAACCATTCAGTCCGAAGATCCTGGTCGCCAGAGTGGAGGCGATCCTTCGAAGGACCGGACAGGACGCAGGAGGCGATGTCCTGTCGGCAGGAGGGATCGTGATCGACAAGGCGGCACATCAGGCATCTGTTGATGGTGAGCCGATGGAACTGAGCTTTAAGGAGTTTGAACTTCTGACTTATTTCCTTGAGAACCAGGGGATCGCTCTTTCCAGAGAGAAGATCTTGAATTCTGTATGGAATTATGATTATTTCGGCGATGCCAGAACGATTGATACGCACGTCAAGAAGCTGAGAAGCAAGATGGGTGCGAAGGGAGAATATATCAAGACTGTCTGGGGAATGGGTTATAAATTTGAGGTGGATGAACAATGAGATTTTTCCACAAAGATTCAGATAAGAAGCGGAAGAACAGGAAGTTCCATCCGCTGCGCCGACAGATAGCAGTCCTGTTTATTGGACTGCTTCTTCTTTCTATGGTCGTGATCACCCTGATCAATGGGTTATTCCTGGAACATTATTATATCAGCCGCAAGACAGAAGTGCTGAAGGAAGCGGTAGAGAAGCTGGAGAACCTTGAGGTTGAGACAGATTCCGATGGAAACAGCAGTGCGGAAGTCTCGGATGAGATGTTCAAGGACTGTTCTGAGAACAACCTTACCTGGGTCATGGTCACAGCAGACGGACAGACGATCTGTTCTGTTGGAAGCAATGAGGATCTTCTGCAGGCCAGACTGGTCGGATATGTATACGATCTTGATCAGAAGAAGAACAAGGAGAAAGTTCTCCAGAAAAATGACAATTATGTGATCCAGCAGGTCAGTGACCGCTTTGCCAGAATGGAATATGTGGAGAGCTGGGGAGAACTGGGGAATGGATGCTATTTCCTGATCCGTACTCCGCTTGAGAGTATCCGGGAGAGTGTCGCGATCTCCAACAGTTTTTATTTCTATGTGGGACTTGGGATTATTGCTCTCAGCGGACTGGTGGTTTGGGTGATCACGAAGCGTATCACAAAGCCGATCAGTGAACTGACACAGCTTTCTACCAAGATGAGTGAACTGGATTTTGATGCGAAATATCACAGCCAGGCGGGCAATGAGATCGATGAGCTTGGAGAGAACTTCAACCGCATGTCTGAACAGCTTGAGAAGACGATCTCCGAACTGAAATCGGCGAACAATCAGCTGCTCAAGGATATTGAGAATAAAGAAAAGATCGACCAGATGCGTCAGGAGTTCCTGAACAACGTCTCTCATGAACTCAAGACCCCGATCGCACTGGTACAGGGATATGCCGAGGGACTGAAGGAAAATATTTCCGATGACCCGGAGAGCAGGGAATTTTACTGCGATGTCATCATGGATGAAGCGGCCAAGATGAATAAGCTGGTTAAGAACCTTCTGACTCTGAACCAGCTGGAATCCGGCAGGGATGAAGTTTCCATGGAGAGATTTGATATCGTAAGTCTGATCCGCGGAGTACTGCAGTCCATGGATATCATGATCCAGCAGAAAGAAGCGAAGGTAAGTTTCGAGGCATCAGAGCCGGTCTATGTCTGGGCAGATGAGTTCAAGATCGAGGAAGTTGTGACGAACTATACCAGCAACGCACTGAATCATCTGAACGGTGAGAAGGAGATCGAGATTCGTGTGATCCCGGAGGATGACCGTGTCAGAGTGACTGTATTTAACACAGGAACACCGATCCCGGAGGAGGATGTTCCGAAACTGTGGAATAAATTTTACAAAGTGGACAAGGCAAGGACCAGAGAATACGGTGGAAGTGGTATCGGGCTTTCTATCGTAAAAGCCATCATGGAAGGCCTGCACCAGCAGTATGGTGTACAGAATTATGACAATGGCGTAGAGTTCTGGTTTACGCTCGACCGCAAAAATGATTAAAAAAGAAGCAGATGTAAAGAAACCACTTTGCATCTGCTTCTTTTTGCGGTATACTTGGACATGATGATCAACATGAATAAAGACAGGATGTGAGATACGAATGATAGGTATTATCGACTACGATGCAGGAAACAT
>JAERMT010001424.1_pt1 | contig 10407 bp, 6 predicted proteins | sample 9267081 | NCBI WGS metagenome assembly JAERMT01 (sample SAMN17071939, study PRJNA684904) | human gut metagenome | isolation source: diarrhea sample from child under the age of five | host: Homo sapiens | place: South Africa: Mafikeng, Mafikeng Provincial Hospital | collected 2019-09
CAACACGGCACTATGTCGGGGAAAACGGATTCTCCACGTGGATATTTCGAAATCTCCACGTGGAGAATTTTTATTTTCCACGTGGGGAAGAAAAAATTCCTCGGAGGAATCAAATGAAACTTCGGAGGAAATGAATGACGCCCACGTGGAAAATAAAAAATATCCACGTGGAGATTTGAGATTTTTCACGTGGATATTCGAGAAAGGAGGGAATCGGACGAAATTCCCCGTTAATTAGAAGTTAGAGGTTAGATATTAGATATTAGAGGTTAGAGGGCAGGGCGGACACATTATATTATAATGAGTTCATCTATTCCTCGCTGGTCGCTATCTGTAGCTCCTGACAGAGCAATTATGAGACTGCTGACTTTTGCAACAGTCTCATTTGGTGTTTTTTTAGGAAGCCCGCCCTTTATCGCTGAGGAGATTCTTTTCGGCTTCCGGGGATAGCTCTCTAGCAGATATGTCAGTGTCTTTGCAGAAGAGAGCATTTGTCGTGTCAAGATGGGTGAGACTACTCCTGTCAGGGCACCCTCGCCGAGACGCTGGATGTACGCTTCACAGTGGTGAGTAGGGGAGATGTGGTATCTGCACACTTTTTCGTACCTTTGCCCCTAGAAGTGGATGAGTCACTAGCTCTATCCTCCCGCAGTGCTGTGACTATATGACGAGTTGCACCATCATCAGATAGCACTTGCGGAGAGCTATAGTTCGCTACGGCTGTCGATTTGGATACGCCTCGACCTACCTACCCATGATCGAGCCACCTGTCCGAGGTCATGCTGGTCCGACTCTCTGCTCCACCCATTTCACTTATTACATACCTTACCTAAGGGCAACCTCTATCGTAGTTAGCTTGTCTCGCTCTCGAAGGGTTGATTTGCCCGCCTCTATCATCTGACTTGTAGGCTCCCGTCTTCGTAGGGACAAGTGCGTAGAGAGATAGCCTTTGTGGCGAGCGGTAAGGAGCATTTTTACCAAGCAAAACAACATCGTACACACCATGCAGAAGTACACCATCGTGGATCTCAACGGGATGACAGAAGAGCAACTCAACAACGTTGCCTCCCAGCTGGAGATAAAAAAGGTCGCCTCTGACAAGAAGGAGGTCATCTATCAGATTCTAGACGCTCAGGCTGAGGCCGTCGCTACACAGACGGTCGAGCAGCAGGGCAAGAAGCGCAAAGAGCGTCAGAGTGACTCGCGTAGTAACCGATCTAACGCCAAACAGAACAAGCGCACTACCAAGGCGAATAAGGGTGATGCAAACGAGCAGCCGACCGAGATGGACCGCCAAGAGGCTATCGCTATCGTAGAGCAAGCGGCTGCCACTCAGTCGGAGGAGAAGGGGGGAGAGAGCGACGCTAAGTCTCAAGAGCCTGCCCGCCCGAAGCGCAATAATAATCAGCGCAACAATAATAATAAGGAGCGTAACAATAGAAAGAATAAATCGCAGGAGGCGAAGCTGCAGCCAAAGGATGAGGACAAGCACTCCGCAGATACAGCACCCCAAGCTAAAGAGGACCACGAGGAGACTGAGGAGAGCCCTATGGTCTTCACCCACCCCGACGCAGACACTCTGCTAGGCGAGGTGCTCAGCGAGTCTCACAAGGAGCAAAAAGAGGCAGACACGGCAGAGTCTGGACAGAAGGGGCGACAGAGCAACAAGGGCAAGGATAAGGAGGATGAGGTCGCTTACGACTTCTCCGATATACTGACGGCTAGCGGACTGCTGGAAGTCGTTCAGGATGGATATGGATTCCTCCGTAGCTCTAACTACAACTACTTCCCCTCACCAGACGACATCTATGTCCCAGCAGACATTATCAAGAAGTGGCACCTCAAGACAGGCGATGTCATCGAGGGTAGCATCCGTCCACCGAAGGGTGGCGAGAAGTACTTCCTCCTGCAGTCGGCACTGCTCGTGAATGGTCGCCATCCTAAGGACAATCTGGATCGTGTCTCCTTTGATATGCTGACGCCACTCTTCCCCGAGGATAAGTTCAAGCTGGAGTCTCAAGGCGTAGCCTCCGTATATGACAAGACGGCTATGCGTATTGTGGACCTAGTGACCCCGATCGGCAAGGGACAGCGTGGGCTTATCGTTGCTCAGCCTAAGACAGGTAAGACGATGCTTCTCAAAGATATTGCCAATGCTATCTCGAATAATCACCCAGAGGTCTACATGATTATACTCCTTATTGATGAGAGACCAGAGGAGGTGACCGATATGGCACGCAACGTCAACGCAGAGGTGGTTGCCTCGACCTTTGACGAGCCTGCCGAGCATCATGTCAAGCTGGCTGAGCTGGTCCTAGCTAAGGCTAAGAGTATGGTCGAGAGCGGTCACGATGTTCTCATCATGCTTGACTCGATTACCCGTCTGGCTCGAGCTTACAACACAGTGCAGCCTACCTCGGGCAAGATACTCTCGGGTGGTATTGAGGCGAATGCGCTCCAGAAGCCGAAGCGATTCTTCGGAGCTGCGCGCAATATCGAGCACGGCGGTAGTCTCACTATCCTAGCTACCGCCCTAACTGAGACGGGATCTAAGATGGATGATGTTATATTTGAGGAGTTCAAGGGTGCAGGCAATATGGAGCTACAGCTCGATCGTCGCCTTTCGAACAAGCGCATCTTCCCATCTATCGACATCCTCGCCAGTAGCACCCGTCGTGATGACCTGTTACTGGACGCGACGACTCTACAGCGCATGTGGATTCTTCGCAATCACCTCTCGGATATGAACACAGTGGAGGCGATGGAGTTCCTCAAGCAGCGTATCGAGCTGACTGAGACAAATCTGGAGTTCCTCGCCTCGATGAACGACTAGTCTCTCGTCTCTTGGCGAGAGCTACGGGTACTTCCGCTTCGCACCAGAGGTTACAAAGTTCGTGGAGAATGCTTAACTTTGTGGTGAGAAGCGGAAGCCCTTATCCTCTTCTTGAGGCTACTCGCTTTTGTAGTAGCACTCTTTTGTAACTGTCTCACTAGCTTTCACACCCTAATGTACCGCATCGGAGAGATTTTAGAGCAAGCCTTACTACTGCACGACTGTGTTGTGTTGCCTACGATAGGAGCATTCATCGTGGAGCATACGCCCCCTCTCTATGACGAGGCTCTCAATGTCATCACACCAGCTGGGCAACGTATCTCGTTCAACGCCGCACTGGTCAGCCGAGATGGCATCCTCGATACGCTCTACGCTCAGACACTAGGGCTCTCGGTACGCAGAGCACGCCTCGTGGTCGACTCCGACGTGACTGTAATCCGACACCACCTCTACGAGACAGGCTCCCTGACACTCGGCACGAGTATCGGAACTATCACGCTACAAGAGAGTGGCGAGCTCCTTTTCCTCCCCACCCAAGAGCAAAAAGGTCTCAGATCTATACACTCTTATGGGCTTTACCCACAGGGTTGTCTGCTTCCCGTGGTTAAGCTCTCCACATCTATAGAGACGGAATCGATAAGGCAGAAACCTGCCGACCGCAAATACTGGACGATTCGTGTCAACCGTACAGCGACCAATTGGGCTGCAGCCGTAGTTATCTGCCTCTTGTGCTTACTGCCTATCGGCTCAGACAGACAGACGGATCGCTATAGTGCGGGCTTCGTGCCCTATGGCTGGCTGGACGACTCGGCTCGAGTGACTGAAGAGGTGGCTCAGCCCAGCGAGACAAAGGCGGAGCTTATTGAAAATAATTCCTCAGTAGAGGCTGTCACGGAGAGTTCGCAGAGCGTCATCAAGGTCTCGACCACTCCTCAGCTACTCCTCACACATGCCGAGGCAGCGGAGCGAGGAAGTCACGTGGTCGTTGTGGCGGTATTCAAGAGCAAGAGTCGCGCACAACAGTTTATCGACGAAGCAATTGCAGGCGACCGCTTGGTGGCTGGTGAGACACTACAAGTAGTTCAGGAGTCTTCTCGTTGCTTAGTCATCGCTGGTGGTATCTGCTCGTCTCAAGAGCAGGCTGGTGAGTTGAGACAACGCATCTCAAGTCAGTCCGAGAGCTTCTCAGGGGCGTGGGTTTACGCGCTTTAGTACGAATAGGGGAGCATTCGGGCACTTCCCTTCACGCATCTCATATAGTTCCTAAGCTTAGTCGCACAGTTCTCACAGCAACGGTGTGAGCAGACGCATCACCCCGTGGGCGATACGTCTCCATAGCTTGTTCTGCCGTGGAGTGACTTGATGGCATAAGGCGAGTGTCTCCTTGTACCGCTCGACAAACTGCTGTGCGACCTCTTCGGAGTAAATGACAGTAGTCAGATCAAAGTTGTACTCAAAGCTTCTAAAGTCTAGGTACGGTGTTCCCGTGACTGCGCAACCCTCGTCTATTATAGCGTAAGTAGCCTCCCGTAGTCCCTCATAGTAGTATATCTCCACGCCAGCTCTTAGTAGGTCAGTGAAGAATGCGTGCGAAGCCTTTGGCGCCAACCAGCTACGACCACGGCGAGGTAGGATGATTCGCACCTGAACACCTGAGAGAGCGGTCGAGATAAGTGCTTGCTGGATACTGGAGGTGGGAATCAAGACTGGCGACTCAATGTAAAGCGACCGACGAGCCTGCAGGAAAGCATGTGTGAGAATCATCTCTAGAGATGGAAAGTCGTCGGTAGGATGTGTCGGAAATGTCTGCACTTTAATAGGCTCAGCGGTCCACTCTTGTGGCGCTATGGTAGGGGAAAGTTGCTGAGGCGAGAGTAGCTGCTGTGTCGCCACATACCAGTCTAATGCGAAGCTATACTCCACTTGTCGGACCGCTTCGCCGGTCATACGTAGATGGGTTGTCGCTAGGGGAAGGACCGCATCGGGCATACGTGAGAGCTCCGAGAGCAAGACATTGCCTCCAGTAAAGCCCACAGCGCCATCCACCACTACTAGGTTGCGGTGGTTACGATAGTTTACACGGCTCGTAAGCAACCGGAAGCGTACAGGGAGAAAAGTAGCCACCTCCCCGCCCATCTGCTCCATCCGCTTGCGATAATGCCGACTCAAGCTTCGCGACCCCACGTCGTCATAGAGCCAGTAGAGAGCTACGCCCTCCTGAATGCGCTCTGCGAGTAGATCTAGCAAAGCGTCTAGCCATGGGCCCTCCTCGATGCGGTACAGCTCGATGTAGATATAGTGCTGCGCCTGTGCGATAGCATCCCGACAAGCAGAGAGCCACTCCCGGCTGTCGTCATAGTGCGTCAGCTCATTTGCAGTCGTGAGTGGCGTACTGGTCAGTCGCTCTATAAGAGCGGACAGTGAGTGGAGCTCACGGTCTGGCTCATCCTTGACCTCTGTGACGGGTACCGCTCTGGTCTCTAGAGGAGCATCTGAGAGTGCTTCTCTCACCTCCACGTCAATCAGTTGCTTGCGTCTCAGCGAGTAACCGAAGATAATATATAGTAGAAGCCCCACGATAGGGACAAAGACGACGACCAGTATCCACGGAATCGAAGAGACCGCACTACGCTCCTCTCCGAGCAGGATTGCAATCCCGCCGATGACCGAGAGCAAGTAAAGAACGAAGAAGAGCTGAGCCATCGCTAGATAATCGTTAAGTCATACGGATGGCTCTCGCTGTAAGCCTCGGCACGAGCCATAATGTCGTCGAAGCATTCTCCACGGGTCGTTCGCCCATTCTGAACAGCGACCGCCTCAACCACACCCGAAGCGCACTTCACGCCGTCGCTACGTACGATGACCTGGTCGAAGATAAGCTTAGCACCCTCACGTCTGGCACGTAGTGCCGTGTGAAAAGTGTCTCCACTTTTTAGCGAGCGATGATAGGTTATTGAGACTTTGTAGACGAAAAGATCAAGACCCAAGTCGTGCATCTCAGCAAAGCTATCGCCCAGTGCCAGCCAAAACTCATGACGTGTGTGCTCCATATAGCACTGATAGTTGCTATTATTGACTACTCCCTGGAGGTCACACTCGTAGTCTCTCACCTTGAGCGTGAGACCATACTGGTATTTGATTGGTTGTTTCATATGATATATGTAAATGTCTTTGGCAAAATGTTTCTGGTGTAGGCTCCACTATCCCTTGAAGTGCTGCACCTCTGTGCGCTCTTTAAAGAGATAAAGCCTGTCATTCGCTCGCACCTTGCGCGGTACGGGGATAGAGATGCGTTGTCCCTTGGTGGCACGAGAGACCGGTTCCAGCTCGTAGCGCATCTCCGAGAGCGTCATATCAACCACACCCGTCGTTGGTCCGATGATTAGGATACGATCGTCCAGTGCCAGTTCACCACTCTCCACCTCTATCTCGGCAACTCCTATCTTGCTAAAGTATTTGACTACGTGCGCCACATACTCCTTCTCTCGTACTGCACTAGAGCCGGCAAAAGGTGTCCACTCGCCCAGCCGCTGTCCGAGATAGTAACCGTCCCAAAAGCCTCTGTTGAAGACCTCCCGTAGTCGCTCATCCCACTGCGCTATCCGAGCCTCATCGTAACTGCCCGCACAGACAGCGTCAATAGCCTCGCGGTAGCACTGCACCACTGTGGAGACATACTCTGGGCCACGAGCACGACCCTCTATCTTAAAGACCGAGACTCCCGCCAGCATCATCTTATTGATGAAGTGGATCGTCTTCAGATCCTTCGGCGACATAATGTTCGGGTGCGTCACCTCTAGCTCTACCCCCTGACGGTCATCGTAGACACGGTAGCCACGACGGCAGATCTGTGCGCAGCTACCACGATTAGCACTGGTAGCCTGGTGGTGCAGGCTTAGGTAGCACTTGCCCGAGACTGCCATGCAGAGCGCCCCGTGGGCAAACATCTCTATCTCTACCAGCCTTCCCGACGGCCCGACAATCTGCTCCTCAGCTATCTTACGTCTGATTGCAGCCACCTGATCTAGATTCAGCTCACGAGCCAAGACCACCACATCGGCAAACTGCGAGTAGAAGCGCAAAGCCTCCCAGTTGCTGATGTTGAGCTGCGTAGATAGATGCACCTCCAGCCCCAGGCGGTGCGCCTCCATCAGCGTTGCCACATCTGCTGCAATGACTGCGGAGACCTGCGCTTGTCGCGCATGAGAGAGTATCTCTCGAAGTAGAGGCAAGTCCTCATCATAGATGATTGTATTGACTGTTAAGTAGCTCTTCACGCCACTCCTCCGGCAGGTCTCCACGATGCGGTAGAGGTCATCTGTCGTAAAGTTGTACGCAGACTTAGCACGCATGTTGAGTGCCTCAATGCCAAAGTATATACTATCCGCCCCAGCACGTATAGCCGCGCTCAAGCTCTCATACGACCCCACAGGAGCCATCACCTCATAGCGACTAGGGTTACGCAGCTCCTCGGGGAGCGTCACCAACTCACGCTTTATAATCGAGTCGGTCGTCTCTATTCTCTCTGCACGTTCATTCATAAGGACAAAGATACAAACTTACCCTCAAGCGACCACCTCCGTCGATCCACACCCCAGCACTTCAGTTTGCCAAAAAGCGTACATTTGTACTCCACACTACCCATTGCTTACGTCCCCCAATGACACACGACCTATGATCTCGCGTATCTATACAAAACAACCATCGACCCTACTCACTAGCCTAATCTTATGTATCATAGCTCTCTGCGCTCCTACCACGATGCGGGGGCAGCAGAGCGACCGCGTCTGCGACAGTACTCAGATGCGCTGCGGCTTAGTACTCAGTGGCGGTGGAGCTAAGGGACTAGCACACATTGCCCTCCTCGAGCTGATTGACTCACTGCAGATACAGGTGGACTACCTCTCTGGCACCTCTATGGGTGCCGTCGTGGGCGGTCTCTACGCGACGGGCTACAGTGCTGCGGAGATCAAAGAGATGGTGCGTCAGGAAGACTGGGGGCGTGTCTTGAGCAATCGTCTACCTTACGACAAGGTAGATATGTGTGAGAAGGAGGATTACGGGACTTACACCCTAGAGTTCCCCATCCGTCGAGGTGTTCCTAAGATTCCCTCTTCACTTATTGAGGGGCAGTACCTAATGGAGGTGCTGATGCGCTACACCTTTCCCGTGCGGCATATCAAAGAGTATGACCAGATGCCAATACCTTTACAGCTCGTAGCTTCAGATGCTGGGAGTGGCGGAGCCTGCGTGATGACCTCTGGGGCGTTACCGCTCTCTATACGAGCTAGTCTAGCGATCCCCGCCGTCTTCGCACCCGCCATTGTCGATGGCAAGCTGCTAGTCGATGGCGGTCTCGATCGCAACTTTCCCGTCGAGGAGGTGCGTGCTATGGGGGCAACCTTCGTCATCGGTAGCTATACGGGAGCTAGATTGCGAAATGCGGAGGAGCTAGAGCACAGCTCTATCGGTGTCATCCAGCAGTCCTATGCCCTCCTGACTAAAAAGGAGGTAGAGCGTCAAGTAAGTCAAGTAGACGTGATGCTAGACTTCTCTCAAGCACTCATAGACTACACCTCGGCAGACTTTAGTCAGCGTGATCGGATCATAGCCCTCGCCGAAGCGGAGGCTCACAAGCTCTTGCCTCAGCTCATCGCGCTTAAGGCGCAGCAAGTCGCACAGGGCATCAACTATCAGAGGCGACAGCTCGCCACCGTCTCTATCCCGATCCAGCAGGTCAAGATCACGGATCAGTGGGGTGCGCCCCTAGAGCAAGCCGAGACGGAGTTCATTCGCAGCGTGATCGGGAAGGATCTCTCGCTCCTCGACTCCGTAGACCTCCTCCAGCAGCGCATCGACATGCTTATGGGCTACAATCGCTATGCGCAGGTTTACTATACCTATGAGTCAGACTCGACTGCCACGGGAGGCAACGAGGTGAACACACTACACTTCTTTATCAAGAAGAAGCCACAAGCACTCCTTCGCGTCGGAGCTTACTACGACCCTTACGAGTCTGCAAACATCATCCTCAACACCTCACTCAGAGACCTACTCCTATCTAACTCACACCTCTCAGCCAAGCTCGCCATATCTCAGTACCCCAAGCTGCGGGCTAGCTACTACAAGTGGTTTGACGATAGCTACTCCTACTGGGTCAGTCCCTACATCTCCCTACGTCTGGATCGCAATGACGATCTCCATCTACGCTACCTCTCGCAGATAGAGAACCATACCGAGGCAACCTTCTATCAGAGCTCCATAGCCACTGGCTTGAAGATGGGCTATGCCCTGTCACCCCAGTCTGAGATAACACTCGGCGTGCAGTACGGATTGATGTATCTGTGGCAACCGCAGACGCCCTTTGACCATGAGAAGACAGGAGCAGCACAGGCGGCCGACTCTGAGCGAATACCCTTCAACAACTTCAACCAACTCATGCAGGCTAACAAGCGACCTAAGCAAAGCTACCGCCACGGCACCAGGACGATGAACCTAGCTTACCAGCAAAACAGCTTGAATCGGAAGGCTTTTGCTACACGAGGTAACCACCTCGCCCTAACGGCTGAGCTGACGCTAAAGAACGCCTACGCGCTCTCCCCACTCTCGGAGGATGCCACGGAGAGCCAGAAGCAGATTCACAATATGCTCAATCCCGATGAGAGCTTATCCCCCCAACAGGGACCTCTACTACATCTCTCGATCTATGAGCATGTAGTCGCTCCACTGGGCCGGAGGGTAGCACTACACGGTCGCCTCTTCGGCGGGGTCAACTTAGACCTTGGCAAGCCTTGGCGGGAGAGCTTTCACTACGACAGTTACCTCTTCTTGAGTCAGAAGTTTCACCTCGGGGGCTTTGCCAATCTAGGTGTGGACAATCAGACCATCTTCTCAGGGCTGCGATACAGAGAGTACCCTGTCAACAACCTCGCAGCACTCTATCTAGGCATCCAGTACACCCCGATCAAGTCTCTCTACATCACACCGCACGTCAGTGTCGGCATGGACATTCAGGCGCCCAATGTGCGGGACAGTGACCTCCTCTACGGAGCGGGGATAGACCTTGACTACGACTCCCTGATAGGTCCTATCAAGCTCTCTTTCAGTCGGTCGAACGTCCTCCGTGCCTCACGCTTCTTCTTTAGCCTCGGCTATGCTTTCTGATAGTTGTGCACACCCTGTAAGGCAGCTACCGACCATGGCGCAATGATGAGGTCACGCCATGCGACTATTGTAAAAGTCAACAGCCTCACAATAATTTAGACCCGACTGCATATCAACACGGCACTATGTCGGGGAAAACGGATTCTCCACGTGGATATTTCGAAATCTCCACGTGGAGAATTTTTATTTTCCACGTGGGGAAGAAAAAATTCCTCGGAGGAATCAAATAAAACTTCGGAGGAAATGAATCACGCCCACGTGGAAAATAAAAAATATCCACGTGGAGATTTGAGATTTCCCACGTGGATATTCGAGAATGGAGGGTAATTAGAGATTAGAGATTAGAAATTAGAGGTTAGAGACCCGATCACTCTGATAGCTCCGATGGTTCCGATAGGCTAACAGCCAAT
>JAERMT010000697.1_pt2 | contig 10391 bp, 9 predicted proteins | sample 9267081 | NCBI WGS metagenome assembly JAERMT01 (sample SAMN17071939, study PRJNA684904) | human gut metagenome | isolation source: diarrhea sample from child under the age of five | host: Homo sapiens | place: South Africa: Mafikeng, Mafikeng Provincial Hospital | collected 2019-09
ACGTTCCCCGCAGGGGGGGGGAGCGACGAAGGATTCTAGGCCACGCCAGAGGTGATGTCACCATTTCAATCCACGCTCCCCGTTGGGGAGCGACTGTTTCAGCGTGTTCATAATCCCATGTATCGAAATTTCAATCCACGCTCCCCATGGGGGGAGCGACGGTACTTGACCCAATCAATGCCGTTATTGATTTTATTTCAATCCACGCTCCCCGTGGGGGGAGCGACTTTTGACAAAGCACCGATGCTTCCAGAAGCCATTATTTCAATCCACGCTCCCCGTGGGGGGAGCGACGAAAACGTCTACAACATTATTGATAGCCGTTATAATTTCAATCCACGCTCCCCGTGGGGGGAGCGACAGCAAGGAATGGATGAACGAATATTAGACAAAGAATTTCAATCCACGCTCCCCGTGGGGGGAGCGACCACCGATGGGGAAGGCAAGGTGCACAAAGTCACCTGATTTCAATCCACGCTCCCCGTGGGGGGAGCGACACAAACATCGATAAAAGAGGTATGATAGGTTTAATTTCAATCCACGCTCCCCGTGGGGGGAGCGACTTGCGGCCTCACGCCAGCTCCGTGCCCCATCGTGATTTCAATCCACGCTCCCCGTGGGGGGAGCGACCAGACATAGCTCGTATTTGCTGTCCCGTGAGATTATTTCAATCCACGCTCCCCGTGGGGGGAGCGACTTGCGTTTATGAGCATGGCTATTTTATGCTATTGTATTTCAATCCACGCTCCCCGTGGGGGGAGCGACAGTACATTCAAAGCATACAGCAATGACCGCATAAAACGGAGTACTTTGCGCGAACCGCATTTTCTCTTTTCAAAGAATGCGTGTTTTTCGCCCATTGTCTCCATGTGCGCTGCTACTTCGCGCACAAAAAAATCAGAGAATCAGAGTTTCATTCGGATCATATCCCGGCTTGGCGCCTATGTGCTTCACCTTAGATTGGTATCGGTTCCCCAGATTATAGAACCGTATGCTGTCAGACTCCTTGTCCATCAGCATTTCCAGTGTGGCACGAAGTGAGACAGCCTGCGCCTCATCCACCTGACATTCGAAGACGGAATTCTGTACCCGCTGGCCACGAGCTTCGCAGCATTTGGCTACTTTCCGAAGGCGTTTCTGTCCTGCGGGTGTCGTGGTATTTACATCATAAGTAATTACGAGAAGCATATTCATCACTTCCATATAAAAGGCGGATACCCATCCAGGTCTCCACGAATGTAACGGGCCAGCAGCAATGCCTGCACATAAGGGATCAATCCCCAATATATTTTCTCGCCGAGGAATGGATGTGTCAATGTTTCCTTCTTCCGCTCCTGCCATTTGCTGAGAAAAGTCTTACGTCCCTCTGCATTCAACAAGACAGCGCCATCCTCCATCGGCTTGAAGCAGGAAGCAGGCAACACCCGGTTATTGATGAGTGACAAGACAAATCGGTCGGCATAGACGCTTCGAAGCTCTTCCATGAGATCCAATGCCAGTGACTGCCGCCCGGGGCGGTCTCTATGCAGGATGCCGATGTAGGAGTCCATGCCCGCCGCTTCTATGGCAGAGGCACAGTCATGGGCAAGAAGTGTATAGGCAAAGGAAAGCAATGCATTCACTCGATCGAGCGGCGGCCGTTTATTTCTGCCATGGAAATAGAAGTGCTTCTTGTCATTCAAAATGAGTGCACCAAAGAGAGAAAAGTAGGACACGGCAGCATTTCCTTCTATTCCGCGCAGATGATCTAGCGAATCTGCTTTGACAGCCTCCCGGGCAGAGTCTTGCAGATCCTGAATGACGGCTTGAAAAGAAGTCGCATCGACTGACAGCGGATGGTCCCGCAGGAAGCGCATAAGCACGGTACGGCTATTGAGAATTTTTCCTGCGATCATGGTACGCGCAATGACAAGACCACGAGGCTCTTCTTCGGATATACGATACTGTTCTTTTCTGAGAAGCACATTTCCAGCGGTCAGTCCCTGAGCGCGCGCCAGAAACTTTCCCTGCGGTGTCAGAAAGCAAAATCCGATATGCCGCTTCACGCAGGCACCAAGAAGCGCAGGACTCGCACCTTTGTATCCAAAGTACAGAATGTTTTCCAAGTTCATCAGCGGTATTCGCTGAAGGATTTCGTTTCCTTTCCATGCTGCCACATTTTCATTGTCCAAAGACAGGTACAGATCTTCTGAATTGACAAAAAGCGTATTGAGCAGTTTTCTCATGACCGTTCCTCCCCCAGAGATTTTGCCATATAGTCTGCCACCGACTGAGTGCGGCACAGCTTAGGTAAGCAAAGTCCCTTCAGGGAGCAGGACTGGCACTTCTTGGAAGTTTTGACTTTTGGCGTGTACCCTCTGTGAAACAGTTCGTGCATTTCTCTCAAAGCCGACTTCACTCTGCTCCTGATATTCTCATCAAGGTCGATCTTTCGCCGTCTCCGTATCTCGTGGTAGTAAAGAGATCCGTATGGAATCCTGCATTGCAGCATGTCTTCCAGGCACAGGGCTTCGGCACAGAGCTGAAAAATATCTGAATCATCTTCTTTATCTTTGCCCCTTTTGTACTCCACCGGTACCGCTTGCCAAAGGCCTCTGTGTCCGTGAAGCGGCACGCCCTCCTCAGAAGATAAAAACTCTACCACATCGCACTGCCCCGTGATGCCCAGTGTGGGAGAAGATACGCGAAAGCCTCTCGTCACCAATATCCCCGAGCGCTTTTCTATGAAATCATCCTTATGCGCATTCTGATGAATGACTTCACCTTCCACGGTCAGACGATTCTCCTGCCATTGCTGCTCGATGTGAATCAAGGCCCATTGCCTCCGGCAAAACATAAAATGCTGGATGCCGGAAATCATCAGGTAGTCATTTTCCGCGTAGCTCATATTTTACGCTCACAGGTGACTCCCTGCGGCATATTTTCTGTATCGACCTGTACTTCATAGTCACGGTAGGAGCGCGGCGGAGTATGCGGATCCTTTCTTGCTACATGTACTCGTTCAAACAGCTTGTACGAAGGAGCATTCCCCAGTTCGTTGGCATGCTTGAAAACAATGAGTTCGCGCACCGCCATATTTCCTCTCGCAGCCGAATGATCATTTTCGAACATATTGATGATCGCCTGCCACAAAAGGGCAAGATCGACTTCATTGAAGTGCGTCACTTTTCTTGCTAAATTGGCCGAAATATAGCCTTCAACCTGATAGAGCGCATAGGGAACAATGAATTTATATCCAAACTCTGTTCTTTTCTCTTTTGCATCTTTTTCTGTTGTAATAGCCTTACGTGTTAATGTAATCTGTTGTGGCACTACAGGATCAATACTTTTAGCAAAGCCCAGCTGTACAGGGCCACGCACCTGTCCACAGTTCAAAGCGCCTTTCACAAAGGTGGTCATGACGGCTCCGAACGTACGAATATCAAAGAAATTCTTGCACATAAAGTCTCTCAATTTACTTTGTTTATCTGAATTTATGCCTTTGAGATTTTTGATGTCATCGACACCGATATACGCTACAGCTTCTTTATCGCTCTGTTCCAGCGGAACGTTTTCTTTGATGTAAATCCGATACCCAGGCTCATCTTCCTTGGCTGCTTCCACATAGTTTCTGATCTTACGTTTCAGGCAGACATCCGTCACAAGCCCCAGTCCCGTTTCCGGATCTACGCGCGGCATATTCCCCGCATCCGGATCTCCATTAGGATTGCCATTCTCTACATCGAAAAGAACCACGAAATCGTATCTGTTATGAATCACTTCTGCCATTTGCTTATTCCTCCTCTTTACCTTTATATCTTGCCTGTGTTTCCTGATAATAACCAAGGATAAATGCGCCTTGTTCTTCCAATGTCAATCTGGCCGGAAACGGAATGCCTTCATCCGGCATCATGATCTTATCCATTAAAGCACCCATTTTCTTTTTAAAATAGACAGCCTTTCTTTCATCCAGCTTAGAGAGATGCGTATTAGCCAGCTTCAGCAGGATGGGAAATACGAAAGCCGGTGTCGCACATGCAGAATTAAAATACCGTTCCTTGATGGTGGTGTTGATCGTAGGGTTCGCACTCTGCTGGATATTTTCCAGCAGAGAAAACATCCGCCCTAATACATATGAAACATCATTGCAATTTTCATTAAGTGCCATTTGTAAATTTCCCTCCCAGTGTTTTTTACCATTTTTTAAAAGGTAGGCTTTAATGAAAGCCGCCTTGGTATGACTGATTTTCTGAATAGCTGATTTTCCCCTCTCTGCCTCTTTGTCCTGATCTGCAAATACTCTAAGCATGATATTTTGAAATACCGACTCAGGATAGTTTGTGTTCTGCAATACTGCTCTGAATAAGTTCCCTGACATGAGCGGCGAAGCTGCCTGTCCCTTGGCTCTCGGGTTTACTGTCGCTTTGAGCGTCTTCCATAGGGGAATATTTTGTTTTTCCCAAGATGGCCCCGCAAGTTTCATCCGCTCTTGGTGAAGCGATAGATTCATCGCCAGTTCTCGGAATGTGTTTCTCCAAAACAGCCTGACCGAAATTCTACCTGCATTGGGCGCCAAGCCCAAAATGTAAAACGGCTCATCCGGGGAGATCTCGACGCCTTCCAAATCTACAGGAAGCCCATCTCTCATGTGGGTAACGATCGTATCAAGCGTATGATCATCAAGCTCTGCATGATTTCCCAAAAAAGACATCATGAAATCCTGACAGGCAGAAATACCATGCTCTGACCAGTATACGATGGTCGTGTCTCCTATGATCTGGGTATGACTCTTATCAGCAAGAAGCGCATTCAGTGCACTGCCGTAGGCGAAGGCTGCCCACTCACTGACCGGTGCATTTTTCCCCTGCTCATCGTCTCCGCCATAGGAGCAAAAGGCAGACCGATTAAACGATACAAGGTTGGCTTCACCCTTAGTTACTCCTTTAATTTTAGGGTGAAGCCGTGCTATTCTCTGGTTCTTTTTCCCAGTAACCAAACATTGACCCATCAGCACAGGTTCTTTATTTTTCTTTTTAAAATAATAAGTTTCCCAAACATTTCTTATATCTTCTAGATCAAGTACATCCTTTCCGTCTACATTAAAGATGAAATTATCCCCAAGTAGTATATCCGCTAAATTGTCTAAATTGCCTATAGCTTCATACGGATTCCAAGTATCAAAATAATGAAGAATTGCTTTTGCCTCTATTACATTACAGTTATCCAGAATATCATGATGCAAATTCTTAGCCGCCTCAAAACACTTTATTGCTCTTTGTTGTTGCCTTTTATATTCTTCATTATCTTTATCTTCATTTCCACTATCACTTTTACCATTTCTCTCTTTGGGGACTAATCCCAAAAAATACTTGACATTATCGCATAGAAAATTCGCTCTTATTGTTTTTCCAGGCCTGATTAAATGTAATGGTACGATCTTAATATTAGCTACTTCGCTCTCTTTTTTCCCTTTCTGCACCTTTTTGCGAGCAGAAATAATCCCGCAGAGATGGCCTTCTTTATCTAGCAGGATCCGGTGACTGACTGTGGCCACTCCCCATCCTTCTGCTTGAATTTTCCCCTGCTTGCAAAGCTCCTCATATAAGTGAACCAACGCTGTAAGTATCATTGATGCACCTCGCAATTTCGAAGATCCATGACCCCTTTTTCCAGTCTGGCATGAAAAAATCGGGGTGTGATGTGCTGTAGATCAGTAAAATCCATGTCGTAAAGCATAAATCCCAAATCCTGTGTGACAGGGTAAGGGATCACGGTCTCATCATCCTCTACCAGACGGAAACCTGCCGGAAACTCTCGGCATCCCAAGTACGGCTGATGATAGCATTGGCCTTTTCTCGCACGGCGGCAGAGCATTTCCCTGAATTTTCCCGCATTATCACTGGCATTGGCCTTCTCTGTCATTTCAAAATGTACATGAATACAATACCTGACATTTTTCAAGATCAAGGCTGCTCTCTGTACAATGTCTTCCTTTGGGCATAGATACAAGGCTTTCCCATGTCGGGCGTTTCCTGCAATACTCGACACATCGATTTTGGACTTCACTTCATTTCTTCTGACATTCGTCATCTGGATCGGATTCATGACATCGATCTCGTCGATGACATACCGAAGTCCCGGATGCCAGAAGATCGCTTCGACAAGTCCGCGTGCCGCAGATGGCGTCATCACGTCATAAGATACTCGTTCCACTTTCATTTCCGGTCGTGTAAAGCAGGCATAGTCGCCCCAGCACTCTATCCTTACTCCATATGCCATACATGTTCCTCTTTTCTTTTTACCACATGATTCCCACGCCATCTTCAGATTTGATTTTGAGCCCTAGCTCCGCATCATAGTCCTCCATATTTACCAAGTAGGCCAGGTTCTCATCACCGGGAAACATCTCTATTTGCCCCTGCGTGAGCAGTTTCATGAAATCGGACTGCCCCTGTGCCTTGGAATACCGTACATGGATCATGTACGCCCCGGCGGCCCGCATCAGCTGCCGAGACCGATTCCCCATCATCAGCTGTTCCTTTATGTTTCTGGCTTTCTCGTCAAAGGGTATAAAGACTGACTTCGTGCTGTCATGGATCAGATGAAATCGCTTTCCGATCTCAGCAAAGCTGAGTGACTGAGCCAGTTTCTCGATTTCCCGGTAATCCAGATTTCCTTCATTGCTTTGGTACCAATTTTCAAAATAGGTACGAATAGCCGACGGTTCGGTCATTTCTTCGGCATTGTATTTTTTCCGAACCATATCTGTGACCTGTTTTTCTTTACGCATGAATAGGCTCTTCTTGCTTTCCTTTGTCCAAAAGATGTGTGCCCTGCTTTTTTGTAAAGACTGCCTCCCTTCTCGATTGCAGCGGCCCGCCCCCTGGATCAAACTATCCAGCCCTGTATACTGCAGATATACCACGGGAAAATCGATGTCAACTCCGACAGAAATGATGCTGGTCGATACGACACGGCACGGTTTTCCATCCTGCAGTCGAGTTTTCATTTCTCGAATGATCTCCCTGCGATGGGCTGGACATAAATTGGTCGACAGGTACATGGCCTCTCCGTCGAGCAGTTCAAATATTTTTTCGGCTTCTTTTTTGGTAGAAGCGATACAGAGTACCTGCTCACATTCATCTAATTTCTTCGCAATCTCAGCATAATCCGTTTCGCCATCTATATCGAATGTCACCCTCTTAAAAAACTGAAACAGTTCTCCCACATTTTCCATGATCTCTATTGGGTTCTTCTGTATTGGATTCTTCTGCAAGTAGCGCCCCAGCTCCGGCTGCGTCGCACTGCATAAAACAACGGTGCAGCCGTAATAATGAACCAGCTGCTCAAGTACATGGAGACATGGCTTCAGAAAATCGACCGGCATCATCTGGGCTTCGTCAAGAATAATAACACTGTTTGCTATGTTATGCAGCTTTCGGCATTTTGATGTTTTATTGGCATACAAAGACTCAAAGAACTGCTCATTGGTCGTGATCACGACAGGAGCATCCCAGTTTTCTGCAGCCAGTTTCATCCTCTCTGCCACTCTGCCTGCCTCTTCACTCCCCTCTTCCGGCAAACTGTCATAGTCGACCTGGCTATGACTTTCCAACACCGCATGATTTCCCAGAAAAGCCCGGAAAACGTCGGCGGTCTGCTCAATAATAGAGAGATAAGGAATTACGTAAATGATCCGTTCCTTTTGCCATTTCATGGCCTGCTTCATGGCAAAAGCCATCGAGGAGATCGTCTTACCGCCACCCGTCGGTACCGTCAGCGAGTACAGCCCCTGTTTCCCCTCCCCTTTCCGCATGCATGTATGAAGGATTTCACAACGCTTCTCATTTAAGGTATTTTTAGGCCGGAAGTATCCATCCTCTTCAAGCCTGCTCCAAAACATAGCTGCTATTTCTTTTAAAGAAGGAAACTCATTTTTCCTGACAGGCTGATTGTTCATAAAGGCTTCTGTGTCCAGGAAATCTGCATCCACGAGGCATGAAAACAGCATTCGCGTGAGAATCATAACATCTAGTGCATTTCCATTTTCGATAAATGTATTCAGATGATTTACGTTCAAACATGTACTATCGATAAGATATCGCTGCGGATATCTAATCGAGGGGATAGACTTTTTCATTCGTCCATTCAATGTAGATGTCTCTGCAGTATCCACTTTGCTTCCCAAGTCTGGGATCCCTGCATGATGTCCTGCCACACAAAAGGCACCTATCAATCGTAGCCAGCCTATATCCTTATTTTCAAAAAAAGACTTCGCGCCGGCCGTTGAATGATCCACCCGACCCCGCTTTCGACCATAGATATAGTCTTGGAACTCCGCGGTGTCTTTCCCTTTGTCATGTATTTTTCCAAAAAGGCCAGCTTCTGCTCCCAGTCCCATACCTGCGCCAAAGCTTTCGGCTAACCGCATTGTGCCGTCCAAATGATCTGTCAAAGACTGCACTCTTTTGTCCTGTATATGCCCTGCGGTGATCTTTTCCATGCTTCCCATCTCCTTTTTATTATTATAGCAGATGTATAGGTCAAAACCTTGCATTCACCCCTTCATGTAGATAAAAATTTCTCTATAGTACATTTTAAGGAAACACGATCGCTATGAAAATCTCTTCATTTCTTTCCTACCACCTGCAAAACAAAAAACGGAGGCATGCTGCAAATCACTTTTGCCCACGCCTCCGTCTTCTGCCATTATTGATAAAAGCAATACCTACGACGACTTCCTCGTCGTTTCCTTTTTCCAGCGGACGGTAAACTCAAAGAGCCCCGTGCGTGTATTCTTCTTCCGACTTTTAAGCTCCGTGCGTCCACCCCACGCTCGCGTGAGATGACTAGTAAAATTCTAAAGATCGGACGCCTTCTGCGATGTTCCCTTCAAAAGGACATCCTCTCCCTCTGCGGAGATCTCCGACAGCACGACACCTTGCGGCATACCATCAGCAAGCAATACCAGACGCTGCTCCCAGTGCGGATCTTTGGCCTCCTCTTCCTTTAGCATCGTAAGCAGTGCTTCCTCCTCCTCACTCGCCTTTTTCATCTCCGCCCTCTTCACTTTCAATGGAGACAACGCCTCATTCTCCGCCAGCTGCGCCTTATCCTCCCGATAAGCCGAAAGAAAGGATGCACAGGAAAAGAGGAAAAAGGCTGCGCCGAGCGCACACGCCCCCTGCGCGATGCGAAGCTTTCGATTCTCCTCCGTCAGAAAAGGACGCTCTCCCATAAGAAGAGGCAATGCCGTCCCCGCATGACTTACGGCAAGCACCACACGCATAGCATCATCCCAGTATCCGCCTTCCTCCAGATGCTCCGTTTCGAGCGTGACTGCCTTGCTCCCCTCGTCCTCTGTCCCTTCTGCCGCAAGAAGAGTCAGCTCCTTTTCCATGTAAGAAAGCCATGCGGTCCGCTCCTTAGTCCCGCAGCTCTCCAGCGGAACCAGAAAACAGGGAAGAGAAGACATCCCATACAGATCCATCTGCCGCCCCATGAAAAGCGAAGCCTTGCCCTCATCTGTCAGATGCAGGATGCGGCTCTCCCAGAGATCCCCCCTACGGAAAAGAAGCATCGCCGAACGGCGGCGCATATACAGAATAAAGTGTGGCCCCTCTTGCAAAGGAATATCCGTCACAGGAAAGGCACGGGTGATGGTAAGCCCTGCCTCATGCGCTCCCATCTCCCAATCCCCGAGATCCACACGCGGCAATGCATGCAAGAGCGCTTCCCAGCCCTCTTCATCATGAGAGAGCACACGATGCCCCATGGCGATCGCTTCCTCGGTGTGAAAGACGCGATCTGCCTCCCACTCCATCGATTCAGCAAATTCCTCCTCCGTCATCTGCGGATATCTTTTCCTGCTCCATCGAAGCGACTCCGCATTCACCAAAAGCCAGAGCTTCTTACCCCGAAGTCCGGCAACCTTCAGTGAGAGGAAACACTCTTTCAAATTTGGCGTATCACCATCGTAGTCCGCCTGCCACTGTCCCAGTCGCTTTCCTTCTACCGTCTCCACAGCGCAGAGCTTCCCCGCCAAAGGAAATACGACCGTCCGCACCCGCTTCTTCTGCCACGCCACGACACGCTCTCGGATCCGGTTCATCAGCTCCATAAAGAGTCTCCTTCCTGAATGATGAAATCATTGTATAGCTATACTCTAGCAGTTTCATAGAAATGCAGCAATGGGAAATATGAATTCCCCATCCATACGCCCAATCCACGGAAAGACAGGTTTCCCATTTTCATTCACACGCATCCCCCGTTTCACTTAGAGGGGAAGGCTGCGATACGAGAATACCATCCTCTAAAAAGGCGGCACACCGCCCTTGTGAATCTATCCGCTCCCCAAGTACCGTCATCCCGAGCGAAGCCGAGGGATCTTTATTGCACTGCCGCCATATGCA
>JAERMT010000624.1_pt2 | contig 10388 bp, 11 predicted proteins | sample 9267081 | NCBI WGS metagenome assembly JAERMT01 (sample SAMN17071939, study PRJNA684904) | human gut metagenome | isolation source: diarrhea sample from child under the age of five | host: Homo sapiens | place: South Africa: Mafikeng, Mafikeng Provincial Hospital | collected 2019-09
GTCCTATGCCACGCGTACTGTTTATCTGCCATGGCAATATTTGACTAAAGGAGCAAACCGCCTCGTAAATGAGTGGTTTGCCCTTTTCATCTTGCTGCTATGCAACTTTTTCACAACTTTTGAGTGCTGGAATTCGCCCCTAGCCGCGTCTTTTAGCCATCGCATCCCGCAGCGCCCGAAGCACTTCGATTGCCACGGGCAGCTCGTCGACCTCGAACGAATCCAGGATCTCTCGCACCTCTAACGAAAGCGTCGACTTATCAGGCCTCGGCTCGTCGGACAGCAGCGCGTCGGCGCCGACCGAAAGCTCCTCGGCAATCTTCGATAGCACGGGCAGGCTCAGCTTAGTGTTTCCGGTCTCGATATGGCTCATATGCGTGACGGAGATGCCGACCTTTCCTGCCAGCGCCTCCTGCGACATCCCGCAGGCCTTACGGTACCGCCGTATGCGTTGGCCTATTTCGAAATACTTCACACTATCACCGCCCATACGAATCAATCTGACTTGAATCGTATGGGCATTTTTCTGCAAGTATAATAAACTGTAAGGGCTAATTGTTGCCTATGTAGTTCAATTATGAGCAATAGTCAGCATTCCGAAAACGGGTGCGCCGAAGGCGCACCCGCATATCGAGGAGAAGGGTAAAGACTGTGGGGGAACAGACGGCAGATCTGCTGTCGGGAATCACGACCGCGCACGACCTGATGCATCGCGTGGTCAATCTGCAAAATCGCATCAACCAACTGACCACGCAGTTCTCGCAAAAGACAGCAAGGAAGACCAAGCGGCACCCCGTGCTCTATGCCATAGCCGGTTTCCTCATCGCCTTCACGCTCATCACGAGCACGCCGCTCTGCGCGCTCACGTATCCGTTCTCCCTCCCGTTCTACGCGACCGGAGGACCGGACCTCCAAAGGGACGTCTGGAATGCCATAAACCTGATCGTCTCCGCCGTCATCGGCGTGGTCCTCTACCTGGTCATCGCCAAGGCGGCCGACACGTCCCGCGCCCGCCGCAACGTCTATATCGACAACAACAACGCCGTGGTCGACGCAAATAACCAGGCGCTCGCGCAGAGCATCGAGCAAACCAAGCAGGAGATCTTCACCGTGTAGCAACGTTGGGCGGCAGAGGTCGCGCCGTGGTACCCCATGGACTATGACAACACCGCAGCCGTCGACTTCTTCCTCTCCGCCGTGCGCAACCATCGCGCCACCACCGTGCAGGAGATGGTGAACCTCTACGAGACCGAGATGGACCAGCGACGCATGGAGGCGGGGCAGCAGGAGATGCTCAACCAGCAGCGCATCGGCAACATGCTCCAGATCGGCAACCTCTTTATGCAGGGGCAGATTCTCAACCAGGCCCAGCAGATCAACGCGAACACCGCAAGCACGAGCAGGAACGTCGATTGGATCGCGCGCGATGTGTTCGGCAAACGCAACGGACTGTAACCGGCCGATTTAACGAAAACGTAAACCCAAAAGAAAGGAAAAGGGAAGATGAAATCAACGACATGGAAAAGAGGGGTGCTGACCCTCGCGGGCGTGTTCGCCCTGTGCGTAGCACTGCTGTCCGGCGCGCGCGGCGCCTATGCCGAGGAAATCAGCGGCAACGGCTGGACGCTCAACGAAGGCGTGCTCACGTTGACGGCGGACATCCCCACGGCAACCACATATGACTGGACGCAGTACGCCTCGCAGATCACAGAGGTCAAGGTTGCCGAGGGCGTCACGGAAATCCCCGGCACCGCGTTCGCCTCGTACGGTAGCGTCCAGTACAGCAACCTGCATAAGGTGACGCTGTCCTCCACGGTGAAGACCATCAGGATCTCCGCATTCGCGGACAACCCTAGCCTCACCGAGGTCCATCTGAACGATGGGCTGGAGCGCGTGTGGAACTGCGCATTCCAGAATGCGGGATTCACCGAGATCAAGCTGCCCGCAAACGTCGACTGGTATTCCGATGTCTTCGTCTACTGCAAGAAGCTCACCTCGGTGACCATTCCCTCCGGTTCCACATGGGGCGGCGGCGGCAACGCGCAGTTCTACGGCTGCACCAGCCTTGAGAACGTGCATGTCGAGGAGGGCGTGACCGAGATCCCCGACCAGTTCCTCAACCAATGCGACAGCCTCAAGAATGTCTGGATCCCCAAATCCGTCACGGCCATCCATTCGACGCCCATTCTCAACTGCCGCATCATCGGCTACAAGGGGACCGAGGCGGAGCGCTATGCGAAGTGGCGTCAGGAGGTCGGCGTGAACACCGTTGAGTTCCATGCCATCGACGGCGACGCGCACGAAGGTACTTGGAAGGTCACGACCCCCGCGACCTGCACCGCGCCCGGGCAGGAGCAGCTGACATGCGATATCTGCGGGGCCGTCCAGACGCGCGAGATCGCGGCGACCGACCACACATGGGACAAGGGCACCGTGACTACCGAGCCCACCGCGACGAAGGAGGGCGTGCGCACCTACACCTGCACCAAATGCGGCGCCACCAAGACCGAGACCGTCGCCGCCCTCGGGACGTCGACCGAGCAGAAAAAGCAAGCGCAGGCAAACGGCTCGAATGGCTCGAACGCAAAAACCGATGCCAAGAACGGCGAGCTGCCCAAGACGGGTGACAACATCCTCCCCTTCCTCGCAACGCTCGCAGTATCCTTGGCGCTCATCTCGGCCGGCGTCTTCATGGAGCGCATGCGCGCCTCAAAGTAATTTCTCAAGAGCGAACAGACATCACGGAGGAAGGAAGCGGGATAAGAGATGGCTGACAGATCCGGCAAAAAGAAGCGGGCGGCACTGTGGGTGGCGATAGGTATCGCGGCGGTGGTCGCCATCTGCTGCGGAGGCGTCTATCTATATCTCTCGGCGCAGGTGTCCAAGACCTACGGCGTTCCCCTCGTCGTAAACGCCGAAGGGCTTGACACGCGAAAGGGCACGAAGATCACCATCCATGCCACCGGAAAGGACTCCTCGGGCAACAGTGTGGACAGCGTGTTCCACGCGGGGTCGGACTCTTCGGACATCGCCCTCAGGCCGGGAGATTACCGCCTTGCGATCGAGGCGTCACCCATCGCGGCGGACGGAACCATCTACGACACCAAGGGCGCGTCCACGAAGGTCAGCATCGACAAGGACGGCAAAGTCAACGTCAAGAAGGAAATCACCATCAAGCCTGTCCCCGCAGAAGAGGTGACGGACGCGCAGATCGATGCGGCATATAAGGCAGCAAAGGATAGCGGCATAAGCTCGTCAAAGCTCGACAAGCTCAAAGAGAAGGCACAAAAGCGCAGGGACGACGCCGTGGCAGCCAAGAAGGCCGAGGAAGAGAAAAAGACCGACGAGGCGAGCACTTCCGAGAGCGAGCAGACGTCAACGGACCAGGCATCCAGCGGTGGCCATTCGTTCACGACCGACTACTTCTACGTGGACGTGCCGTCCGATTGGAAGCAGAACGAGTGGAGCGTGACCCAGCTAGACGACCACACGTGGCAGATTTCGCACAAACCGGCCAACGACTACGGCGGCGCAATCTGCATCGCCGTTGCGAAAGATAACCCGTGGCCGGTATACGGCACGCAGGAACTCGGCGCGACCGGCACCGGACTGAACGTATATGTCGGCAACGGGGCGGGAGACGGCCTGGAGAAGTATCTGACGATCGGGCTCACCAAGTCATGGGACCCGAACGATCCCAACTCCGTCCGCGGCGACGGCATGACGAACTCCCAATTCCAGGATCAGCTCAACGCGAGAGAGTGGCTCAAGGCACAGCAGGAAAGCCAACAACAACAATAAGTTGCATAGGGACAAGCCGAACGGCTCCGGAATCTTTACCGGGGCAGTCGTTCGACTTGCCCCCTTCCCATCAAAGCCGACGGGAAAGCATCGAGCAACAAGCTAAATCGACAAAGCAAGCGAACGCAAAAGGAGAAAACAACCATGAAGCAGTACACGAGGAGAGACGCGCTCAAGCTATTCGGTATCGGGACGGTTGCCGTCGCGGGCCTTGGGCTGGCTGGATGTAGCGGTTCAGGCGAAGGCGTCAAGAACGCGAGCGAGCCCGTGCCTGCTTCGCAGGCTTTCGGCCAGGCGGGCGTGTGGATGGTCTACGACGGCGACAAGCAGATAGGAAAGGACGTGGCAATCGAGGAAGTCCTATCCTTCGACGGGAACGGCAACGTTGCGAGCTACCAGTGCAAGAGCCTGACCTTCGGCGACCTCGACGGTCTGTCCGACGATGAAATCGTCGAGCTGGCGAAGCAGCAGGACGAAGCAGCCTTCAATGCTGCGAAGCAGGCGGCAATCGATGCTACCGATGAAGCTATCCAAGCGTGGCAGCAATGCTATGACACATTGAAGGCAGAGGCGGACGCCGGTACGTACGATTCGATAGACTACTACGGAGACTATGGCATCGAGAATGTGCCCGAGGAAGACCGAGCCCAGGTCGTCGAGACGTACCAGACCACGTTGGACAACACGCAGGATGCTCTCGACGCTGCAAACAAAGGACAGGCATTCAATGAAGCTGCCGCTTATCAAGAACCCGAGGCGAAGCCCTATACGCTCCGTCTCGAAACAGATGGCAGCGGTAATGCGGCGGCGAACGAGTCGCTTGTTTTCCAGCTCGCAAAGTTCTCCTTCTACCAAGCAAACATCAATGCGGATGAAAACGATCTAACAAGCGACAGAACACGCTTTCGCATTTTAAATGACTACGGTTGGGACAATAATGCCGAGATTCCCGACAGCGCGTTCAGCTCGACCAAAAAGTCCATCGAACTCTGCTCACCCACCTACTCGACCACCCAGGCCGTCTATGGCACGACCTTCGGCGGTTACTCCGGCCTCGCCACCGTCGTGAACGAGGGGCACGCGGGCTTCACGTGGGACACCCCCGATGCCGAAGGGATAGAGGTGGACTAGGTAATCGATACGCACGGATATAGCCCGATGGCAGCTCGGGCTATATCCGTGAAATAGAAAGGAGCAAACATGGAGGAACAGGCAAGTTTGTTGCCAGGCGTTGCCACGGCGCACGATTTGATGCATAGGGTGGTTGACCTTCAGGAACGAATCAACCAGCTCACCACTCAGTTTGCCGCCAAGACGGAAAAGAAGACTAAAAGGCACCCTGTTCTCTATGCAATCGGGGGCTTCCTTATCGCGTTCACGCTTATCACGAGCACGCCACTTAAGGTGATAACGTATCTCCCTACCCTTCCGTTCTTCTCGATGGGAGGCATGGAGCTTCAATTGGCGGTCTGGAATATCGTGAACCTCATCGTCTCGGCTATCATCGGCGCGATTCTATACAAGGTCATAGCGAAGACGGCGGACAAAAGCCGCTCCCAGAGAAATGCCGCGATTGACCAAAGCAACCAACGAGTTGAAGCCAACAACCAGGCCCTAGCCCAGAGCATAGAGCAAACCAAGCAGGAGATTTTCGCCGTACAGCAGCAATGGGCTTCGCAGGTCGCCCCGTGGTACCCCATGGATTACGACAGCATCGAAGCCGTGGATTTCTTCCTTGCCGCCGTGCGCAACCATCGCGCCACCACCGTACAGGAGATGGTCAACCTCTACGAGACCGAGATGCACCAGCGCCGCATGGAGGCTGGGCAGCAGCAGATTCTCAACCAGCAGCGCATCGGCAACATGCTGCAAATAGGCAACCTGTTCATGCAGGGGCAGATTCTCAATCAGGCTCAGCAGATAAACGCGAACACCGCCAGTGCGAGCGGCAACCTCGACTGGATGGCTCGCGCGATGGGAAAGCGCTAAGTAATGACGCGGTTGACATAACGAGGTAACTCGAAACCACCATGAAAGAAAAGGGGATGGATAATGAACGGATTATCCCAGTGGGCGCGCTCGCATAAGCCCCAAGTCGCAGCGATAGCCGTTGCGGTCGTTGTTGCGATCGTTGTTGCGATAGCCGTGGCAAGTGGGGCGTTCGCAACGTCCGAGCAACAACCAGAGCAGCAGGAGTTAAGAACTGTCGATGTGACCCTCAGCGTCACGGCCGACCACGGCTGGGACGAGAACTCCACGCCTGCCATCGCCCATATCGAGGGCAACGATGTGGACTTCTACCACGCGGTGACCCCTGATGCCGACGGCAACAAGGGCACTTCCACGGTTGAACTCGCCGAGGGCGACTACACCGTGAGCTTCGTCAGCCCCGTCAACTCCGACGGTTCCGCCTTCGACATCTACGACACGGGCGCTCCCGTCGACATCACCGTCGATGCCGACGCGAAGACCGCACCTGCCGTCAACTGCCCTATGGCGCAGATTCCCGCCGACAAGGTCACCGACGACATGCTCGCCGACATCGTCGACAAGACCAAGGACGCCATCGAGAACGGCGACGAGACCTTGAAGGGCGATGCGGGCACCGGCATCCTCGACAAGCTCGACGGCAACGTCGCCAAGAACCCGAACGCGAGCGACAAGACCAAGCAGGAGGCAACTGACGCCGACAAGGAAGTCGATGTCAACAAGGAGCCTGCCCAGACGACCCCGTCTGCCAAGACCGACAACGCCAAGACTGACAACAACGCTGGTTCTCAGTCTTCCAACAACGGTTCTTCGAACTCTGGTTCGGCTTCCAGCAAGCCTTCCAAGCCCGCCCATACGCACACTTGGGTGAACCATACGGCTACCCGCCAGGTCTGGGTGAGCAACTGGGTTGATGTGCCTGACTACGAGACCAAGACAATCTATGGCGGACAACTCTACACGGAACAACCTGACGGAACATGGCTCAGCAACGGAGAGACGTACTGGTTCTACACCGATGCCGACTTCGAAGCATTCAAGAACCTTATCGTCGAAAAGATGAAGACCGAAGGGTATTGCGGCAACTACGTGAACCGCACTAAGACCGAGAAAGTACAGGTAGGCTCCCACAAGGAAGACCACGGTTCCTACAGCACCGAAACCTACGTGGACTACGTGTATTGCACCTCGTGCGGTGCTCATCAGTAAACAATCCACATCCGGACAGCAAATCCTACCCAATCACAGAAGATAGCCAATCGTCTTCGAGGAGGAAGGCGGTCGCAAAGCGGCCACCTTCCTCTTTTTTACTCCGCAAAAATGAGAAATGGCATCTATTCGGAAAACGCGAAAGTAGATCAACGACAGCGCTCTGCCCTATCGAGGGCTCTTGATGGTCTCAGAGCGGATCGCGTTGAGACCCTATCGCATCCCGCACCCGCCAAAGGTCCTTTCATGGGTCTTTCAGCGGGCGCTTAGTGGGCTGCTAATGGGATACTGACGGGCAAGAGCGAAAAGATGCCTTCGGCATCGAGTGCCTCCAAAGTGAAAAGGAGGTACACACATGAACAACAAGCCATTAGAACCCAACAGCCCCCAGGAGGAGGCCATGTGGAGGGCGCAGGTGCTCAGGCGCACCGCCCGCATCTGCTCGGCGAAGGCCAAGGAGCTTGAGCGCATGGCGAGGGTGGACGGCAACGCCCCCATGCGCGACAGCGGCACCCTAAAGGACGTGCTCAAGCGCATCGACAACGTGATGGAGTGGCGATTCGTGAACGCTCTGGGCGAGGTCGTCCTCGACGGGGACATCCTCGCGGAGAGCATCGACTGCGAGACCCTGCGCACCATGCGCTACTGCGTGGCTGAATGTCTCAAGCGAATCGAGGAGCGGGAAGCGGAGGGGAAAAGCGATGAGTGACTACGGCATCAAGACCTACGCCGACCTCGCCGAGACGTGCGGGAACATGGTGCTCGCAAACGAGATGGCAAAACGCCCGCTTGAGCTTGTGAGCGGGGACTGGGCGCCGTGGGAGGAGATTTTCCAGTGGTACATCATACAGGACCCGTCGTTTGTCATGGAGCACACGGGCGAGCCGGTGTTCTACGACGAGGAGCTTGACCTGTACGTCCTTGGGGTAAATCATCTAGGCACAGCTTGGCAGCTCGTGCCCGCTCCGAAAATCTACGACTGAAAAGACGCCGAAGGGCGCAGCGAAACAATCGCTGCGCCCTTTATTTTTTGCTCCGCGCGCACTCAAGACGCGCTTTCTACACGTCGTCACTTTACGCCTGAACTTGTAGAAAAACTCCGAGAAGATTGCCCCGTTTATGGGGCTTTTCGAAGCGCTTTCTACAATTGTCGCAATCTTCTACAAATCCAACCCCTAAAACACGCCTTGTTTTCTACAGCGTTTCACGCCATATATCAGGAGAAATCGCCTTGGCTCCCTCCGCTATACGCTTCGGGGGCAAAAAAGGCAAAAGGGCATAAGAGGGGCTGACGCAGCTTGCGCTGCGGTCGGCATAGCCGACGGCCCCCCCATGCCCTTGCGCCAGCGTCGTTGGAAATAAAACGAGGCGGCATCGAGCGAAGCGAGATGCGCGAAGGCGCGAGCATGTCTTATGCAGGCTTTGTGATTCACAGGGAATTGCATCGGTTTTTTTCTTCTCATATATGAGCAGATGCAGATAAAAAGGCTGATTTACCAGGCTTTTCTCAATTTGAAGATACTTCAATCTGTAGCTAATCTCGCCTTGTTACGAAATTGCGTTGCGTCGCAACGCCGATCGAAAAGGAGGCTCAAAATGAGCAATTCAACCTGCAAAACCAAGCAGGGCAACCCCAAGTTCGACTTACTTGAACGCTCACTCAGGATCGTTGATTCAAACACAGCGGCAAGGTTTCTTGGGACTACAGGGTTTCTGAAGTTCATGGTTGATTACGGCGGCGCACTTGGAATCAGGTGTCTTGCTAAGGGTTCGCCTTCTTCAGGTCAGCAGTACTTCTTCATTGAAGATCTGCTGTATCTGAAGGATGAATACTTTTCGAACGAGTAATCGAATCTAACCGAACGAACCAACGAAACAGACACGCGCCTCGATGCGGTCATTGCGACGCATCGAGGCGCGCTCGTAAGGAGAGGAGGTAAGTAGAATGCCCACGAGAAAAGACAGCAAGGGGCGCATCCTGCGCCGAGGTGAAGGGCAACGTCCTAACGGACAGTACTACTTCAAGTACAAAGACGCTAAGGGCAAGACGAGGTTCAAGTACTCTTGGACGCTGGCGGCGCACGACTTTCCGCCCAAGGGCAAGAAAGCAGATAAGTGCCTCCGTGAAATCGAGAAGCAAGTGCAGCGCGATCTGTTTGACCGCGTTGCACCAGAGAAGATGACCGTTCTCCAACTCGTTGAAAACTACGTCTCAACTAAAACGGCGGTGAGGCAGACCACCAAAGCGGGTTATAAAACTGTGCTGAACTTTCTTGCCAAAGATGAATTCGGGAGCAGGCTCATTGATGCGGTTACGACGCTTGATGCAAAGAGTTGGCTCATCTATCTGCAAAAAAGCCTCGGAAAGAGCTACAGCTCTATCCACTCCATCAGGGGCGTGCTTCGTCCTGCCTTCCAGCTTGCCGAGGAGGACGATCTCATCAGGCGAAACCCATTCAACTTCGAGCTTGCCTCTGTGCTTGTCAATGATTCTATCCCCCGAGAAGCCCTGACGGCGACAGATGAGCGCAGGTTTCTTGAGTTCGTGAAGCACGATGATCATTTCTCCCGCTACTATGAGGCATTCTACATCCTCTTCAATACGGGGCTGCGCATCTCCGAGTTCTGCGGGCTTACCGAAGATGACCTCATTTTTGAGAATGGGTGCATACGGGTTGATAAACAACTCCAAAGAACAAGCGGTATGGAGTACTACATCGAGCGTCCAAAAACCAAGAGCGGCGTACGATACGTGCCTATGACCGATAAAGTCAGGGAGTGTTTCGAGGCGATTCTTCAAAGGCGCATTCGTCCTTCAGTTGAACCTCTTGTGGACGGCGTAAGCGGATTTCTGTTCCTCGACAAGAACAACCTGCCCATGGTTGCCATGCACTGGGAGAAGTACTTTCAGCACGCTCTGCAAAAACATAACGACATCTATAAGCATGAGCTGCCGAAAATTACTCCGCACGTCTGTCGTCACACGTTCTGCTCCAAAATGGCACGCAAGGGGATGAATCCCGCAAAGCTCAAGTACATCATGGGGCATTCCGACATTGACGTGACCTACAATACATACACTCATCTTGGCTTCGATGATGTGCGGGAAGAAATGCTGCGCATGACAGACGATGTCGCATAGGATTAGGTTGTACGCAGTTGTAAATTTGAGCGATTTACAACTTTTCGTATAACTTTTTCAGCGGAAAAAATCGGCTCAAAAACGAAACGATACCCAATTCCGCTTACATGACAAAATGCAAAACGATGTGTTTCACCTGCGGAAATACTGATATATGAGAGGTTTTGGAGAATGATAAAAATAATGTTCGTATGCCATGGGAACATCTGCCGCTCGACGATGGCTGAGTCGGTGTTTACCGAGCTCG
>JAERMT010001428.1_pt1 | contig 10382 bp, 10 predicted proteins | sample 9267081 | NCBI WGS metagenome assembly JAERMT01 (sample SAMN17071939, study PRJNA684904) | human gut metagenome | isolation source: diarrhea sample from child under the age of five | host: Homo sapiens | place: South Africa: Mafikeng, Mafikeng Provincial Hospital | collected 2019-09
CGATCGTAAACTGCAAGCTGGGCCACGTCTGCCTCGGACAGTTCTTCCAAAGATGTGAAACGCTTCTGGTGCCGGCTGATCTGGCGATAGCCGTTGCACGCCTCGCATTTCAGCACCTTCTTGCAGTAGCTGTCAAAGGCGTGCTGCTTGTGTTCGTAGTAGCGATTTGGTTTCAAGTTCTCACCTCCCTTCGTGCCGGGAGGCAGTTCTTTTCTTCCCCTTTCGCTCACTACTCGTTCACTAACGGTCCGGTTTGGCCGGTTTTCTGGATCTATCTGAAAAATTTTTTTGCCGTTCATAGAATTGTTCCTTTCGTTCTGTTCGGGTTTATAGGCCGGAGCAAAACGAGGCGGAGAACGGCATCCGATACCCAATCGTAGGTTGTAAAAATGCGGGGCTATATCGGATGTGAATTGAAGTATATAAAAAGCGAGCCACAACTCACTTCTATGAGTATGGCTCGCCCCTACGTTATTTGAATATTTTTTTAATTGGTGTTAGGGCTTTTCGAGTGGTCGGTAAGCCCCATTTTATTTTGCGCTCCTTTATTTTGATACTCTTATCCATATAGCTCTTTGCTTCAAATTATGAGCTATAACTCACACAATGTGAGTTTCATGGTTATTTATATGAGCGATAGCACACCCTACAATGAGGTAGAGGTGATGTATAGTGAACAATCCTCTTGACTTGTTTGCATGAAAAGTGCGGTCAGAACGTAAGCGGCAGCATTTGACACAGAGAAAATTGGCTGAACGGCTCAATATGAACGCCCGTACAATCATAGATTTGGAAACCTGCCAGAGTAACCCCAAATTTGAAACGGTGGCTCTTGTCGCCAAAGAGTTAAATATCAGCGTGGATGCTACCATTTTTCCAGACATGGTAAATCAGACGGTTTCAAAAACAGTTGTAGACTTCTTTGCCGGGAAAAGTGAGGCGGAAATTGAAAAATATATTGCGCTTTGCAAACAGGCGGAAGCATTTCAAAAAGACGAATAACGCGGTCGGGTTCGATGTGCCCGGCTGCGTTACTGTTTCACCCGTTTGCTATGCGGGCAGATTATTCATTTTTTGTTTTATAGGCATCGCGCAGACGCTCGAAGGACTCCTGGCTGATGACATGCTCCATCCGGCAGGGCGTCCTGTTCCGCCGTTACCGGGTCTACGCCGGCCTCGATCAGCCGGTCAGTAAAGAAGAGGTGCTTTTCGAAGATCTGCTCCGCCACTTTCCGGCCAACATCGGTCAGATGGAGAAAATGATCTTTGTCCATTGTGAGAAAGCCGCCGTTCCGCAAGGTAGCCACTGCATGGCACACGCTGGGCTTTGACACCTCCATGTGCCGGGCCACATCCACGGAGCGCACCATGCCCATCTTCTTATGGAGAACAAGTATGGCCTCCAGATAGTCCTCCCCGGACGCATGAAGTTTCATAGGGATACCCCTTACTGTATCCGCCAGCCCTCGGCTTGTTCGCGGATTTGGATAAACTTCTTGTAAGTACCTTCCTGTTGCAGCAGTTCCTTATGCGTACCTCTCTGAGCCACAGTTCCGCCATCAATCACAAGGATTTGGTCGGCGTTCTCAATCGTAGCCAGGCGATGGGCAATCGTAATAATAGTTTTGCCATGTGTCAGGGCAGAAATAGCTTCTTGGATCAAATGCTCATTCTCAGGGTCAATGCTTGCTGTTGCCTCATCCAAGATAATAATGGGAGCATCCTTGAGCATTGCCCTGGCGATAGAAATTCTTTGCTTTTCACCGCCGGAAAGCGAAGAACCTCCTTCACCAATCACCGTGTCATAACCGTCCGGCAAAGCCATTATGAAGTCGTGGCAGCGGGCCGCTTTTGCGGCGGCGATAATCTGTTCATCCGTAGCGTCCGGGCTGCCAAATTTGATATTGTTTTTGATTGTGTCCCTGAACAGATAGACATTTTGAAAAACCATGCTGATATTTTTGAGGAGGCTATCACAAGTGAATTTGCGAATATCCATCCCACCTATGGTAATCTCTCCGCTGTTCACATCATAAAAACGTGCAATCAAATTGCACAGCGTAGACTTGCCGCTCCCGGATGGCCCGACAATCGCAGTTGTGGTGTTTTGCGGAATTTGGAAATTCAGGTCGTGCAAAACGATTCGTGTATCATACCCGAAAGAAACATCCTTGAAAACAATATCATAGGATGTTGGCTTCAAATCTGCACCATTTTCATCAATATATTTTACATTTTCCAATTCATCCAGTTTGTTCATGGCAGAATCAATAACCCCAAGAGTGTGCGCGGCATCATTGATATTTTCCACGTTGCCAAAAAGAACAAAGGAGAAAAGAACAAACATCAGAAAAACAGATATACTCATTTGCCCTTGCAATGCTTGCCACGCGCATACCAAGACGATCCCCATAGATGCCAGCTTCAACACAAACAGGTGTAGGCAGTTATATGGTGTATAGCCCTTTTCTACCTTGATGTGAATATCTTTCAATTCCTTACTGGCATTACGAAAATTCTCAATAGAAGCACCTTCCTGTCCAAAGGACTTTACAATGGACAGCCCTCTAATATATTCAATCGCTGCGCTGGACATATCTTCCATCGCATTATGGGTTGTCGCAGCGGTTCTTTCGCTATGCCTGCTGATACCCTGTAAAGCCAGCGCCGAAAGAACAACGCCGACAACAGAAATAACTGCGGCGACAGGACTAAAGAAAATAAAGCATAGGACGATAGCAATAAACTTTGCATATCCGTTTATGATGACATCCACCATTTTCATGCCCTGTAATTCCAAAGTAGATAATTCTGTGGTAACTCCGGCCAGAATGTCCCCTACACTGTTCTGCGAGAAGTACCCAAGAGGGACTCGTTTCAGTACATCGCCCAAATGAATGCGCTGTCCGGCGGCCACTTCATAGCCGATACTTTCCTGCAAAATTGCCCGTAGATAAGAAAACAGGAAATTCAACGCAATAGAGCCAACAATAATCCACAGCATTTTCCAGATCAAAGAAGCGTCAATTGTGGTATGCGCCCAATATGCCTGAATAGATTTATCCAGCGCATAAGCAGCAGCCATTGTCGGGATGGCTGTAGATAAACTACTGAAAAAAGAGAATACAGAGCCAAGATAAAGACGACCTCTGTACTTGCCAGCCCATCGAATAATGCGTTTCATTGACTTAAACATTACCAGCCACCTCCTTTTTCTCGCCCACAGACCAGTTCTTTGCGCCAATATGCGCCTGCCACATATCTGCATAAAGCGGACAACGTTCCAAAAGTTCATCCTGCTTTCCGCAGTCAACGATCTGCCCTTTTTTCAAAACGACAATCTGATCCGCGTTTTGAATGGTAGACAGACGATGTGCAATCACCAGCAGGGTCTTTCCTTTGGAAAGAGCCATAATAGATTTCTGGATTTTATCTTCATTCTGCGGATCGGTGAAGGCGGTTGCCTCGTCCAAAATCACAATAGGCGCATTTTTTAAGATCGCTCTCGCAATAGCAATTCGCTGCTTTTCTCCACCGGAGAGCCGCTTGCCAGCATCACCGGCCGGGGTATCATATCCTTTTTCCAGCCGAACAATGAAATCATCGCAGCAGGCCGCTTTTGCGGCGGCATATACTTCCTCATCCGTAGCATTCGGATTGCCTAAGCGGATGTTCTCTTTGAGAGAGCAGTTGAACAGGAAATTGTCCTGTGTCACGAAGCTGACCAATTCAGAAAGCTGGTGAATTGAAAGCTCTTTTATATTTTTGCCGCCAATGGAGATGCTGCCACCAGTTACATCCCAAAACCGTGCAATCAGGCGAGCTACCGTTGATTTTCCTCCTCCAGACGGTCCGACCAGTGCAGTAAAACTCCCCTGTGGCATATTTAAGCTGATACCATGCAACACTTCATTTTGTGTTGTACCGTCATAAGAAAAGGACACATCCTGCAAGACAATATCGGTATGATTGATTGGAACAAATTCCCCGGAATCCGGCAAATTTGGAAGATTCAAAAGCTCATTTGCTGCTTCAACCGCATACTCCATAGATTTTGCTTCGTTGATAAAGGTCGTAGCTTTCATCAGTGGCCCCACAATACTAAGTGAGAGGATAATTCCCATTGCAAGTTCAGCGGGAGTAATACTTCCACCACGCACCAGCAGCAAACCAACAGGGAGTACCCCAAGCAAGGTAGTCGGCATAATCGCCATCATTAAATTCATGGTTTTCCATGTGCTTTTGAACCAGTTGAGAGTAAAATCCTTAAAGGACTTCACAGCGCCTACAAACTTTTCGTAGGAACTGGTACTTTGGTTGAACGCCTTAACAATCTCAATGCCCTCTACATACTCGATAATAATGTTGTTGACATGGTTATTTGCCTCCATGTAGGCTGCATACTGGCTGTTATAATTTTTCATAAGGAAGAACATCGGAATCATAGCCAACGCAGGAGCAATCAAAATCGAAAGTCCCATACGCCAGTCTATTGCCAGCATCCAGACGAAAATAGCCAGCGGCAGGAGCAGATTAGAAGTCAGTTCTGGAATTACATGCGCCAAGGGCGGCTCTAAGTCCTCCACCTTATCCATGATGATGTTTTTCAGATAGCCGATTCTCCGTCCCATTACCTCGCCAAGCGGGGCTTTCATTAGACAATTTGCAATTTTTAGACGAATACCTTCCAGTATCGTGTAAGCGGAGATATGTGCCAAAATTGTGGAAACGCCAAAGCAGATGACACGGATCAGGTATCCGCCTACGCCTACCAGACACCAGAGTATGATGTTGTTCAAAGTAGCGGTCCGGTTAATGAACAGGAGAAGAATTTCATACACCGCCCAAAACGGAATAAATCCACCAGCGACACTAAAAATGGCGCATAAAACCGAGAGGATCATCTTTCCCTTGCAGGGTTCTGCAAAGGAAAGTAGAGTTTTGACCCAACTCTTTTTTTGTTGTTTCATAGTAATTCACCTCTTTCGTTCTATTCGGTCAGTAAAGAAAAAAGGATGGCTAAGTCCTACTAACCATCCTTAATTTATCATGATTCAGTTTTTTCTTCCGCTCCACGCGGCCTTTTCTGTGCCAATCAGATAATTGATTTCCGATATTCCAATGGCGTTTTTCCCATCGTCTGATGAAAAGCGGACGCGAATTTGCTGGGACTGTCATATCCCACAAGCCCCGCAATCTCCGCCACCTTCAACGACTTATCTGATTTCAGTAAAGAGGCAGCATAATTCATGCGATAGTTTCTCATGTATGTAAAAATCGGGCTGCCATATACCGATTTGAAACAGTTTTTCATGGGGGTCAGGGCAATATCAAACCGCGCGGAGAGTTCTTCCAGAGTATAGTTTTTGGTCAAATCCTGCGTTAGAAGTGCCTGAATCGCTTTGATTTTCTCAACTTGGCCTTTATAAAAATAGGGTCGTTCTTCTGTATGGCCTGAAAGTTCCAGTGCGTCCAGATACAGCAGCAGCTCCAATACTTTGATCTTGAAATAGTCCTTTTTTATTTTGACCGGCACATTGTAGAGTTCGGAAAAAATATGCTCAATGGCCGGTTCTCCTGGAATGACATAGGGCGTACGGTCACTGCAATACTTTTTCTGCAATTCATAAAGATCCACAGAAAAGCCTTTCATAGAGGCTGGGATTTCCTTTGCCGCGGTTTCCATTTGAAAGCCAATGGAAATACCGTGGTAGTGGCAAAGCGGAAACTCCACCTTGCCCGAATGATGGATGCGGCGATCCACCCGAAGATCGCCAGCCTCTAAATAGCTAAAGGCATTTTGGCCGACTTCCTGTTCAATGCGCCCTTCCCGGCAGTGGTCGATACAAAGCAGGTCCATATCTGTCTGGAAGCCCGAAATGCACTCCTTCATGTGGAAATCATTATACATGAGAAATACACCGGGAAAGACATGATAGAGCGTCATCATGCCTTCACCGGAGTTATCGCTTAAACGCATTACCTTGCAATCATCTGACTCGATCAAGTTTTGAACATTGGGACCGTAATACATTTCTTGGAGCAGTTCCGGCATAGACGCTACCTCCTTTCTTTGGAGCATCCCTCCATATTAAATATTTTATCACAAGTCCGGCCCAAAAACTCAAAATCATGGGAAACAATGATGATAACTTTATTCTCATCATTCAACTTGCGGATCATATTGCTCACTTCCAGCATACGGTGATAGTCTAGGCCGCTGGTCGGCTCATCAAAGACAAGTACATCCTTGTTGGAGAGAATAGCGGTTGCCACCGCAAGGCGCTGTTTCTGACCTCCTGACAGGGCCATCGGATGGCGGTCTTTGAAATCCAGCAAATCAAAAGACCTGAGAATTTCTTCAATCCGCTCCGGCGGACAATCCGGCTGCGCCAGTTCACATTCGTTCCATACGCTGTCTGAAAAAAGCTGATGGTTCACATCCTGCATAACACAGAAGCTGGCCTTATTGCGCTGTTTTGCTTTCAGTGTTTGCCCATCCAGTCGAACCGTTCCGTTCATTTCTTTCAAAAGCCCGCACAGGCAGCGTGTCATCGTCGTTTTTCCCGCGCCGTTATGACCGACAATCCCCAACACTTCGCCTCGTTTTGCAGAAAAGCCAAGGCCGCTGAATACCGGCTGCTTATCAAAGGCACAGGAAAGGTTTTCTACGGATAAGCCTTCCTGCGCTCCTGACTGATCGGCGGGAGGCAGCTCCAGCACAGGATGGACAAGACTTCTAAGCCCCATCCTGATACGCTGCTCATCCGAAAGATTGCGAAACTCATTCCCGGAAAATATCTGAACGATTTTCCCCTTTTGAATGAAGATTGCCCGGTCGATCAGATCCATCAGAAAATATAGGCGGTGTTCGGCAATAACAACCGTCCGTCCTTCTTTTTTGATCTGGATAATCTGCTGGCGTAAGGTGTCAATCGCGTCAGCATCCAGATTTGCCGTCGGCTCGTCCAGCACAAAAACGGACGGGTTCATGGCATATACAGAGGCAAACGCAAGACTTTGTTTTTCCCCCGCCAGACATGGAAAAAATGTTTCTTCCCAAAAGCGATTGAATTTTCAGAGCAGAAACCGTAGCATCATATCGCTCTTTGATTTTCCTTGGCTCAACGCCTGCGTTTTCCAAACCAAAAGTAATCTCGCTGTCAGAATCTATATTGAAGAACTGCGATTTTGGGTTTTGGAACACGGAACCAACCTGTTCTGCCAAACGGTACATTTCTGTTTGAGCTACATTCATACCGTTTACAATCGTTGTACCAGATAAGGTTCCGCCCTCGACAAAATGAGGAATCAGACCGTTAATAAGTTTTGTTATAGTTGTCTTACCACAGCCTGATTCACCAGTAAGAACAATGCACTCGCCCTGCTGAATGTTCAGGTCTATATGAGAAAGCGTCCCTTGCGATTTCTCATATTCAAAAGATACATTTTGAATTTCAATCATAGGAAACACCTCCTTATCCTACCATAATGGAAACTACGCAAAAAGCAACGCCTATTGCCAAACACACAAAGTCCTGCACACCGAATTTCATTTCAATCATGCTTGTCTTAGGAGCAGGATTTTCAATGCCCCGTGTAACTGCGGCAGCAGAGAGTTCCTCTGCTGTTGTAGTTGCAGAAATCATTGTCGGCACTAACAGGCACTCGATTTTTTGCGTTCCATGAATATTGCGGAGCTTCATGGCATCCCGGATATAGCCGGTTTCTTCTTTTAAAGCCGGAAAATATCGGACAGTTACAGACAAAGGAATAATCAATCCCTGCGGGATATGCCATTTCCGAAGTGCAACCATCAATTCCCGGACGGGCGTTTTCTGTAATACCATTGTACCGACAATCAAACAAGGAAAAATCTTTCTTGCATAAGATACAATGATCGTGAAACTGCTGGCTAAAATTTTCGGTCCGTTTGGAAATACATAGTATTGTAGCGCCAGACAAATTCCAAATGCGATTGCCAGTTTGCCTGCGGATTTTTGGCATCCGCAGGCAACGATCAGCAGGAGCAGAAAAATAACCCATGTAATTTCAACCCATACGGAGTGCTGGGTAAAGGCCACAATATTTGCCAGCACTAACAAAAGTAATTCTGTCCGTGGATCGAACCTTAATGTATGTTTTTTGCCCGCTCCATTCATCACACAATTCCTGCCTTTACAAAGTGCTTTTTGAACAGACCTCTGGCAATAAATGCGCCGATGATACCACCGATGATTGGAGCAACAAACAGAACGATTAGCATTGCATTGGATGACAGAGCTTCAACTGCCGCGACATAATCAGCGGGCATTCCCTGTTCTGTAATCTGTGCCAAGAAATCGGCCTTAAACAACCAGATGGGAAGGGGAGAACCAACCATCCCCAGAGAAAAAATCACATAGGCAATCGAATTTCCCTTGAAGCTGTTATACTTAGTCACCGCCCGGACAACTTCGGCCAAAATGCAAGTTGAAGCCATTGAGATCAGGATCACCAGGGTAAATTGTCCAGTGGCAAAATAGATGAGAGCAGTGATAAGCCCCATCAGGAAAACTGCACCCAGTTTTTGAACCTTTGCGACCATCAGCATAAAGGGAATGCCTGCAAACACAGCGATGAAGCCAGGCATCAGCATCCAAAGAACAGGGTGAATACCTCCCAGAAGCATGAAGGCAAAGTTGATAACAAAGTAGATTGCGGAAAAGATACCGATGGTAATAAGGTCTTTTCCTTTCAGTTTTTTGTCCGTACTCACTTCAGACATTGAAAATTCCTCCTTTTGGTTAGGACGTGCTAACTCGTAGACTTTTTGAAAGCGCCCTTCGGCGTTTTCAGTAACTATTATAGCAGACTTGAAAAGTCTTTTCCGCTCCAATCGGCCTTTTTTGTTCCAACCAGACGCCTTCTTTTTATTTGAATTTTGCTTGAGTGAATTTCTTTATTTTTATGAAATTTGTGTTTTTATTTTATTCTGCCTAAGCCATTTCTCTTGTTAAGGATTGTAGTATTAGTAGATGGAGAATACGAGGGTAGGGTTACGGTAGCAAGCATAGGAAGTGTGTACCCACTTCCGTATTTTGCTCTGCAAAACAGCTTGTTGGGAAGTGTCCCAAACCCTCAAAACGGAAAGGAGAGTAAAACGAATGGAAGGCAGAAAACGAACCGTGCAGGTCAAATTTTATGTGACGGAAGAAGAACGGAGGTTGATTCGAGAAAAAATGAAATTGATACCAACCCGGAATATGGCCGCCTATCTGCGAAAGATGCTGATAGATGGTTATGTTGTCCACATCGACACCACCGACATCCGGGCGCAAACCGCCGAACTGCAAAAGATTGGTGTCAACGTCAATCAGATCGCGCGGCGGCTGAACAGCATGGGGCCGCTGTACACACAAGACGTTGCGGACATCAAGGGAGCATTGGCGCAGATATGGCAGTTACAAAGATACATCCTATCAAGTCAACGCTGAAAAAGGCACTGGACTACATCGAGAATCCAGCCAAGACGGATGAAAAAATGCTGGTGTCCTCCTTTGCCTGCTCCTATGAAACCGCCGACATCGAATTTGAACTGCTGCTATCACAAGCCATGCAGAAAGGCAACAATCTGGCCCACCACCTGATACAGTCTTTTGCGCCGGGCGAAACCACGCCGGAGCAGGCCCACGAGATTGGCCGGCAGCTTGCAGATGAAGTCCTGCAAGGCAAATACCCGTATGTACTGACCACGCACATTGACAAAGGGCACATCCACAACCACATCATCTTTTGTGCCGTGGACATGGTAAACCAGCGCAAGTATGTTTCCAACCGACAGAGTTATGCCTACATCCGGCGCACCAGCGACCGTCTGTGCAAAGAACATGGCTTGTCCGTGATGATGCCCGGTCAAGACCGGGGCAAGAGCTATGCCGAGTGGGACGCACACCGCAAGGGCACGAGCTGGAAGGCAAAGCTGAAAGCTACCATAGATGCAGTCATCCCGCAGGCCAAGGATTTTGACGATTTTCTGCGGCTCCTGCAGGAGCAGGGCTACGAGGTCAAGCGTGGCAAGTATGTTTCGTTCCGTGCGCCCGGACAGGAACGGTTCACCCGCTGCAAAACGCTGGGCGAAGCCTACACCGAGGAAGCCATCATCGAACGCATCAAAGGGCGGTTCGTGGAGCGGAAGCCCAAAGAAAACCGCAAAATTTCGCTGCGGATTGATTTGGAGAACAGCATCAAGGCCCAGCAGTCCGCAGGGTATGAGAAGTGGGCAAAACTCCACAATCTGAAACAGGCGGCCCGGACGCTGAACTTCCTGACCGAGCATGAAATCGAAAGCTACCCGGATTTGGAAAGCCGGGTGGCCGAGATCACCGCCGCCAGCACCGAAG
>JAERMT010001429.1_pt1 | contig 10381 bp, 10 predicted proteins | sample 9267081 | NCBI WGS metagenome assembly JAERMT01 (sample SAMN17071939, study PRJNA684904) | human gut metagenome | isolation source: diarrhea sample from child under the age of five | host: Homo sapiens | place: South Africa: Mafikeng, Mafikeng Provincial Hospital | collected 2019-09
GAATAAGAATGTGAAGGCACAGAAGTCATCACCTCTTGAAAGGTCTGCACCAAGACTGCAAGGCATCTTCCAAAAGCTTCTCTTCCTATGTGGTATAGTTTCATCATAGGTAAAAAAATAGGTATACCCTTCCATAGGTATACCAAATCGTTTTGCTAAAATATCGTTTCTTGCGGCTGGTGTTTTCTCAGCACGCTCAACATCTAATTGAATTGTTTCGTATGTCACTGTCTTACCAGTGTTAGGATTTGCCTTAAGCCACATTTCAGGAATTCCAACTTCATCCAGTGAATCTAGTTTATACCACCAGATTGAAACGTGTGGGTTAATGTACTCGCCTCTTAGAATCTGTTCTAATTCCATTTTGACGCTATCACCTACACCATTACGAACCGTTCCTTCTGAACTAGTTGCAATAATTAGATAGTCGTCCAATTTAGATGCACCTTGCTCAATTGCTCCAACTACATCTTCTCTAATGTCTCCAGATAGCCATTCATCAACTGTGGCTAATTTACATCTTAGTCCTTGTAGTGAATCAATGCTCATAGCTCGGACTTCAAGCAAACTACCAGTTAGAAAGTTTTCAATACCTTTCTTAGTAGAGCATAACTTCTGTCGATTTGCTCTTGAACCAGTTGTATTCTGCAATGAACCTTGAGTTAAGAACTTAAATAAAGGTCCTCTAGCTCTCGTGATTGCAGTTTTCAAAGGAGACATTGTTTCCTCCGCTTGCTTCATTGTTGGAGCTGTAGCTACTTGATGTGTTGTTGATGGGTCTACATTAAGCTCATATCCATGCATACTTGAAGCGTACAATGACTTAGCTGCACCTCGACCAACAATCAAATACTGTTTGTTGATTAGACGTTTCTTAATTGTCTTTTGAACATAGTGTCCACCATGCCCATCTTCATTAGGTTCATACACACTACGTTCGACATAGTAGTACCAACCCCATACTTGCTCACCCCATAGTTTAAATGAATCTAGCAAGTTTAAATCTGAACCATCAGTTAGAACCAATTCATTCTCACAGAATTTAATCCATCCCTCGACGGCTTTATCATCATAATAATATTTAGGACTGGCAATCAATGCATCAATCCTATTCATTTCCATAGATACTTGTTTACATACAGGTATCTCTCCTCGGATAACGGCATCTCTAAATCTGCCGTAATACTTTGGAACAGCAGTGTTAGATAACGCCATTTAATCACCTACTTAGACAATTCTTCTTTTATTTCTTCCGGTGAAATTTTAATAGTATCCTCAAGAATATTAATGAATGCGACAAATGAAGTCCATTCTACTTTCTTTGTATTCTTATTAACTACATACACTGTAACATTATCGTCATTCAACATGAAAAAATAGTAATCATTCCATGAGTATGCATTTGAAATATCTTTTTTTAATAATTCTTGTAATGTAGTATTAGCACTACACACTTTAAAATTTGTTCCGTCTAATGTTCTTTCCATAATAATTACTCCTTTTTGTTACTCAACAATCCCATTTAATTTATCAATTAATACCTCTGCATTATCTAATCTTGCTAAAATCAAACCACCGTTTTTATCTATTATTTTCCAAAATTTTTCAATTGTTGCCGGATTATTAATTGGCGAGTCTTCTCGTTGACCATCAAAAAATTGAACAACCCCATCTTTGATTGTAAAATTAAATGTATGTCCACTATTTTTTGCTATACTATCTATAAACTTTATTGAGCATACCCCAGATGCATTATCTCCAAATTTGTTTGTTAGCATTTCAGATGCATCACTTACTGACTTCCCAAATTTAATTGCAGAACCGTCAACAATTTTTGCACCTTTAAAGCAATCTTCAACAACACCAACTAAATTACGTTGATTCCCACCAGTACTACATGCGGAGACATCAAAACCTATTGATCTAAGGTATGATGCTACGCCACAATATGTGCAGTTTTTCCTGTACAAAGGATTATTCCAATTTGGATTTGCATGTTTTATAATATCATTAATTTTCTCATTAGAAGATAATTTTTTTAATCCAGGAAGAGATTTGCCTATTAAATTATCGGGAATCTCTCCACTTAACACTGCATTATTACTCTTCTTACCAATATTAATTAATCCATTTAATCTACCTGTTTTATAAAGATACATTCCACCAATAGCAACTACTGCAGTTGCTGTTGCAGCTACACCTATTTTAATAGCCTTCTTTTGCTTATCTGTCAAGTTAAATTTCTTATTCTCACCAGTAGGATTACTAGACGAAATCTTTCTAGTTCGTTTAACTTCTTTCTTTGCCTCTACACTCCAACCATTAGTTCCATGTTTCTTTTCTCTCTGAGAATGAGCACCTCCACTTAAAGGATAAGGAGGTCCATTACGCTTACCCCATCGTTGACCTAAGATTCCGTGATGGTATAGTTCATTAGAAGTATTAATTCTGTAACCCGCAATGATAATCCACCTCCGAACAAATTCGCCACTCATACTCATTAATCATTGCTTTGTAACTATCTAACGCTGAACCAGTTGGTGGATCAAACTCTAGTCTAGTCTTCAAATATAGCCACGACTTGATAGCATTAAGTAATGGTCCATCTTTCATTAAATCGGTCCACAACGTTGACTCATCAGTAACAGAAAATGACTTGGCACTACTAATTCCCATCTGACCTAATGCAAGAAAATTACTATTAATGAATAGAATCAAGTCTGAATCAAATGCACTATCCCAATTGGAAACACCACTGCATTTCTTGATAGACTCTAAGATACTATTCATGTTAATGTTGCTCTCATCCATATACCTGTCCTCCATTCTATTTCCAAGGACATGTGTCACCTGGAACTCTTTCTATAACCTTACTGTTTAGCTGACTTAGATTACCATAATGTATAGCCTTGTGAGTGTCATAAGTACAAGCTATAACATTCTCCAAATCAAACAGTGCAGGTGACCTATTAATTACATCTGCTTTAGTCAATGGGTTGATATGGTGAATATAAATCTTACCTTGTATTGGTAAGTCTGGTATTCCTAAATCGCATCCATTGTCACGAGTAATGACTTTATGTCTAAAGCTTCTCCATTCAGGAGAGTGATAAAAAATTTGGTTCAAATATCTACTAGAGCCAAAAGTTTCGTTGCCTACTTCGTTTGGTGTCCATAGATAGTTGAACCGTTCTTCAAAAGTTTTAAGTTTAATTAACTCAGAATATGACCTACTCATCTCCACGATACTCCGTCATAGCCTTGATAGCTTCAGTAAATAAACTTTCAATCTCTTTACCAGATTGAATAGCTTCAGTCTTAGCCTTTAGTAGTGCATTCTCAGATGCTAACTTTTCTAACTCCAACTGAGCTTGTACTGTACCCAATTTTAAGAAGTGAGTAACTACTTGAGATGAAGCTGTTCGGTTTCTAAGCTGTTCCTCTGCCATATCAATAGCATAACCAATCATTCTATTCTGTCTTTCCTCTGCACTAAGAGCTGCAGTTGGAGATTCTTCAGAAATATCAATGACTTTGTTAGACTTTCTACCCATAGCAATCCCACCTTTCTTGAGTTGTTGAGTAAGTATCACATAGTTCACATAACTTTAATGACAGTTCCTGAGCACTTTTGTTAGGCGTTGAAGAACTGAAAACGGCTTAAATTAAGAGAGGATAACAACACTATAAAGGAGTAAATAATGTGACCAACCACTACCCAGAACCTGTCATTAAAACCATGCAAACTCAAATATCAATTTTACCCCCGGAGAATTTCCGAAGACCGGCGCGATGCAGGAGGGGGTGGTTAAATTTTGGACCCCCCTCTATGCTTTTTATATTGAGACTAGTGCTCTCACGCTTATTTTTTATTTCTTTTCTACTTTTTTGTAGATTTTTAAAGGATTTAGTCTAATAATTTCGTCAATTGCTTCATTAATTCTTGCTTCTTGTTCTTCTTCAGTAAAGTAATCAGAAACATTAGCAATTCTTTGTAAGTATTGACAAGAATTGTAACCTTTTAAAACATCAAACTCATACCAATTTGTAAATTCAGTGAAAGGATCAAAAGGATTGTCAATTGTTGTTAACATTGCTTTCATAATTAAGCTCCTTTCAAATACTTTGTAACAGTTGCTGTTGAAATGCCCATCATTTCAGCAATCTGCGCTGTTGTATAATTAGAGTTAGACAATGACTTGATTCTTGCAATCTTTGCATTACTTAAAGTCTTTTGACTTTTTGGTGTTGCTAAATCTCTTAAAACATCAATGTCTGCATTACTAAGAATCTTACTTAAAGTATTCTCAGAAATAGCTCCTGCTTGAATAGCTTCCCATTCTTTAGCAGTGATATCTATGTTTCTTTCAGAACGTGTACTTGTTCCTAACTCTTTTCTATACTTTTCAATAGTCTTTTGTGATGTCTTCTTAACATCAGACTTATCAATTAAGCCCTCTGCTTCCTTACGATTTAATTCTGCTTGGGTTAGACGTTGTGCTTGTCTCTCCTTAGTTGCATTAAGTAAAGCAGTATTAAGCTTAGTACTAAGGCTTGCTACCTCTTTAGAATATGCTTTGGCAGCATCCTTATTGTATTTAATACTACCAGCCGTCATCATAGACTTACGGGCCTCATTCCCCATACTCTTCATAGAGGAGGCATACTGGGCATACAACATCTCCATGGGGTGCTGTGCCTTAGATACTAGAGAATATGGGTCATCAGTATCTGCCATCTTTGTAGTACGTTCTAATCTAGTCTTAGTCTTGTATACAATAGTTCCATCCTTATTAGTGATGGTCTTATCAAATACTTGTTTACCACTCTTTAATGTTACTGTACGAACTGGCTCATACTTCTCTCTTTGTGCCTTGTCAGTTGGGTCATAAGTAACTTTTCCTCCATCAGCAGTACGAAGTGTGATCTTACCAGTATTAGGATCTCTCTTACGTTCAGGATAATATAGATCATCTGCCTTCTTATAAATAAGAGCACCTTCTGGTTTGCTTGGGTCATAATATTCTTTACCCTTCATGTTTACTCTTGGGGTACCTTGAGTCTTCTCTACTGACTTCTGACTCTTAGCTTTAGATAATATAGTAGAAGCTCCTCCACCATTCTGGTATTCTTTCTTTAATGCATCAATATTATTGTCTACATATGATTGTTTGTAGTCCAATTTATGTTTCTCTGCATCAATAACAACCATTGAATGTCTTACAGCTCTTGCTAATTCCTCTGGCTTAGCATTGCCAATAGTCATGTCAGTAATAAGGTTAGATATAATTCCCATTTCAGTCTGAGTATTCTTCATGACTGGGAATTCTCTACCATTACGATAATAATGTGTCTCACCTTTGGCATCAGTCTTAACTGTGTCATACTGATATGAATCTTTAGGGTCAAATCCTTTTAATCCTTCCAAAGGTTTAGCTCTAGATATACGGACTCTACCTTGTTTGTCATCAGTAGGAATACACATAACAGTATCACCATCAAAGTCAGCACCAGATAACTGTTCTGCTACTTTAGAATTAATACCAATTGCATCCTGAGGGCTAGTTCCTAATATAGATCTAGCTTGCTTCTGTCTGTTATTAACAGTAAGTACAGGAATTTCAAATATACCACCATGAGGATATCGAACTAATGCTAATTTAGTTCCATCTTGAAAGTTTGGAGCATATACTTCAGTCTCTTTCATTGTTGGAATTGCAGTTAATACTTGATATCTTTGTCCTGGTAGAGCAGCTGCTTGTAAATGAACTGCAGCAGAGTCACATTCACTTGCAAATTTATTTAATAAATATTTTTTAACTGTAGGATTTGTTAAAGCCATAATATCTGCATATTCCTGAGCTTTAGTTTCCTTAGCTAAATTTAATTGCTTCTCAGCCATACTAATTGATTGCTTTGCTAAAAATTGAGAAGGAACTGAGTTCTTCCATTCATCCCAATCACCTTCAACAGCACGATAATTAATAACACCTTGCTGTTCTTTACCATTCTTATCAATATAATGGTTCTGACCTTTAATAAGTGAACCAAATGGATTGTCTGGGTCATCCTTTATTTTCTTAAGGACCTCAGTCATTGGTTTATCTTTGCCTTTATTGGTATTAAATATAACATCAACACCGTTAGGCATGTCTTTACCATCAGAATATACAGCCATTCCTTTAATATAATGAGTACCATCAACTAAAATACGAACCTGAGCATAAGTTTTTTCACCTTTAGTCCCAGTAGCATCTGCTGGATCAGTTAGTGCTAGGTCTTTAACACCTCTTCTTAGCTCAATAGTTCCATCCTTGTCAATTCCACCATCTTCTTTATATCTAATCATTACACGTTTAGAATCTAAAGATACAGGAGCACCTACTGCTGGTCTTTTATCAAATGATTCACCATTATCTAAAGATTTATAATCAGTAATGGTCTTTACTTGGTCATAATTATAAATCTCTTTATGAGCTACATCAGGAGCACACAAAACAATTTGGTTCGATTGTTGCCCTGGATTTGTAGCTTGAGGAATACCACCCTTGTAAATATGATAGCCTTCCTTCTCTAATAAAAATAAAGCAGTGTCTAACTTGTTTCTTGGAATATTAAGTTCTCGTTCAACACCTGCTCCAACATCAATCATTCTCTTTTCTTTTAACTCTTCTTTTAGAAAATCAGCTGTATGTTGAGCTTTCATCATACGTGATTCAGATTTGTCATTTAATAAAGAACGAACTGATGATTCATTAATACCCATAACTCTACCAATTTCAGAAGCACCCATAGGTTTCCAACCATTTTCTGCATTACCTTTTTCCTTAAGTCGCTTTGCAGTGTTTACACGATATAATCTATCTTTATATTCTGCATATGACTTTTCTCTTCGGTATTGAGTGGTTGTCATATTTTCACCAAATTCTTTTTTAATATTTTCTGGTGTTTCAGTCCAACCTTTAGCTTTTAATTTATTAACACGAACTAGAAAGTCGGCCCATTCTTCATGCTGATATGGATCTTCTCCTGAACCCCAAGGATATCGACCACTTCTTCTTGGCATTCCATAATGAACAATATAATCTTCATCTTCTTGCACGCCAAAATATGTTTGAATAGGAGGTTTATCTTGATACATTGTCTGAGCCCTCCTTTGCTTCTTGGATTATTCTGTCGAAATATATGATCTTATCCATGATTGGAGAAATATCTTCTTCAGTAGGATTACAAACATTAATTTCATTGTTTTGATAAATACGAAGTTCAAATGAAATATCACCTGGACGAATTCCGTAGTTTAAACAAAAAAGAGCGGCATAAATTAATAGCTGCTCTATATGTGCTGGTGTCTTACCAGTCTTTAAATCATGTATTCTTAATAAGTTGTTTTCGAAACTAATACAGTCTGCAGTTCCAAAACAGTATTCTGAGTAATATAGAATTACTTCAGGATCCATTCGTAAATCAATTGCATCGTTTACATAAGCTTGTAAATTAGGATATACAAAATCTAAGTCCACAGCTTGTGTTGGAATATGATTCTTGAATAACCACTTACGAACTTCTTTCTTATCACTTTTTAAAAGTCTTACATCATTAACCTTAACTTTAGAACCATCTTCAAATGTTCTTGCAGAATATAACATGTACTCTGCCCACTTAATATGTTCCTCTGCAAACTGATGTAAATTTGTTCCTGAGTCTTGAGCGAAAGAATTGAAATATCGCTCCATCATTTTTTGGGCATCATAGTTAAGCCAGTAGTTTGAACTTGGACTTAAGAAACTATGCTTCCCTCTTAACCTTGAATAATTTTGCCAAAGCATTTAATACTTCCTCCTTATTTTCAGGGCAGATAAATCTACTAAATGACATATCGTTCATTAGCCCTACATAGTAATCCTGATTTGGTTGATGACTCGAATTCAAAGTTTTCTTACATTCAAGAGTTGCCCATTTGTCAGAATATAAAACAAGCAAATCTGGAATACCTTGAATGTAACTCGAATCATTCTTCATCACGATGCATCCTGGAAATATACTTTTCAGCTCTTTTATTAGCTCGCTCTGAAATTTAGACTCCAGCATTACAATTCCTCCTTTTCTGTTTCAGTTCCTCTTCTAAAATGCTAAAAGGATAAGTACATGACCATTAAGTCAAAAATGCACTTTTCCCCTCATAAAAGAGTATGATTTTCACGCGAACCCTAACTTGAGTGAAAAAATATAAATCTTGTGATAATTTAGTGGTTTTTATCGCCCTTGTGTAAAATAGCAGAAAATGCTACTATTTTGCTCAAAACACAAAAACACAAAAATTTTCTTAAAACTTCTTATATATTTATTTTTATTTTTAATAAAAGTTGGTAATATTTTTATGTTTTTATGTTTTACCCTCAAATCTCCTTTATATAAAGCATTTTTCGCTGCACAAAAATTGTAAAAAAATTGTAAAAAACATGTTTTTTTGGGACAAAATGTCAGGGGTAGGCACTTTTTAGTCTAAAAAATCACTCAAAACACAAAAATTTTTATGTTTTACACATTTTTATGCACAAAACTTTGCAAGAAAAAATACAAGAATCTGGCCATAAAACGAACCAAAATCCTTGTATTTGTTAGAACTTCAAGTCTGGTACAAACTTCTTTTCAACGAAATTTTTCTTACTATTGATTGCCCTAGATATAGCGATGTCAATACCAGACCTACTTTTTAAATGATAATAATATAAATCTACATAAGGTGTATTCAATCTATCAATACGACCTCTAGCTTGTTCAAGTACTTTGTATGAATAATTCTGACTGTAAAATATAATAGTGTCAGTCTGTATACAATTCCAACCTTCACAACCAGCAGTGTACTGAACTAAATATACCCACTTGTCACTTTCTGGAATCTCTTGATGTTTGTGCCCATTCCATTCAGCTACTTCAAGCCAATCTATCTGTTCAAAGATTCCTTTCAAAATATCAAGCTCATAATCAAAGTTGTAGAAGATGATACTCTTCGGATGCTCCTTCACAATGTCAAGCAACTGAATTTGCCTATCCGGATAAGTATTCACAAGTCGTCTCAAAATATAACACATACTACTTGCTTGTTGGATTGGCTCATGCTTAAATGGATCCCAACGATTCTTAAACACTTCTTTATACTCAGTCTTGTTGTAATCACAGAAAATATCAATGTCATGTCGTACAGTCTTTCTCAAGTAGCTCATATCAACTAATATCCCATCTCTCAATCTTACAAGTCTTCTAGTGTTAACATACCTATCAATCTTTGGATACTTAGAGAATCTAGAATATATAACATGCTGATTAATAAAGTCTGTTCTGTTTCTATAGAACCCATTAGCAATAAACACAGGAATATAATCAGTCCAAGTGTCACCAGGAGTTGCACTCAATAGAATCCACTTATTGCTTTTAGTGATTGCTAAAAATGACTTAACCCAAGTCCCGTTCCCAACTACTCTCTGTTCATCAAATATAAAGAAAGCATTCTGCACACCAACATACTTTTTAATATTGTTCCAACTATCAATAACAATGTTTAAATGAATATAATTCTCCATCTTAAATGGTTTCAATTCATCTTCCCATTCCTTAGTGTCTCTCTTTCTGGCAGTTGTAATAATATACAAGTCCATTTGTCTTGACATTTTTGTGTATCCATTACCTTCAATACGACCACCATTCAATTGAAAATAATAATAGAGGCTGGTTCTGCTTTTTCCAGTTCCAACCCCTCCATTTAATATGCAACCGTTCTTCATTTTTGATACTGCGTCTTTTTGGTAGTCATATAGAAAATCCTTAGCCACTTTACATCAAACTCCTTACCAAATAAGCCCAATTTTGGTTAACTGGACAGTATTTTTGACCAATTAACTCAGGTGTTGTCAGCCCAATAGCAAAGTAATTATGAGCTAAATTACTCACCATAGCTTCAACTCCTTCTTCAATACTGCTATAAATAATGGGAACCTCATTCACACTCATACCTCCAGGATTATTCCCAACAAGATATGCATATGAAGTAAAGTTCCCAGTTTCTAATCTAGCAATTCCTAACACAACAGAACTATCAATTCCATAACGATTGCAAGCAGAGATTATTCGTTCTTCAATACTTCCGAAATATCCCTCTTGCCCTTCATTACTTCCTCCACTTGTTCCAACTTCTCCACTGATACATTGTTCAGTACTCTTAGAATTGCAGAATATGTTGTTAGTATCACCAGTGCATTCTTCCAAATATAAACCGTTAGATTCACAAGTGCTACTGCTGCTATTGTCAGAATTCCCACTTTCAATATTGCACCCGCTTGATATAGATTCTCTGATACAGTTATCCAAATGTTTGCTAAAC
>JAERMT010001430.1_pt1 | contig 10360 bp, 9 predicted proteins | sample 9267081 | NCBI WGS metagenome assembly JAERMT01 (sample SAMN17071939, study PRJNA684904) | human gut metagenome | isolation source: diarrhea sample from child under the age of five | host: Homo sapiens | place: South Africa: Mafikeng, Mafikeng Provincial Hospital | collected 2019-09
CAAGAGACGAGGCAAGACACGGAAAAGCATTCGCAGGTCTTCTTAAGAGATACTTTGGAGAATAATTTTTACCGGGGAATCGCATAAAATAAAGCTTTTTATAAAAGGGAATCACTTTCGTGATTCCCTTTTTGGGCAGACTTCCGTCATTTTTAATATGTAAATCAGGTGTCCCTAACCCATTTTTCACTCTTAAAAACTCTCAAAATGTGTCTCTCCCCTTTCGTTTAATTTGTGCGGACCACAGCCCCTCCCAGCATAGCTTTTCTCTCTATTTTTTACTTAATTTTCTGTAAATTCATACAACGGCATATTGTTCTCATCATATAAAACAATCATCATAACCGCATTCACCTCGCCGGTTGCACTTTCAAAGCATAATAAATAATAGCCGTCACGGTCTAATGATTTCACAATATAACGTTTTTCCTGATTTCCAGATGTAATTGTTCGGATCAGTTTTCCATCTTCGATTCGCCAGCTTCCATTAATCTCAGGCCAGTTGGGATTTATTTCTTCTCTTGTGCGATAGCTGTCATCTGTTCCAAAGCTTCCAAGCTGTTTTGTATTACCATCTGCGTCATATTCATAAAGGTCTCCGGCACCAGTGGTTCCGCCAATTGCCCAATTAACAGTATAATACCGGAATCTGCATGGAAAAATGGAGGATAATTCCTCTTCTGTTAAAGTCTCAAACTCGTCTGCATGAGCTTTGAAGTAATAAAATCCACTTTCATAGTCATTATCCGCATCTGTATGATTCACATATGCAGCAATAAAATCATCTTTGGGTTTTATAACCTTCTCCGCCTGTGCAAGCTCTGCTTCCTGTTTTTTCCTGCTGCTTTCCTGCGCTTCTTCTATTTCATGTTTACTTTTTCTTTCCTTCCTGCCTTCCTCATCTAACGGCGCACCATATCCGCCTTCATCAATTAGCTCTGCGATATTGCCTGCTTCCAATGCAAAGCTATATTTAGATGAACCAAGATTCAGTACACAACGTATATCATTTCCTTCATATAAACATTTCACAATATCTTCTCCTGAAGATCCGCTGACATAAACATTGCCATTGGGTTCCTCACCTAGCAAACCATATTCATATACAGTATTTATACTTCCAACTTTTATTTTCAATTCTTTAGAATCAGAAGAAAAATAAGTAGCAGGGGTATCCTTATACTCTAAAAGTTTAAAAGATAAATCATAACAATAATCAAATTCATCAAAATTAATATATGCTGTGACAAGCAGATCACTACCGGTTGTTGCCGTGTTGCTAAAGGTTCCGGAAACAACCGTACTTATAACAGATTGCCCCGTTGCATCCCCGAAGTCATCTACTACCGCAACTTTTCCCCAGGAGTTATTGTTTCCTTCATCCGTACTGGAATCCTCTTCTATTTCTGAAACTACCTCTGCATTCTCTTCCCCATAGGAAAGCGTTGGAGACATAAATACACACCCCAATGCCAACGCCAGCGCTAATGTTCTTTTCTTCATCCTTTGACCCCCATTTTTTGTAATTTTATTTGAGACTGATAAGTTATCATATAATAATAGGAGGAAGGAAAGCAATTACCTGAAAGCATAGTACAAGAAGAAATTATTACTGTTCACGACCTTCACAGCAACACGCTTCGCGATGCACAGAAATCATACTTTGCAGGATTCTGCTACTGCAGCAGGGAGTCTCGGCGGCATCTGCCATTGTGCCGTGATATAAAAAGAGTTACAGACCGCAAAATGATTAATCTGTAACCCTAAAACTCTTATTAAAATATTACTTGAACGCTATATAAAAAAGCCCTCACAGAGCATTACTCCGAAGCAGTCTCAAAATTTGCCTTCGCCGTATCCACCGAATGCTCTGCTTTATTATCAATGTCCACATCATTTTCTGAGAAAGTACTTCCCGCGAAATCAAGGACTTCATTCCCAGGTAGATTCTCAATGCAGACCGCCGTTCCATTTCCGGTAAATGTATTATTCAGATAGTTGGGCGCTGTACCATAAGCCATGCTGCTGTTAAACTTCAGTGCAATTTTATTATTGGTAAAAGTACAGTCCATTGCATTTACCCAGGCTTCATTATTGGCAATTGCAGCCGTATCCCAACCATTAAAACTGCATTTGGAAAGTAAAGTAAGACAATACGCGTTCACCCCAATTCCAGAATTCCCTTTAAACTGGATTCCTGACATTTCCGCGTAATTTCCATTCAATCCGCGCAAGCTGACGGTTCCTGTGAAAGTAGTCACGTCATCTCCGTCTGAGCTGCCATAAATTCCCCACACATGATTTCCAAAAACAATATCACCATCATAAGTTACTGCCGGAAGATGAAGGTAAACCGGAATTTCCGATGACACCTCTTCCTCAATGGAAGCCAGCAATGCATTCAGTTCCTCTGTGGTCTCCATAGGCGTATCCTCTGAAAAATAGGTAACTGCTGCCTGCTTTTCAATGGTAAGCCGTGTGCTAAGAGAAATCGTATCTCCGTTTTTCATCGTCAGATTCCACAAGATATCGTTAGTACCGCTGTCTGAGGTATAAATAATATCAGAAACATATGCTGCATTTGGAAAACTCTCGTTATGAACCGGTTCTACATAATCTACTTTCCGGGAATTTTCTCCAGGTTTTGTATCCACCTTACAGGAAACTACCTTTTCTGTAAATTCTTCCCACGCCAGTTCTCCAGTCTCCTGATCCAGAACATACAGCTGACATGGAAGGGCACTCTCCATTCCCTGCGCCAGTGTATCAGTACGTTCGCCCTGGGCATGTCCTGTTACTCCATCATCTTCGGAAAAATTCAACAGCAGTTTATAAGATTTTCCTTTGTCTTTATAAACCACCTGCGCCCCTCCCTCATAGGACTTCGGACGGTGATGCAGGGAAAAAGCTGCTCCAACAGCTGCCAGAAACACTACCACAGCAGCTGCTCCAAAAGCCGCCTTTCTCCATCGTTTCGGTGCTTTTATCTCCTGTTTTTCCTTCTGGACTGCTGTACAATGAGGACAAAAAGAAGCATTGTCCGGAAGAGGCTGTCCGCATTTTATACATTTTTTACTCATATTTTTCTCCTATTACGATATATTTATGGTTAACATACCTTACAGCTAGAGCGTGTTTAAAAAAGGCTTTCTGCAAGATGTGCGTCACAATTTGTGGGAGATTTCGCTCGGATGAGGGCGCCGTAGCGGGCTACGGCAACCGAATTCGGGTGAAATCTCCCGCAAAGTGGGGCGTGCAGATTGCGGGAATGATTTTTCAAACACACTCTAGTAAGTAATTATCCATCTTGTATTATAAATTTACAGGCTTTTTTCCAGAAACCATAAGCTTTTTATGCTTTACAAAATCTCCATCAAATGAAGGATATTCTTGTATCTTTTCTCCGGATTTACCATGGTACAACGCTGGACGATCCTGCCCATTCTTCCGCTGGCAAGCTTCCTGGAGGGATGTTCCCCAGTCAGCATAATGTTCAGCAGAACTCCCAGTGCATAAATATCCGCACGCCCATCAGACTGGGAGAGCCCATACTGTTCCGGTGCTGCAAAGCCTGTGGTTCCAAGAATCTGTGTATCTTCTCTGTTTTCATTTTTATAAATTCTGGAAGCATCAAAATCGATAAGAACCGCTTCGGTTCCACGTATGATCACATTATCTGGCTTTACATCTCTATGTACAACTCCCAGGGAATGAAGCACCCACAAAGCCATGCACAGCTGGCGGGTGATCTGCTTTGCCTGTGCCGCTGTCAAAAGTCCGCCCTGTAAAATCTCCCCCAGCGTATCACCTTGCACATATTCTTCCAGAAGAGCTGTTTTTCCCTCCTTTTCCCCCACCTCCATGATCTGGGGCAGATTGGGACAGGATACCGTAAGAAGCTTCCGGTACACTTCACTGCTGCCGGAAAAATGTCTGAAAATATAGCGGTTTCCGCTTGCCCTGTGGCGTATCAAGGTTACTTCGCCCCGCTCGCTTTTTTTGATCAATGTGACCCTGTCATATTCGTCACAAACTGCGCCTAAAAGACTGTCATAAATTTCCATATTTCTCCTTATCACCAACTATCATTCCCCAAATGGACATATCACCTGCACGCTATGAGAATCAGCTGTTCCTCGCCAATGGCACTCCCACAGCTATGGAACACTGCCAGAGGGTAACAACCACTATGCTGACTGCATATTGTTTTTCAGAATTTTTTATAGTATAGTTTTATTTGATTGTATTGTTAAAATTATTTTAACTTATTGACAAATTATTGTAAAGGCGCGAATATGAAAAAGAAAAATACAGATGGTTTACAGCAGGAGCTTATGGATTCCCCGGATCTGAGCCAGTTTCTGTCCCAGAACCAGGAGCAATTTGAAAATAAGAGTGTGGCAGAATTATTAAACCGTCTGTTCGAGAAGAAACATATCTCTAAGGCAGCGCTTGCCAAACAGGCCGGTATGAGCGAAATATATCTCCATCAGATTTTCGCAGGCCGCCGTAATCCATCGCGGAATCGTCTGCTGTGCCTGTGTTATGGGCTTGAAGCGACGGTTGACGAAACCCAGGAACTGCTGAAGCTTTGTGGAATGGCACAGCTTTATCCGAAATTAAAGAGAGATGCCATTATTTATTATGGACTGCTTCATAGGCTTAAGTTGTTTGAAATTAATGATAAACTTTTTGAGGAGAATGAAGAGACGTTGTTTTAATTCTCTTCACCCAACGCCTAATGATACAAAACTTAGATTCTACATGTTACAAAGCACGTTGTTGTGCACAGGTTACTGTTCACTGGTAACATTCCGCGAGGTGTTTTTTGTGAACAAAGTTCACAGAAAACCCGAGAATTGCGGCGCGAAATCATGCGAATGCATGATTTCTGTGCATCGCGGAGCGGTTACTGGTCACAGAGTGAGCAGTAACGTGCACAGCCGAAGTTGTTATTTGATTTATAATTTCTTCTTGCCACCGCTTTTATAATGTGCTATTATACCACCAGAAACAAAGGGGAATGAATGTCTCCCCGGGATCATCCCGAACCGCTTATTAAGCTGATGACTTCTGTGATAACAATTGTCGCAGGAAGCATCAGCTTTTCTGCGTAAAAAGGAGGAATTTATAACAATGTTAACATCTCTGGCTTTTATTTTTCTTGTGGGACTTTCCCTGGCTGCTATTTGCCAGACACTGAAACTACCGCGTATTATCGGTATGCTGATCACCGGTATTTTACTGGGACCTTATGTGCTGAACGTATTGGATCCGTCGATTCTGTCCATCTCATCGGAGCTGCGGCAGATCGCGTTGATCATTATCCTGCTGAAAGCGGGACTTTCCTTGAATCTTGCCGATCTGAAGAAAGTGGGACGTCCTGCCATCATGATGGCCTGCATTCCTGCAACTTTCGAAATCCTGGCTTACTTTTTGCTGGCACCGTATTTTCTGGGAATTACCAGACTGGAAGCGGCTGTGATGGGCGCTGTAATGGGTGCGGTATCCCCGGCTGTAGTTGTCCCAAGAATGGTACAGTTGATGGATGAAAAATACGGCACAGCCAAAAGCATTCCCCAGATGATCCTGGCAGGCGCTTCCTGTGATGATATTTATGTGATCGTGCTGTTTTCCACATTTTCTACTATGGCACAGGGCGGCAGCGCACATTTGAAAGATTTTATCAACATTCCGGTTTCCATTATCCTGGGTATTGCACTTGGAAGTGTGGCTGGTTATCTTCTTTCCTTGTTTTTCGAAACTGCTTATGTGCACAGTCATATGGTGCGAAACAGCATGAAAGTGATCGTAGTAATGGGCGTGGCTTTCCTGCTTATGTCCATTGAGACATGGCTGAAGCCTGTGGTTTCCGTCTCCGGACTTCTGGCTGTGGTAAGCATGGCTTGTGTTTTGAAGCTAAAATGCACCGCCTCCGTTTCTGCCCGCCTTTCCCAGAAATTCGGGAAACTATGGCTGGCTGCTGAAGTCCTGCTTTTTGTACTTGTAGGTGCTTCTGTAGATATCCGCTATACCTTAAAAGCCGGTCCTGCTGCCCTGGCCATGATCTTTGCAGCACTTCTGATCCGTACCCTGGGCGTTTCTCTTTGTGTTACCGGAACAAACCTAACATGGCGGGAAAGACTGTTCTGTTCCATTGCCTACCTTCCGAAAGCAACCGTACAGGCAGCGATTGGGTCTGTTCCAATGGCTATGGGACTTTCCTGCGGGCAGATCGTGCTTTCTGTGGCTGTACTGGGAATTCTGATCACTGCACCACTTGGAGCAATCGGGATGGATTGCAGTTATAAGAAGCTGCTTTCCAGGGAAATCGATAAAAGCCAGATATTCTCTAGCTAACATATAACGATACAGGAAAAGTGGAACATTCTGTTTATTAATTTTAAAGAATGTTCCACTTTTATTTTTTACTCTATTCCAAATTCTTCCATCATATGTTGACAAAATTCTGGGTCTTTTGCTATTCTTTTACAATCTTCTATGCGATTTTCTTCTAATAATTTATCTATCAATCGTGCCATAGAACTTCTTCCCTCTGCTCTTCCCTCTGCTCTGCCCTCTGCGAGTCCTAATTCACGTGCCGCCTCTTTTTCCATTTCCATTTCTTCCCATCTCTGCATATATCTCACACTCACTTCCTCACTGGATTTGATACTGCATATACGCTTCTGCATCTTATGTATTCTTTCGCTTTTACAGCCATCTGCCATGTCCTGAGTGGTATGTTCAATATAATGAAGCAATTCTACCAGCTCCGGACTTACTTCATCTGGATTTTCCCCATGGGTATTCAGAAAAATGCGGGTAGCGCCATCCTCAAGCGATACAGATGGATCCTCTTTACAGGTCATCTCAAATGTATACATATATTTTCTCTTCCCAAACAAATCAAACGGAGCTATCAGAATAATATAGATATCATTCATTTTGTTAAAATCACGTTCACCGGGTTTTAATAATTTCGCATCAATAATACTTTCGTAATATCTGCTTCTTTTGGGAAGATTCTTCGTATTCGTCCCCTGTACCTCTGTATCATATACAACTTCATCTGTATCCTTTGCCCAGACATCCACTTTAGCAAAACGATATGCTGGTGAAATCCGTGCTTCTTTTTCTGTCTGGGGTAGGTGCTTCAAAACTACATCTTTTCCAAGAATAATTTCCAATACATCCCGCATATTCTGCGGATCTTCCATCGCCTCAGCAAACAGAAAACGGTCCAGCAGGTTCAAATCCTTTAGATCTTTCATCCATCAGTTCTCCTTTTATTATATAGTTTTCTATATTGGAAGTAAAGAATAACTGTGCACCGTTTTTCTGTTTTTCCTCTATAACCATACCTTACAAAATCACAGCTTAAAAGTAAAGTTTTATCGTTCGAAAAATTATCCCATAAAATTACAAAATCCGCTCTGGTCATTTACATTTCCAGCATATATAATAATGTCAGATGCATAAGACCGCTCACAGAACACTTTTTGCAAAGAATCGCAAATTTATTTTCATATTTTACGGAGGCATTTCCCATGATAAATTTTGATTTTTACACTCCTACCAGAGTTCTTTTCGGTGCAGACCGGGAAAACGAGGCTGGCAAACAGGTTGCCGCATTTGGTGGGCATAAAGTTATGATCATTTATGGAAAAAAAGGAGGACATGTTGAATCATCAGGACTATTGGAACGTGTACATCAAAGCCTGAATGGAGCCGGACTTTCCTATATAGACTTTAGTGGCGTGGTTCCCAATCCTCGCCTTTCCCTGGTAAAAGAAGGGATCCGCATTGGACGGTCGGAAGGTGTTGACTTCCTTCTGCCAATTGGAGGCGGCAGCGTAATTGATACAGCAAAGGGAATCGGTTACGGAATCGCCAATGATTTTGAAATGGAAGATCTGCTTTACGGTCGTGTAAAAACAGATAAAAATCTGCCAATCGGTGTTATCCTTACAATTGCAGCTGCCGGTTCTGAGATGTCTTCCTCCATGGTTCTCACCATTGAAGACGGCATGATGAAACGTTCCTATGGGCACGACTGCTCACGCCCTAGATTTGCTATTATGAATCCTGAGCTGACTTACAGCCTTCCGGCGTATCAGACAGCCAGCGGCGCAGCTGATATTATGATGCACACTATGGAGCGCTATTTTACCCCTACAGACACAGATACCAGCCTGACAGACCATATCGCAGAGGGACTGATGGTTTCCGTCCGTGATGCAGCCCAGGTTGCTGTAAAAGATCCTGAAAACTATGAAGCCCGGGCTACTCTCATGTGGGCCGGAAGCCTTTCCCATAACGGTCTGACCGGTGCCGGAAGGGTATCTGATTTCGCCACACATAAGATTGAGCATGAACTCGGCGGTATGTTTGATGTAGCTCACGGAGCCGGACTTGCAGCTGTCTGGGGAAGCTGGGCGAGATATGTGTATAAGACAAATCCGGGAAGGTTTGCACAGTTTGGTGAGAAGGTTTTCGGAATTGATGCTTCCCAGACCAGCGATTCTGATATTACGGATACTGTTCTCGCATCCATCATTGCCTGGGAGACCTGGTGCCACTCTATAGACATGCCAACCACCCTCACTGAACTTGGCATTTATCCAACCGATGCCCAAATCGAGGAAATAGCTGAGAAATGCGTTTTCGGCAGAAACGGACACATTGGCTTCTTCCAGCCGTTGACGAAAGAAGATATTGTGGCGATCCTACAAATGGCGAAATAACACCATCCTGACTCGAAACACAACATAAAAAAAGAGCATTCACTTCTTTCACAATCCTTCATATGAATTGTGATATGTATCATTGCGTGAATGCTCTTTTATTTTGTTTATTTAATTCCAAGCTCATCCATAAGCGTCTGGCAATACTCCGGATCTTTTACAGCTCTCTTGCAGTCGTCTACTCTATTTGCCTCTAACAGCTTGTCCATTAGCTTTGCCATAGAGTTACGTCCTTCCGCTCGTGCCTCATCTTTTTCCATTTCTTTCCATCTCTGCATATATTTCACACTCACTTCCTCGCTGGATTGTCATTTCTTATTTCTGTGCCACCGCTTCACCTAGACGATTATATAGCGTCCTGGCATCCAATAAATGCGGCACTCCCGTAGCGTCCGCCGCGGCGCCTGCGGTTACAAGAATGTACTCCCTGTCATAAATCTGTGCAAAGCTTGCCAGACAATGCCCTGCCTCAGAAGTATATCCTGTCTTTCCACCCAGAATCTCGCCACCGGTAACTGATGTATCTGACATATTTTTAAACATGGTACTGTAATAGGTAATTCCATCCGGATGTACATTGGTAGCTGGCGTAGAATGGAAATGGCTTTCTGCCACTTCACGGAAAGTATCATTATGTAACGCATACTTAAGCAGCAGCGCAATATCATATGCTGTACTATAATGCTCTGGATCATGTAAGCCAGTACAATCCATAAAATGGGTATCCTTCATCCCAATGGACTTGGCCTTCTTATTCATCTTTTCCACAAAAGCTTCTTCTGAACCGGACACTTCATCTGCCAAAGCCAGACAACATTCTGCTCCGGAAGGCAGCATTACGCCGTAGACCAGATCACGCACTCTCACGCTCTCCCCTGGCTGAAAGCCTGCCTGTGTGGCATCCTGTCCATCCAGAGCATAAAAAATATTCTCACTTAAAGTAATCTCATGATCCAGATCTGAAAATGCTTCCAGCGCCACAATTGCAGTCATGATCTTCGTCATGGACGCCGGATAAATCTGCTCTTTCCCATTTAAGTCACCAATAACTGCTCCGCTCTTCACATCCATTAGAACTACATTAGAACTGTTTACTCCCGTCACATCCAGTTCCTTCACAGGCGGTCTGTCGAAAACGCCAAGGAACCCGGATACTCTGGCGCTCAGGCCTCTGTTCCAGCAAAAAGTCCCAGCCAGAAGCACCAGAATCAAAAGCTCTATCAAGGCACTGATTACCATCCGCCGCCTCTCTTTCTTTCGTCTGTTTCTATTCTTCGCCATCGATTGCACCACCTTAACATTTAATACTCGGATTGCTACGCAGCTACGCTGGTATCATTATATACTATCTCATCTTACCACACCAGTCTTTAATTTTCCTGTAAGCTTTATAACGCAAAAAGCACCCACCTCGCGGTGAGTGCTCTTCATTTTCATCTATTAAGCTAACTTGATCGGGTTGATCTTCACTCCAGGACCCATTGTCGGAGCAATAACAACGCTCTTTAAATACTGTCCTTTCAGTGTGCTAGGTCTAGCCTTTACAATAGCTCCAATCAGCGTCTGGAAGTTGTCGCTTAACTGCTCCTCAGTAAAGGAAGCTTTACCGATCG
>JAERMT010001454.1_pt1 | contig 10260 bp, 10 predicted proteins | sample 9267081 | NCBI WGS metagenome assembly JAERMT01 (sample SAMN17071939, study PRJNA684904) | human gut metagenome | isolation source: diarrhea sample from child under the age of five | host: Homo sapiens | place: South Africa: Mafikeng, Mafikeng Provincial Hospital | collected 2019-09
CGATTCATCTAGCCAATAGATCGCATAGAAATCTAATGTTCCAGGATAGCCTTCTTCTCCATCTTTTGATACATAGTGGAATTTAACGCCATCTTCAATTAAAGAATAATCAAATACCTTATAAGAGAATCCCTCAATGCCTCCATGTAATGAGTTTGGCCCATTATTGATGGGTACATGATATTCTGTATCGTTAATTGTGAATGTACCTTTTTCAATACGATTACATACTCGTCCTACTAATGCGTTTAAATAGGTTCCGTCTCGCTTTTGATAGTCACTTACATTTTCAAATCCTAAGATACAATCACAGTCTTGATCATTCTTATCTTTCGTTACAATCTTTAAAAGAGTACAACCAAAGTTTGTAACTTCTACAGTTAAATGTGAATTGGAAATCGATAATACATCAATTCCATTCTCTAATCTTTCTTTTACCTCTACCATAATGTCTTTACAAATCGGCTAAAGCCGTCCATCCCTTCATCATCCATTTTATATACACCAGCATTCTCTAATACAGATACAAATTTCTTTGTGACTTCCATTTCCATGAATGTATCCACATTTGTATAAGAGCATGTCTTCAAGTATTCATACCAGTCTTTATGTTTTTCTAATTCTGGATAAAAATCAAATTCTGCTTTTCCAGATAAACATAATTTAATTTGTTCTAACTCTGTTTTTAATCGTGCAGGCAAAATCGCCAATCCCATCACTTCAATCAAACCAATATTTTCTTTTTTGATATGATGATGTTCTGCGTGAGGATGGAAGATACCTAATGGATATTCTTCTGTAGTACGATTATTTCGTAAAACTACATCCATTTGATATTTGCCATCTTTCTTTCTAACAATTGGCGTTACTGTATTGTGACGAACGCCAGATTCATTTGCGATGATATCTAAACTTTCATCACTGTATGTACACCATGTTTCAAAGATTTTAGTAGCTAGATCCAATACGTTTTCTTTCGATTCAGATGTTAATCGAAGTGTTGATAGTGGCCAGTAAAGCATATCCACTTGTACATCCTTATATGTATAGCTCTTCACAACTTTTGCGTCTTCCATTGGGAAATGATGTCTTCCACCTTGATAGTGATCATGACTTAAAATCGATCCACCAACGATAGGAAGATCTGCATTGCTTCCAATCATATAGTGTGGGAATTTATCAATAAATGCGAATAAATGCTCAAATGTCGTACGATCCATCTTCATTGGCGTATGTTCACTATTGAATACAATACAGTGCTCATTGTAGTACACATATGGTGAATATTGTAAATTGTATGTATGTTCATTCAAATCTAATGGAATAATACGATGTGTTTGTCTAGCTGGATGATTTAAGTTTCCGGCAAAGCCGACATTTTCCTTACATAATAAACATGCAGGATACGAAGTGCTTACGGCATTTTTAGCTTTAGCGATTTCCTTAGGATCCTTTTCAGGTTTCGATAAGTTGATCGTAATTTGAATATCGCCATATTTACAGAAATGTGCAAAACTGATATTCTTATCAATTCTTGATTTACGGATATAGTTTGAATCGATACTCAACTTATAGAAGTAATCTGTTGCATCTTTAGGATTCAAAGAATATAGACTCTTAAAAGTATGCACGACTTCACTAGGTCTAGGCATTACACAATTCATAATGCGAGTATCTAATAAATCTTTTTCAGTTACAGTATTATGAATCATACCTTTTTCAACCGCATAATCTAACATGAAATCTAAAATCTCATAGATAGAACAGTCTTCTACTTCTTCTCTTTTAAATTCTTGGATGCCAAATAGATCAATCAATAAATTTGCAGAATAATCATAATCGTATTTCTCGATCATTCCATTCTTTAAAGCATACTCTAATAACTGGTTAATTTTTGTATTCATTTGTTCTCCTTCCATATAAACAAAATCAATCATTTTTATTACAGCCAAATCCCTTTTTCTACTACACTATCCACAAAAATAATGATCAATTGTTCATTTATTTATATACGGCTCATCATCAATATTATGCAGATATGGTTATAAATTTAAGATTTGCCCATTCAGTTTTAGTGTAAGCGTTTTCTTTATCTGTGTCAACATATTCAAACAACAATTTAAACATAGATGTTGGATTTAGGTTTCAAACAATGATTATTTGTTTGTTTTTGTTTATTTGATGTTTTATTTATACAAAAAGCCATTCTGGTATGAATGGCTCTTATTTAAAATTCTCAAAAGAATCAATCACTTGTACAACTCCAGGAAGCTTTTCGTATTCTTCTTTTTTATTGGCAGAATCCACAACGACTATATTGTGACATCCTGCTTTATAAGCATTTGTAATCCCACTAACACTATCTTCGATAATCAAACAATCTTGAATCTTAACTCCAATATTATGAGCTGCCTTTTTAAACATTGCGATCTTGTTTTCATACGTTCCATCATCATAGGCAATCCTAGATGGCTCAATCCATTTATCTAAATGAAACGATTCGACAAAGAAATCAATGTTAGGCTTGATAGATGCAGATGCGATTGTGAATGGAATATTTGATTCTTTTAAATAATCAAAATATTCTTCAGCTCCCTTTACTAAATGAAACGTTGCCTGATCCTCTTTACAAAATTGGCGATAATATTCTTCTTTTAACTGCGAATATTTTTCCATTTCGGATGGATCACACTTTCCACCAAACATATATTCAACAACTTTATTGTTTGGTACACCATTAATATGTTCATGAAGTTCTTCTTCATCAATTCCATGATGACGAATATCTTGTGATATTTTTGACCATGCCAAAATATGTTTTGGATTGTCAAAAAACAATGTTCCATTAAAATCAAATATGACGCCTTTGTACATTACGAAACCACCCTAACCTTAAAATCATTTACATGCATTAAAAAGTAATCAACCTCATATAAGTTCAGTGTAAGCATTTTCTTCTAATAAGTCAACATTTTCAAACATATATTTATTATTATCAAACATTTATGTTAGATTTAAGTAATATATAACTTTATTTTGTTTGTTTTTGTTTGTATTATGTTGACTAAATATATTTGAAATGATATCGTCTAACATAGAAGAGGATATCAATATGTTAAAAAAAGAACGTTTAGTAAAAATTGCACATAAAGTAAATCAAAATGGAATCATTACCATTCAAGAAATCATGGATGAATTAGGTGTGTCGGATATGACCGCAAGAAGAGATTTGGATGAATTAGAAAAATCCGGAAAATTACTTAGAGTTCATGGAGGTGCACAAAGCCTTTCTTTTTCAATGGACCACGAATTAAGTCACATTGAAAAATCATCGGTGCAAATTGAAGAAAAAAAGAGAATTGCCCATAAAGCAGCAACTCTTATTTCAGAAGGAGAATCTATTTTTTTAGGTCCTGGTACAACCATTCAATTTTTAGCTGAACAACTCACAGGCAGAAACATTCGTGTTATCACAAATAGCCTTGCCGTATTTAATATATTAGTGAATCACGCTCCTACTGAAGTCATACTAACTGGCGGTGATTACAGAGATAACACAAATACTTTTGTGGGTCCTATCACAAATTTAGTATTGGGTAAATTAAAATATAATAAAGCCTTTATCAGTTGTAACGGAATCTACAATTCATCCATCACAACCTATTCATTAGAGGAAGGTGAATCGCAACAGATCGCATTAGATAATTCTAAAAACAAATATTTATTGGCTGACAACAAGAAATTCAACCGTGCTGACTTCTATATTTATTATGATCTATTTAACTTTGACACTTTAATTACCGACAACACCATTGATGATGAAGTTTTATCACACTACAAACAATATGTACAAATTATGACAGTTTAAAAGGAGGCAAAATTTGCCTCCTTTTTACTCTTCATCCTCATCATCATCTTCACGATCTACACGTCTGAATAGATGTTTCTTTTCTTTACCCGTATGCTGTTCTAAAGTGTTCCAATCTGTATCTAATTCTTCTTCACTTTCAGAAGTATCATAGAAATCTTTACTTTCTTCGATTGCACGACTTTCACGAATCCTTAATTTAGATTTTAATTCACGAGCCCTCTTCTTAGATTTTCTAAGCATTCTGCCATACATGCAGAATACAATAAATGAAATTAAGAATAGACCTGCACATAATGCGATTCCTGCTAAATAGCCTTGGAAATATACTTGTAATAGCCCTGTCACAACGCAACATGCCATACAGATGAATACTAAAAACATTGTTGAACGACATGAACTTGAATATTTCTTAAAGAAACGGAATTTTTCTGAATCATTATCAATTTCTTTACGATATTCTCCATCTTCTTCTTCGTTTCTAAAAGTAAACCAACCCGCATCGCTTTTCTTTTTACCGTCTGATTTAGAAACCAATTTCCATCCTTCAGATTCCCACTCGCGCCATTGATCTGCATCTGGTTCATCCACAAAATAGTTCATTGAATAATAATACGTTTTGGGCTGACCCTTTCTAAAGAAATATTTCTTTCCTTCATGACGCACAAAGTGATAACCTTCACTGGATTTATCTTGAAGATATTGTTCTATTTTTGGATATTCCGCATACAAGAATTTCTTTCTTTCCTCATAAAGATCTTCATCGTCATCCTCATATTCATCCTCAAAATCTTCTTCATCATCCAATACTTCTTGAACTGGTTGTTCTTCCTCAATTGGTTTCGCATTAAAAGACTTTAATTCGTTTTCAATTGATTCTGTTGTAAAATCATCATCAACATCCAATTTTTCAACAACAATCTTTTTAGGTTCTTCTTCAACGAATTTTGGTTCTTCTTCAACGAATTTTGGTTCTTCTTCAATGAATTTTGGCTTTTCTTCAATGACTGGTTCTTCAACAACTGTCTTTGGCTCTTCCACAACATGCTTTTCAATAGGTGCCTCTACTTCTTCAATTGAAGTACTAGGCGTAATATCTACTGACTCTGCTACTTCATCGTCAAAAATATTCTCATTGATTTTTACATGTGTTTTTGCACTTCGTTTTCCAAAGATGGTTTTCTTTTCTGGCTCTTCATCAATATGGAAAATGTTTTCAGCATTAAAATCATGTAATTCTGGTTCATGTATATCTAAAGATTTAATTCGATCCGTTCTTTTTAGACGTCTAAGCTCTTCTAAAGCACTGGGATTCTTTTCATTTTCATTTGCCATAAATATCCCTCCAATTATAATATTGTACTAATTTAATGTATATTCGTCAAATTCACTTGTGTATTTACCATCCTTGAAAATATGAATCTTTTTACCATTTTTTAATGTAGCTTCAATCGATAAATCACTGGTTCCTACCATGAAATCTACATGCGTAAATGATTGATTCATACCATGTTCCAACAATTCCTCTTCACTCATTTCTAAACCTTTTTCAATACATTCATTATAGCTTGCACCCAAGGCAAAATGACACGAAGCATTTTCATCAATTAGTGTTTCATAAAACAAAGTATCCAATGCACTAATAGGCGATCCATAAGGAACTAAGGCAATTTCACCAAGATATTTTGACCCTTCATCCGTTTCTAAAATACTAGTCAAAACTTCTTTTCCTTCTTTGGCATCATAATCCACAACTTGCCCATCCTTAAATTCAAACCAGAAATCTTTTACAATTGCACCATTGTAAGCCAAAGGTAAAGCACTATATAATTTACCATTTACACCCGTCTTTTTAGGTGCAGAGAAAATTTCTTCTGTAGGAATATTTGGAAAATAGTAGTTACCATTATCTAAAAAGGATCCTCCACCTGCAAATACATAACCTTCTGGAAGTTCAACTACTAAATCAGTTCCTAAAGAATTTGTATAATGAACACTTTCGATATCTAAATGATTTAAAATATGAACTCGCTTATCAAAAGATGCACGATGCTCATTCCAGTTTTCATTGGCATCCTTTTCGTCTACACGACTAATTTTTAATACTGCATTCCACAAATCAGATAAGGCATCTTCTGATTCAGGATATACCTTTTTAGCCCAAGCCATATTTGGAACACTGGCCACACACCATGCTGCATGCATATAATCCAATTTATCACGATATGGCTGTGTCATTCCTCTTAATGCCTTTCTATAATTTGCCATTAATTTTGGCTCTACCCCCTTCATTCCATCAGGATCTTCACCAACTAAGCTCAAATAACAAGCTCCCTTTTCAGCCGTTTCATTATGGAACAAAGCTTCATAATCATAAGGCATACGATTACCTGAAAGATATCTCATACGATTGATTTCATCATCACTATAGCGAACAATTACATCTTTTGCGCCAACATCAAAACATGATTTCACAATCAAACGAACAAATTCATTCATTTCCACATTGGCACGTACAACTACTATTTGGTCTTTTTGAACATTCAAACCTGAACGAACAATTAAGTCTGCATATTTCTCTTTTAAATTCATTTTATTTTCCTCGATTCTTGCACCTATTATACCAAAAGAAAGAGCACCTTTCGATGCTCTTATTTACTAAATTGTTCTTTTTTTATCTGATCAAAAAATGCCTTGGGATTTTCACACATCGAATGAGAGCCACAATGTGAACAGCTTCCACCACAACTTGATTTTCCATTCTTTTTATCTTTATAAATGCTTCGACAAGCTAAGCCTGCACATGCGCATACAACTAATAATACTAGAAATGTTGATAGATTCATGAAACCCCTCCTTTTACATTATTTTACCGCAAATTCAACTTCAGCAGTATCACTTTCTTTTGATGGACGAACCAATAAATAAATTAAACCAATCAATAAGATAAATCCTACAATCGTTCCAAATCCAAAAGATCCACCATTGAATAAACTACCTAATTGATAAACGATCAGTGAACATACATAAGCGAATCCACATTGATATCCAATGGCAATCCAGAACCATTTTGTGTTATTCATTTCACGTTTGATAGCTCCCATTGCTGCAAAACATGGAGCACACAACAAGTTAAATACCATGAATGAATAGGCAGCTAATGGTGTAAAGCTTGCAGATAATTGTCCCCAGAATTCATTTCCTTCTTCAGCGACTTCAGCAAATCCATATAATTGTCCAAATGTTGCGACAACATTTTCTTTGGCAATTAAACCTGTTACACTAGCAACTGCAGCTTTCCAATCACCCCAACCAAGTGGTGAGAAGATCCATGCGAATGTTTGTCCAATTGAAGATAGAATTGAATGATCAATATCATCAACCATGCCAAACGCACCTTTTTCCCATCCAAATCCTTGTAAGAACCACAATACGATTGTAGATAATAAGATAATTGTTCCAGCCTTTTTAATAAAGCTTGAACCACGTTCCCACATACTTCTTAATACATTAACTGCACGAGGTGTGTGGTATGCTGGCATTTCCATGACAAATGGTGCGGGATCTCCGGCAAATAATTTTGTCTTCTTCAACATAATACCAGAAACAATAACAGCTGCCATACCTACAAAATAAGCACTTGGAGCCACCCAGCTAGCCCCATGGAAAATAGCACCCGCAATCAAACCAATGATTGGCATCTTCGCTCCACAAGGAATGAACGTTGTTGTCATGATTGTCATCTTACGATCACGATCACTTTCAATGGTACGACTTGCCATAACGGCAGGCACACCACAACCTGTACCAATCAACATAGGAATAAATGATTTTCCTGATAATCCAAACTTACGGAAAATACGGTCCATGATAAAGGCTACACGTGCCATATATCCACAATCTTCCAAGATAGCTAAGAAGAAGAATAATACTAACATCTGTGGTACAAAGCCAATAACAGCTCCTACACCACCAATAATACCATCCACAATCAATCCATGTAACCAATCTGCACATTGAATCGCATCTAAGAAACTATCCACTGCAGGTGGAATAATTTCACCAAACAATACATCATTTGTCCAATCTGTTACAATAGTTCCTACTGTAGTTACAGAAATATAATATACAAACCACATTACTAGCGCAAAGATTGGAAGTGCCAAAACACGGTTTGTGACAATACGGTCAATCTTATCCGAAGTTGTTAATACTTCTTTTGACCCTTTTTTGTAACAATCTTTAATTACATTTGTGATATATGTATAACGAGCATCTGTAATAATTGATTCACTATCATCATCCATTGACTTTTCAACAGCTTCAATCACACTAGCATCTGCCTTTGTCTTGATTGCTGCTTCAATTTTATCATCTCTTTCAAACAATTTAACGGCATAGAAGAAACGACGGTTTGCTTCAATACTTGAAGGCAAACTTGTTTCAATTGTATTCAATGCATTTAATACTTTACCTGCATAAATATTTTTAGCTTTGCATTGCGTATTTGCTGCCTTTTTTACCTCAGCCATCAATTCTTTGATTCCTGTATTTTTCAATGCGGAAATTGGTAATACAGGACAACCTAATTCTTCGGATAACTTTTTATAGTCAATTGTATCTTTTCTTTTTTCTATGACATCCAACATGTTGATCGCAACAACGGTTGGAATCCCTAATTCTAAAAGTTGTGTTGTTAGAAATAAATTTCTTTCTAAGTTAGAACCATCAATGATATTTAAAATAACATCGACATTTCCATTTAATAAGAATTCACGAGATACAACTTCTTCCAAAGTGTATGGTGATAATGAATAAATACCTGGTAAATCCGTAATTTTAATATCTTTATCTTCCTTATACTTTCCTTCTTTTTTTTCTACTGTAACCCCTGGCCAGTTACCTACATATTGTGTAGCACCTGTTAAGCCATTAAACAATGTAGTTTTACCACAGTTTGGATTACCTGCTAATGCGACTTGTATTGACATAATTCCCTCCTATTTTTAAATTTTACTCTACTTCAATCATTTCTGCGTCTGCCTTAAGAATAGACAATTGATATCGACGAACCGTTAATTCAATAGGTTCTCCTAATGGTGCTACTTTTTGAACCGTAACACTAACTCCTTTAGTAATTCCCATATCCATAATTCTTCGTTTTGTTGCTCCTTGACCAGACAATTTCTTAACTGTCACTGTTTGCCCAATTGAAACTTTATTTAAAGTCATAATTACTCCTTTCTAGACCATAATCTTTCTTGCGAGTTCTTCACTAATGGCTATTCGAACTCCTTTAACATTCACAATTACATTTCCATTGGTTTTACTCACAACCACAATCATAGTCCCAGGCACAAAGCCCAAGTTTTCTAAGTGTCGCTGTTGTTCTTTAGAACCACCAATTTTTTTAATTGTATTGACAGAATTTAAATCTGCAAAAGATAATGGCATATCGAACCCTCCTGGTTAGACCCTTCTAACACAGTTAGTTTACTCTTACCTCAAGCTGATGTCAATAAAAAGTTACACAAGATTAACCAAGTTTGACTTATCTAACTTTCTGGTGTATTTTTTTAGAAGGAGGACATCAAATTATGAACTTACCAACAATTATTATTTGTTTCATTTTAGTTATTATTATCTATATTGGTATTCGTTCTACTAAAAAAAGAGCTACTTCAGGATGTTGTGGATCAAGTGAAACAGTTAAAAAAGTAAAAGTAAAAGATAGAAACAAGGAACACTACCCGTATAAAATAGTTCTAAAAGTATATGACATTCACTGTCAAAACTGTGTTCGTACCATTGAAAATGCATTTAATAGCCAAGAAGGCTTTTATGCCAAAGTAAACACAGAAGATAATACTGTTACCATATTATCTAAACAAAAACATACAACTGATGAATTGATTGATATTGTAACAAAAGCCGGATATACATCAAAAGCAGTATAAAATAAAAAGATGCGTTTACAACAAACAAAATAACGCATCTTTTTTTTGTACTTTTAAATAAGGTGTTTTATGAATCGCACGATCCACTTCTTGACATTTTTTTACAATCACAACATTCTCTGAATCCACAAAATAATATAAATCATGATACAGATATACTTTCTTAAATCGTTTTAAAGAAAATGTCTGTTGATCATACAACATATAATCTTTACGAAAGTGAACATTAAATTCACCCGTTTCTTTTTCCTGTACCCTCTTTCTACATCTTCTCTTCTCCAAAAAACGGCAGATAAGAATATAAATTACTACACAAAGACAAATCAAGGAACAAAGAAATAAGAATACCGATGCACCGGATGCTACGCGAATTAAGCTAGCTCCTACAACCCAACATAAAAGCGTACCCGCTATGGTATAACCCAACACCAATGT
>JAERMT010000615.1_pt1 | contig 10229 bp, 10 predicted proteins | sample 9267081 | NCBI WGS metagenome assembly JAERMT01 (sample SAMN17071939, study PRJNA684904) | human gut metagenome | isolation source: diarrhea sample from child under the age of five | host: Homo sapiens | place: South Africa: Mafikeng, Mafikeng Provincial Hospital | collected 2019-09
ACACAGAGCTCAAAGGTGATGTAAGGTTCGAAGATGTAACTTTTGGCTACAATGAGGACAAAACCATCCTCCACGACATCAGCCTTTATGCAAAACCGGGTCAGAAACTTGCATTCGTAGGTTCTACCGGAGCAGGAAAAACAACGATCACCAATCTGATCAACCGTTTCTACGATATCCAGGATGGAAAGATCCGTTATGATGGAATCAATATCACAAAGATCAAAAAAGACGACCTGAGACATTCCCTCGGTATCGTTCTTCAGGATACACACCTGTTTACCGGAACGATCCGTGACAACATCCGTTACGGTAAGCTGGATGCGACAGATGAGGAAATCTATGCAGCAGCAAAACTTGCCCATGCAGATCAGTTTATCCAGATGCTTCCGAAGGGATATGATACCATGTTAAGTGGTGACGGCGAGGAATTATCCCAGGGGCAGAGACAGCTTCTCTCCATTGCCAGGGCAGCCGTTGCAGACCCGCCGGTACTCATTCTTGATGAGGCAACTTCAAGCATCGATACCCGTACAGAGAGCATTGTTCAGCAGGGTATGGACAACCTGATGAAAGACCGTACCGTATTTGTTATCGCCCACAGACTTTCTACAATTCGAAACAGCGATGCGATCATTGTTCTGGAACACGGAAAGATCATCGAGAGAGGTGACCATAAGGACCTGATCAAGCAGAAAGGTACTTATTATCAGCTTTACACAGGAAAGCTGGAACTTTCATAAAAAAAATAAAAGATCATCCTACGACAAAGAGAAATGGCAGACGTTCTGTTCACGCAGGGCCGATGCCATTTCTTTTTTTGTTTTTATGAAACAGAAACGAAAACGATTTCATATATTATGCACAAAAAGACATTGAAAATATTATACAAAACGCCAGTTTACAAATATATCGACAAAAAATATAATAAATTAATGAAAACGATTACATATTAATATAAAAGGGAGAAATGAAAGATCTATGAAACCAAAAGCTATTTTTCTGGATATTGATGGAACACTGACAGAGCCGGGAACCAATGTGCCTCCGGCTTCTGCCCTGGAAGCGATCAGGAGGGCACAGGAAGCAGGAAATTATGTTTTTCTCTGCACAGGACGCAATTATGCAATGCTGTCTCCACTTCTGAAATACGGATTTGACGGAGTTGTGGCAAGCTCCGGTGGTTATGTGGTGTGCAGGGACGAGGTAATCTACGATAGCCCGATGACAGACGAGGAGCGTGACCGCATGAGCCAGCTTCTGAAAGAAAATGGGATCTTCCGGACGATCGAGTGCGTGGAGGGAGCTTTTACAGATGACGGCTTCAAGAACTTCCTCAGGGAACATGCAAACGAAGGGGAAAACAGTGAAATGCTCCGCTGGCAGGAACAGATCGAGAAGGATCTGAATATCTTACCAATGGAAGCCTACAAGGGTCAGGCGGTATACAAGATGGTCGTTATGAGTCCGTCCATGGAAAGTCTTGAGATCTGCCGGGAAGAACTGAAGGATGATTTTTCCTTCTGTATCCAGGAGCCGAGAGGCGGGTTCGTGAACGGTGAGATCATAAGCCGCAGATTTGACAAGGGAACCGGTGTGCTGAAAGTATGTGAATACCTGGGGATTCCACTGGAGGATTCGGTTGGCTTCGGTGACAGCATGAACGACAAGGAAATGCTGGAAGTCACAGGATTAAGTGTCTGCATGGAAAACGGCAGTGAGGAGATGAAGAAGATCGCCGACGTGATCTGCCCGTCCGTGACAGAAGATGGAATAAAAAAAGCATTTGAAAAATATCATTTAATGTAATGCTTTGATGCAGCCTTTTGAAGACTGCAAACAGGAGGTGAAAACGATTACAGAAATATACACAAAAATGACCTTTGATGTTTGGCTGAAATGCCGGTTTACAAATGAAACAAAAAGGGTTATATTAAAGATACGAAATGTAAACGATTTCACACAAGAGCGCAAAGTAAAAACAAAGGAAAGAGGGAGAGAAAATGGCAATGGATTATGCAAAGTGTGCAAAAGAAATCTTTGATACCGTTGGCGGCAGATCCAATCTTGTAAGTGCGGCACATTGTGCAACGAGACTGCGTCTGGTAACGGTAGACAACAGCAAGATCGATATGAAGAAACTTGAGAACATCGATGGTGTGAAAGGTGTTTTCAGTAACAACGGACAGCTTCAGCTCATCATCGGAACCGGCACAGTAAATAAGGTATACGATGAATTCCTCAAGGTCAGCGGAATGACAGCAGCGACCAAAGAAGAGGTGAAGGCAGCAGCGGCAGCGAAACAGCCGGTATTTAAACGAATGATCAAGGCACTGGGAGATGTTTTCGTGCCGATCCTTCCGGCGATCGTAGCATCTGGTCTTATGATGGGACTGGTAGAGGCACTTGGTAAGGCAATGCCTGCATTTGCAGGAAGCGACTGGTACGGGATCCTCGACCTGTTTTCAAACACAGCATTTACCTTCCTGCCGATCCTGATCGCAGTATCTGCGGCAAGAGTATTCGGCGGAAATATTTTCCTGGGTGCAGTCATCGGTATGATCATGATCCACCCGAACCTTATCAACGCATGGTCTGTAGCATCTATGGATGCAGCTGACATCCCGGTATGGCATCTGTTTGGATTTTCCATCAGACAGGTTGGATATCAGGGTCATGTAATTCCTGTTATCATCGCAGTATGGATCATGTGCAAGCTGGAGAACTGGCTGCATAAACATGTTCCGGAGATGATTGACCTTTTTGTAACGCCACTTTGTACCGTACTGATCACAGGTTTCCTTACCATCGGACTGATCGGACCGGTATTCTCCACAGCAGAAACTTATGTACTTGAATTTGCGTCCTGGATCATCACAGTAGGACACGGAATCGGAGCAATGATCATGGATGCGATCTATCCGCTCACAGTAGTCTGCGGTATCCACCACATGTACAATGTAATTGAAGCAGGTATGCTTGCTTCTGACGGGCTGAATATCTGGATGCCGATCGCATCCGCAGCAAACTTTGCACAGGGAGCTGCCTGCCTCGCAGTCGGCCTCAAAGCAAGAAACTACAAGACAAAATCAATCTCCATCCCGTCTGCATTATCCGCAGCACTTGGAATTACAGAACCGGCGATCTTCGGTGTAAACCTTCGTTTCATGAAACCTCTTGTATGTGGTATGGCAGGTGGTGCCGTTGGAGCCCTGCTTGGATCCATTTTCCACATTGGAGCAACTTCTTACGGAGTTACAGGAATCCCGGGATTCCTTACCACACTGGATTATTCCGCACAGTATGCGATCATGCTGGCAGTTTCCTTCGCAGTAGCATTCGCACTGACCTGGTTCACCTGGAAAGAAGACCCGGAAGATGCCAAAGTGACAGCAGCAAAAACAGATGACGCTCCGACAGCAGAGCCGACAGCAACAGAAGAGACAGCAGAAGAAGTAACGGTAGACGGTACAGCAAAGAAACTGTATGCACCGATCCAGGGAACCATTGTTCCGAGAAATGAGATCCCGGATGATACGTTTGCAGCAGGCGTTCTCGGTGACGGTGTCGGAATCGACCCGGAAGAAGGCGTTGTCGTGGCTCCGTTTGACGGCGAGATCTCTTCTGTAACAGATACAAAACATGCAATCGGTATCACAGGACCGGCAGATATGGAAGTCCTGATCCATGTAGGTGTTGACACTGTAAACATGAAAGGTGACGGATTTGAGCTTCTGGTAGAAGAAGGACAGAAAGTCAAAGCAGGCCAGAAGCTGATGACTTTTGACATCGCAAAGATCAAAGCAGCCGGATACAGCCCGGTAGCGGCAGTGCTTCTGACAAACAGTGATGATTATCCGGAATTTAAAGTAGTAAAAACAGGAAAGACCCAGAGACTGGAAGAAGTCTTTACCGTATAAAATTAAATAATAAGTAAGAGAAGGCACTGTCAGATTCCTGGATTAGATCCGTATTTGACAGTGCCTTTTTGGCCTGAACTGAATAAAATGGTGAAAATATCAGAAATTTTTATTATATTACAGAAAATGCAGGATGAACACAGAAAATGCATAGTAACAATCGAAAAATTGTGTTATACTACAGCAAAGGGGAAAAAGCATGAATATAAGTGAAATAGCAAAATTAGCAGGTGTGTCCAGTGCGGCAGTTTCCCGTTACTTTAACAACGGATATATTTCAGAAGAGAAGAAAGAGGCGATCCGCAAAGTTGTAGAGCAGACAGGCTATCGCCCTTCCATCCAGGCACAGACACTCCGTACCAAAAAAACAAAAATGATCGGTGTGATCGTACCAAAGATCGCATCCGCATCCATAGGCAAGATCGTAGAAGGAGTTCTCTCTGTACTGAATGAGAGCGGTTATCAGATGCTCCTCGCGGTGACACAGAACGATCCGAAGAAAGAACTGGAATATCTTTCTGCTTTTAACGACAAGCAGGTGGACGGCGTGATCCTCGCTGCGACAGTAGTGACCGCCGAGCATAAGAAGATCCTTAAGAACCTGTCTGTACCGGTGATCCTGGTAGGACAGCAGTATTCCGGCCATTGCTGTGTGTATCATGATGATTATCACGCTACCAGAGATCTCACAGAAGCCGTTCTCGATATGGGAAGGAAAAATCCGGGATATATCAGCGCGATCATGCAGGACAAGGCAGTTGGCGCAGAACGTTTTGGCGGTTATGAAGATGCTGTAAAAAAAGCCGGCATAGAGAAGGCGGCACAGCAGACGGTGATTTCTGCATTTACTTCTGATTCCGGTTATGAGAAGGCGGGAGAACTGCTTGCGAAGTATCCGGAGCTTGATGCAGTCATCTGTGCGACAGATACCATGGCTGCCGGAGCCGTCCGTTATCTGAGAGAGCATGGAAAGAAAGTTCCGGAGGATATTCTGGTTGCGGGACATGGAGATTCTGAGATCGCGAGAGTGATCACACCGCCGATCCCTACCGTGCATTTTTCTTATGAGAAGAGCGGTGAGATGGCAGTGGAGATGCTGATCGAAATGATGGGACAGGGTGAAACAGCGGTCAGAGAGGTGAAGCTTGGCTATTCTCTGATCAATATATAATAAAAGAAATGGGGTGCGTTTTTTGCTGAAAACATGGATACCGGGAGAAACTCCCGAGAAAGAGGAACTGAAACAGCAGCTCGATGCGGCAAGAAAGAAACTTTATGATCTTCAGATGAAGATCAAGGAGCACAAACTTCCGGTGCTGGTGCTTTTTGAGGGATGGAGTGCCGCCGGCAAGGGCAGTATGATCGGCAAGGTGATCAAGAATATCGACCCGAGATTTTTTAAGGTGGCGACGATGTCAGCTCCGTCTGAGGAGGAACTGCGCAGACCATTTCTTTATCGCTACATGTGCCAGATCCCGGAGCAGGGCAAATTTACTTTTCTGGATTCCGGATGGATGGAGCAGACGACGCAGGAAGTGCTCCGTAAGGAACTGACCGGAGAGGATTATGAGAAGCGGATCGAGAGCATCCGCCGGTTTGAGCGTCAGCTTACGGATAATGGTTATCTGGTGCTCAAGTTCTTTATGCAGATTGACAAAGAAGAGCAGAAATTCCGCATGGATAAACTCTGTTCCAGTCAGGATACACGCTGGAGAGTGTCAGAATTCGACAAATGGCAGCAGGAACATTACCGCAAATGCGAGAAAGTCTATGACCGCTATCTCAAGGATACGAATGCATCAACCTCTCCATGGTATATCATAGACGCCAGGGACAAGAAATGGGCAGAATTACAGGTGATGGATACACTGGTGAGCAGCATTGAGGTTGCCCTCCAGAACCAGAGTCATTCCGTTCCGATCCTTCAGAATATATTCCCTCTGGTAAAGATGCCGAAACTGGCAGATGTTGAGCTTACCGGCAAGACGATCGATGATGAGGAATATGACAAGGAACTTAAGAAACTCCAGAGTAAATTAAGTGAACTCCACAACCGTCTCTACCGTAAACGGATCCCGGTGATCATCACATACGAAGGATGGGATGCTGCCGGCAAGGGCGGAAATATCAAAAGGATCACAGGTGCACTTGATCCACGCGGATATGAGGTGCATCCGATCGCCAGCCCGGAACCACACGAAAAAGCCCGCCATTATCTGTGGCGTTTCTGGACGAGACTTCCAAAGGACGGCCATATCGCAATTTTTGACCGTACCTGGTATGGACGCGTCATGGTGGAGCGACTGGAAGGATTCTGCAGTGAAAATGACTGGAAACGCGCTTACAATGAAATGAACGAATTTGAGAAAGAACTGTCCAACTGGGGAGCTGTGATCATCAAATTCTGGGTTCAGATCGACAAGGATACACAGCTTGCGCGGTTTAATGACCGTCAGAACAATCCTGAGAAACAATGGAAGATCACGGATGAGGACTGGAGAAACCGTGAGAAATGGGATCAGTATGAGGAGGCGGTCAATGAAATGCTCAAGAAGACTAGTACGGCTTATGCGCCGTGGCATATTCTTGAGTCGGTGGATAAGAAGTATGCGCGGATCAAGGCGTTGAAGATTGTGATTAAAGAGTTGGAAAAAGCCCTGAAATAAGGGCTTTTTTTGATGCCCGTATTATCCCTGCTTTTTATTATTTCCTTTGATCCTGGGGATTTGGCTGCTTGGGAGCAGAGAAAACCGCGAAGGGACGTCGCCCGTCCCCTCGCCACCCCTGGGCTGGGTGTTTGACGGAAATTTTGTCGTGTGGGATGCCCTTTGAAAAATTCTCCTGGTGCAACAAGTCGGGAAACTTTCGTATAAATGGATTCGAAATTTGCACTGTGTCTCAGGGTGCCTGCGTCTGCATTTTCTAAGGCTCCCCCACAAGACAAAATTCCCGTCAAACATTCAGGAGGGCACTGAAAAAGTCTACAAGGTAACCGCCTTAACAAAAAAGTGTCGATACAAATCGACGGGTCCCAGGGCAGTACCCTACGGCTCCATAAACTTTTTTAGTTCATCCATAAAAGTACTAACATCCTTAAACTCACGATACACCGACGCAAACCGCACATATGCAACAGCATCGAGATCCTTCAAATGCTCCATAACGATCTCGCCGATGCGAGTACTGGAAATCTCCTTATCCGCGCTCTCAAAAATAGACCCCTCGATGGAGTCAATCATAGACTCAATCTTCTCGATCGGGATCGGGCGTTTGTAGCACGCACGAAGAACACCGTCCTGGATCTTGGAACGGTGATAAGCTTCTCTTGTCTGATCCTTCTTGATGACACTTAATGGAATAGTCTCAACCTTCTCATAAGTGGTAAATCTCTTGCCGCAGGATTCACACATCCTTCTCCTGCGGATCGCATTGGTATCTTCGACAGGTCTGGAATCAACGACCTTGGTATTATCCTGATTACAAAATGGGCATCTCACGGTATTATCCCTCTTTTCCCTTTTATGGGCTAATTATACTGTATTTTTTTGGGTAATGTCAATAAATTACAGTGTATATTTCCGGCATTTTATGCATATATTTTTGAAAAAAAATGGTGTCTGTATGCGTCTTTGCGAATTAAGACAAAAAGAGATCATAAATATCCGCACCTGCAGAAGTCTTGGCTGTCCGATCGATCTGGAATTTGATGAAAGAAGCGGAAAGATCACAGCACTGATCGTTCCCGGACCTGGCAGATTCTGCTGTTTCTGGGGACGGGAAAGTGAATTTATCATCCCATGGAGCAGCGTCCGTCAGATCGGAGGAGATATCATCCTGGTGGAACTCCCGGAAGAAAAATGTCCTCACAGATAGTACCTTTTGCAAAATTGTCAAGGACTTATATTTTTTATATTTTTCGCAAAAAAGAATATTTCATATCCTCCCTGAGAATCATCTTTAGTACCAACTGAAATAAGGAGGATATTTCGATGGCACTAAACAAAGTTGAGATCTGCGGAGTGAACACAGCCAGTCTTCCAGTTCTGGCTCCGGAGGAGAAGGAGGAACTTTTTGAAAAGATAAAAGCCGGTGATAAGGAAGCGAGAGAGCGTTACATCAAGGGAAATCTGCGGCTTGTCTTAAGTGTGATCAAACGATTTCAGAACAGCAGTGAAAATGCGGATGATCTTTTTCAGATCGGCTGTATCGGACTTATGAAGGCCATTGATAATTTTGACACGACTTTGATGGTCAAGTTTTCTACTTATGCAGTGCCAATGATCATAGGGGAGATCCGGAGGTATCTGCGGGACAACAGCAGTATCCGTGTCAGCCGTTCGCTTCGTGACATTGCGTACAAGGCAATCTATGCCAAAGAAAGTTACATGAAAAAGAACCTGCGGGAACCGACGATCGCGGAGATCGCAGAAGAGATTGGGATTGAAAAAGAGATGATCGTGTACGCCCTCGATGCGATCCAGAACCCGGTCAGTCTCTTTGAACCGGTATATTCTGAAGGGGGAGACACCCTGTATGTGATGGATCAGATCAGTGACAAGAAAAACAAAGAAGATCACTGGCTGGAAAACCTTTCGCTCAGAGAGGCGATGAACCGCCTCGGGGAGAGGGAGAGACACATCATTGATATGCGGTTTTATGAGGGAAAAACGCAGATGGAAGTGGCAGAAGAGATCGGGATCTCCCAGGCGCAGGTCAGCCGTCTGGAAAAAACTGCCCTTCGAAATATGAGAAATTATCTTCGTCCATAACAAAAAGCTCCGGCATGAAAACCGGAGCTTTTTGAATATCAATGATTCGCAGAGGAGGAAATCAATTAAACAAGGCCCTGAGCGATCATTGCGTCTACAACTTTTTCGAAGCCGGCGATGTTAGCACCTGCAACGAAGTTATCTGGCATGTCATAACGTTTTGCAGCGTCATCGATCTTAGCGTAGATGTCTTTCATGATCTGATGAAGTTTGGCATCAACTTCTTCTGCTGTCCAGGAAAGTCTCTGGGAGTTCTGGCTCATTTCCAGTGCGGAAGTAGCAACACCACCGGCGTTGGATGCTTTTCCAGGAAGGAAGAGAACGCCGTTTGCCATAGCGTATTCTGTAGCTTCTCTTGTAGTAGGCATGTTAGCACCTTCTACGATATATTTGCAGCCGTTTGCTATCAGAGTCTTAACGCCGTCAACATCAAGTTCGTTCTGAGTTGCGCATGGAAGGTAAACATCACATTTGATGTTCCAGATTCCAGTACCTTCTGTGTAGGTAGCACCTTCTACACGGTCAGCATATTCTTTGATACGTCCACGTTTTACTTCTTTGATGTCTTTGACAACGTCGAGATTGATTCCGTTTGGATCATATACATATCCGTTAGAGTCACACAGAGCAACAACTTTGGCACCAAGCTGAGTAGCTTTCTGGATTGCATAGATTGCAACGTTTCCGGAACCTGTAACAACGACTGTCTTTCCTTCGAGAGAATCGTTGTGAGCCTGCATCAGCTCGTTGAGGATATATACAACACCGTATCCTGTTGCTTCTGTACGGATGAGGGATCCGCCGTAGGTAAGTCCTTTACCTGTCAGAACGCCTTCATAGAGGCCACGGATACGTTTGTACTGTCCGAACAGGAATCCGATCTCACGTCCGCCAACACCGATATCACCAGCCGGTACGTCTGTGTCAGCACCGATATATTTGGAAAGCTCTGTCATAAAGCTCTGGCAGAATGCCATAACTTCTCTGTCGGATTTGCCTTTAGGATCGAAGTTGGAACCACCTTTACCACCACCGATCGGAAGACCTGTCAGAGAGTTCTTGAATACCTGCTCGAAACCAAGGAATTTAAGAATGCTCTGGTTTACTGTAGGATGGAAACGAAGACCTCCCTTGTAAGGTCCGATTGCACTGTTGAACTGTACACGGTATCCTTTGTTGATCTGTACGTTCCCGTTGTCATCGATCCACGGAACACGGAAAGAGATGATTCTTTCTGGCTCTACCAGACGCTCCAGGATGGAAAGGCTGCGGTATTTCTCCTCGTTACGGTCGATAACAACCTTAAGGGAATCCAGAACTTCTTTTACTGCCTGATGAAATTCCGGTTCACCAGGATTCTGTGCAACGACTCTTTCATAAACTTCTTCTGTGTAAGACATGACGATTTTCCTCCTCGTTTGTTTGCGTATAAAATAATAACGTCTTTGTGGGGCTTACAAATGCCCAGACACTATTATACACGAAAGTGGTAAAGTTGAAAAGGGGAATATTAATTTTTTTTATATCTTACTAAATTTGT
>JAERMT010001458.1_pt1 | contig 10223 bp, 13 predicted proteins | sample 9267081 | NCBI WGS metagenome assembly JAERMT01 (sample SAMN17071939, study PRJNA684904) | human gut metagenome | isolation source: diarrhea sample from child under the age of five | host: Homo sapiens | place: South Africa: Mafikeng, Mafikeng Provincial Hospital | collected 2019-09
TAAAAAATGAATTAGAAAAAGAAAAAAATAAAGGTTTCTTTGCACGTTTATTTGGAAAATAAATAATAAAGAGAGGTTCCCTCTCTTTATTATTTTGTGTCAATGTTGTTGTTTTTTAGATATTTTGAAAGAAGAGCATTAGTTTTTTTGATTTGATCTTTCATGGAAGACAATTCAAATAAAATGATTATCAAAATAACAATTATAAAAATTGTCAAAAACATAAAATTTCCTCCTTTGTGTTAAAAATAATTATGACATCACTATAAATATATTATCATAATTATCAAAGGAAATAGAGTATAATTAAATTAGATATAGTACTCAAAAGGAGATAAATGATAATCATGGACAAGTTATTATTAATCAAAGCGTTTTTAAAGAAGAGGTGATATTATGAAAAAAACAATTAATACAATTAGCGCTTTAATTTTAGCTTTAATTTTAACTTTCTCTTTTATTTCGTATCAAAACATTCAGGTTAAAGCAGAGTCAAATAATCCATATAATACAGTGACTTTTAACTTATCGAATCCTAATGCACAAAGTTTCAAAGTAATTGAAAATGGGGAAGAAGTAACTTATTCTATGAGTGCAGAAATTTTACCACAAACTAGAGAGCATCTTCCAATTGGATCATTTAACAGAAATTTTTATCGTTCTGATAGCAACTTTACTATGCAAGCGAGATTTGCAGGAAGTGTTAACCCCTATGTTACAAGAGTCACTAGTGTCTCTGATGGAAGATTTAATTGTAGATATGGACAATTTATAAGGGAAAGATATACTCCGAATTTAACATATTTGAATAACAATACAGGAGCGGGAGAATATTCTGTTGATTATACAACACAATACGGTACATATACTGTTTCTTTGTTTTTATGGATTGTTCCATCTTCAAATGGAGGAGAAGCTAATTTGACTTTTATGACAGGTATATAGTATTTATTATCTTTCCAATTGACGTTTTAAAACAGCAAGTGGTTTGAGGATGAAGTCCTCAAACCACTTCTTTTTTCATTGGTAATGTTCATAATCATTTTCTTGATCTAGTTCAGACTGTTCAATTAATTCATCTACATCAGGAAGGTTTGCAAATTCCTGATCAATGTTTGGATACGAATTATTAAGGGTCGTGTTGTCTTGGAATAATTGGGTATAGATATCTGGATTTTTTGATTTGTTTTGATATTCATCTAAAAAACCTATGAATAGATTATCTAGTCCGTTTCTGATTAGTTTAACTATTTTGAAATTTTGAATAACACTTGGAATAATATGGTCCATTAAATGTAGATACATGCACTGATAGAGCTTGCCGATGATTTTGAAATTTTTGCTACGCTGTTTTTCTTTTTCTAGATCCGATTTCAAATTATTGTTTTCGACTTGAAGATTATTCAATGTATTTATTTGGTTTTTCAATTGTTGATTTTCGGCAGAGAGTTGCTCAGTATTTTTAAGTAGCTCTTGTTTTTTGCTCAATTCTTTTTTCAAATTCTCGTTTTCAGTTGTATATGGCAATTGTTTTAATCTGTGAACTTCACTTGTCATTTTTTGATTTTCAAGCTCTAGAACGTTTTTCTGAGCTTTTAATGATTCATTTTCAAGATTATGCTTGATCAACATGTTTTCTAATGATTTATATTCTTGTTGTGAAAAGATGTGTACAAGTTCACCAGACGTAGTCTTAGCGGTTCTGGTTGGAAGTGTATCTGGAATTGTTTCTATATTTTGGATACGTTTATTTGCTTCTGCAATTAATTTTTTTTCACTCTGAATGAATTTTTGGACATCAGGCTCATGTTTATTAGTGTTGTTCATGTATTCTCTGTCGTATCCTTTTTCACGCACCAGATTTTCAAGACAGGCCATTTGACTGTCTTTCCAATCATTCCAGCATTTGTAACCCATTTGTTTTAATGCTTTATCATTTGATACACGTGTTTTAAGACCTTTTGAATAGGTTGCTACTGGCACATAGACTATGTGCATATGAGGTGTCGCTTCGTCGTTATGAATGTAGGCACCAACAACCACCAATTGAGGATTGTTTTCTTGAAATCGTTTTAGGAACTTTTGAAGAATCTCGTTCGATTCCCAACGAGGAAGCTGTTTATCTTTATTTCCAATTTGGACGACTGCTTCTCGGAATGGTTCTGTTTTTTTGTCATGGCAGACTGCGGAATAGTAATCCTTTTTCTGACGTTCTGGATGTTTTTTAGCAACTTGATTGGCATTATATTCGGCTAATGCTTCTCCGAAAACTTCTTTATAAACTTGACGAATGTCTTTGTCTATTAAAATTTTATTGAATGCAGTTCTGGTTGGATCCACATTTTCAGGAACCTTAGAATTGGTTCTTCTATTGTGATTGAAGTTTCCTTTTGCAGCAGTTGAAAAAGAAATACTTACACTACTGAGTTTTGATGAAGATGTTTTTCTGTTCCAATTTCTCATAAATTAATCACCTCTGTATGAATCTATTATACAATATTTTTTGTTTCTTTTTTCCAAAAAGAAACTCAATCGGTATTTTGGAGAAACTCCTAAATACCTCTTTCGCTCTGCGAGGCTTTTTCTTGTCAAAATTGACAAGATTTGCGTGTTAAAACACGAGTTTTAGCTAAAAAAGCAATGAAAAATATCAATATAACATTTATATGATACATTTTAATTTTAAAAATTAATTAAAATTATTTAATTTTTCATTTTTTTAAAAGTAGACCTTCAAGGTATGTTAAACCTTGAACCTCCTCTTTTTCAATTTATTTTTTTGATTTTTTTCTAATATTTTTAAAAATCTCATATTATGATTTTTTTGATATAAAAAGGTAAAAAAATATATTGATAATATAACGTGACCTAGAGGGATTTCAGATACCAGATTATGTTATAATTTTATTCGGAGGTTAGCTTTATGAATTCAAACCTTCAAAGAGAACGTTTCTGCAATGTCCTAAGTAACATCTTAAGTGATGAATTATCAAGAATTTCTTTGTTTAGTAGCAGTGCTATTAATCATCAGAGAATTGAAAGGATAACTTAGGAACAAACATTGCAGAATACGAAAAAAAAGAGAGGATTGCAGTCCTCTCTTTTCTCATGTCCTAAGACACATCTTAAGTACTTTCATTATATCATGAACTTTTCAAAAGTAAACGTCCGAGACTTAGCAGAAGCTAAGTACGAGGACACGTACTTATTGACTACCTTTAAATTGTATCATGTATTTTAGATTATTAGTAGACTGTGCTTTTAAATTTATACTTGTTAAAATCATTATATGGAGAATACATAAAGAATGAAAAAGGGGCTTTGATACCAATGGACAGTATAGTGATTTTTACGTAGTGATAATGATGGAAAGGAGATGTATATTATGAAGAAATTATTATCATGTTTATTAGTTTTCTGTATGTTATTTAGTTTAGGAATTTATAATACATACGTTACAACAACCCAGATAAAAGCCAATGACATAAACGTTGAAATTATTAATGAACCCTTAGAAGGAGAAGAATTTAATCATGTTTTTACTCAAAAAGAGCTAAAAGGTACTGGATATGAAGGGAAGAATGTTAAAATTGTTAATGGTGAAGTATATGTTGATGGCCGATCTGCTGGTATAGCAATATATCTTCTCGTACAAGCTAAATGGGTTTTAATTGGATTGATGGCAAATGGAACAATACAGGCATTAGTTGAGTATGGTCCTGAGGTTAAAGAAGCTTATGATTATGCAAAAGAAATTTGGGCTATATATCAAAATAGAGTAAAAACAGTATATGCAAATGTAGCTGCTAAAACAGCTACTGCAAGCTTAAAAGATGGTAATATTTGTGTTAGGCAAAGTCCAAACACTTATGTATGTGGTTATTCTTTACGTCCAGAAGAAGATAGTGATTAATAATGAAATTTTTTTATAAATGGATCAATAAATGGGAAAATAATTATATAGAAAAAAAGCTAAAAGAATTGGATGAACATCCTGAAAGAAACAAAACAAGTAGTGGAATTTTAGAAGAAACTCTCATATTTTTATTCTTTGCCATCTTTTTTGGATGCATAATTTATTTCATGCCTACAAGACCATGACTGGACAACAGAGCATAAAAGAGTGGACTGACTACCCACTCTCTTTTTTTTGTAAAAAAAGAAAACTGAGTGACTAGGTCAGTTTTCCTTAATGTGGCACAATTTTGTGATTTTTGCCTACACGAATTATATCATGAACTTTTGAAAAGCAAACGTCCTCGTACTTATTAAGGACAACAAGATTTCCATGTTTTACTCTAGCACTGTACAGAAGAACATTTACGCCATTTTGCTAGAGTAAAAATAAACTTGAACACGGGACTAAATTCGTGTTATATTTTTTGTGTAAAAAGGTAAAATAACTGTATTGATAATATAACGTGACCTAGGAGGTGGTCTTTTCATGGGTTATCATATTTTAGATTATGATGTTGAGTTAGTGTCTGAATTTGGATTGTGCTATAAGAATAAATTACCTAAAGAATTGCAAAGAAGATTATTTACAAGAAAGCAATGGTTAGAGAAAGGATTTGTTTTAAAAGAGGGTGCTAGAGAATATCCAATGCATTCTCAGAAGAATTATAGAAATAGAGTTATTTATTATTTAGACACAGATGTTGTGAAAATAGATAGTAATGATATTCCTAAGAATTGTTTGACTTGTAACTATAGAAGTGAAAAAGGCTTTTGTGTAATTGCAGGCGATTATGTAGGTGAAATAAATGGTTGTTCTGAGTGGGAGCAGAAGAATGTTAAGTGATGTTATTAAGAAGTATGGTGGAGAGAAGATGGATCCACTGGATGTATATAAAGATATTTTTAGAATTGGAGAAGGATTCATTCAGAAGGAGTATGAAGATAGTGGAAGTTTCAAAGCAAATCCAATCGCCTATTATAAGAATGAGAATGAAGATCATGGCCATTTCAGAATTATGTTTGAAGATAAGTTTGAAGAAATCTATCGAAATGAGCTTGTGAATGCAGATTTCTGTGTAATGAATGGTTTAACTTACTTTGGTGCAAAATATACATCGGATAGAGCTTCTAAAATGTGTGCAATGATATTTGATATTGATGGTGTTACAGATAATAGTTTGAATAATTTCTTTTATGCTGCATTTAATAAAGAATTTGATTATTATCCATTACCAAATTATGTGGCTTTAAGTGGTCATGGGATACATTTATATTATGTTTTTGAAGAACCAGTACCATTGTTCCCTAATTTGAAGCTTCAATTAAAGGAATTTAAATACTCTTTAACTGAAAAAATGTGGAACAAAAATACTTCTGTTGATGAGAAAGTACAAAAACAAGGAATCAATCAGCCTTTTAGAATACTGGGTGGCAAATGTAAAAAGAATGCTCCACTGGATAGAGTGGAAGTGTATAGAGTAAACCAGCATCCAGTCAACATAGAGTATTTGAATCGTTTTGTTCCCACTAAAATTGAGATTGATGAAAAAAAATTATTCAAGGAAAGTAAATTAACACTAGATCAGGCAAAGGAAAAGTATCCGGAATGGTACGAAAATAAGGTTGTAAAGGGTATAAGAAACTATTGGACAGTAAAACGTGATCTATACGACTGGTGGATCCAGCAAATAAAAAAAGAAGAAAATGGAGCCAGTTATGGCCACAGATATTTTTGTATTATGACATTGGTGATTTATGGCATAAAATGTGGTTTATCTAAAGATGAGATAAAACAGGATGCAATTGATTTGATACCGTTTCTAAACGGTTTAAATGAAAAAGAACCATTTACAGAGGAAGATATTAAATCAGCTTTAGAGTGTTATGATGAACGATACAATACTTTTCCGTTAAAAGATATTGAGAAATTAACGAATATTCGAATCGAAAGAAATAAACGTAATGGCCGAAAACAATATGTACATTTAGAACGTGCAAGAGCAGTTCAAATGATTGATTATCCAAATAGAGAATGGATTAACAAAGAAGGAGCTCCAACGAAGCAATCAATAGTTCAAAAATGGAGATTAGAACATCCGGACGGAAAAAAAGCAGATTGTATTCGTGATACAGGTTTGACAAAACCGACTGTATATAAATGGTGGAAAGGATGATTTCATGGCAAAAACAATAAAACAAATAGCTGATGAATTAGGCATTAGCAAACAGGCTGTATTTAAACGAATCGACAACCTAGGTTTACGGTCTAAGTTGACGAAAATCGACAACCAGTTGATGGTAGAAAAAGAGCAAGAAAACATGATAAAATCAGCTTTTTCTGAGAAACAACCGTCAACCAAACCGTCAACCAAACCGTCAACCAAACCGTCAACCAGTTTACAGTTAGAAACAGTAAATGACGCAGTTGTTGATGTGCTTTTGAATCAGTCTGAAATGCTAAAAAATGAGTTGAAAATAAAAAACAAACAGATTGAAGAATTAAATAAAAGACTCGAAGAAAACCAGAAACTATTAGACCAGCAACAGAAACTACATGCCATGGCAGAACAAAAGATACAATTATTAGAACACAGAGAACCAACAACAACTGAAACAGAAAATACATCGGAACAAATAAATATACTAAAAGAACAACTGGATCGAGAAAAAAAAGAGCAGTTAAATGAGATAGAAAAGTTAAAAAATGAATTAGAAAAAGAAAAAAATAAAGGTTTCTTTGCACGTTTATTTGGGAAATAAAAATATTGCTCTAGCAAATTAGAGTAATATAATTGATCCATTATGTTTATATGAACAAAGTAAAAAAAGGCATGGTATAATTTAAACAATACTTGAACTATATCAGGAATAAATAGATGTTTTAAAATATAAAAATGCAAATTATTTAATTGTATCAAAAAATAATTAAAAATATCATACTTAAATAAAAGTGAATAATCTTTTATAATGAAAAAAAATAAAAAGATAAATATCGAAAGTAGGTGGAATATATGATTATAAAAGTGAATGATTCAAGCCTTTGTCTACATTATTTAGATGGTTTTCGGTTCCAAGTTGGTGGAAATGAATATTGTGTATTATTAGATACAACAGACATTGATTTATATCAATATGAAATTTGGAAAAAAGATGGCAATAATTTAACTTTTGTAAATAATGTACATGTTTCGTTGGATAAATTTAGGGAGTATTATTTTGCAGATGAAAGATCAACAAATTATAAAATAATAGAGGAATTGATTATCCCAACAATAATCAAAGAGAATAGTGAAAAGAAGTATACTGTAACTCAAGTAGACAAAAGTACAGATTAAAAGCAACATTAAGAAAAAGTAAATAATCAAGATGATTTCTATGTAATTTTTGAAAAAGATGATTGTCCTTCTTGTCCTAAGTTTATAGAAAAATTTAATGAATTGGCTAAAAACAAAAATATTTTTTTTTGTAAGACACATTTAATAAAACAGGATATAGACATCATTAATGTCAAATAGACTTGTACAATTTACCTGTAAGTGAGGTAATGAAACATGTGTACAGAATTTAATTTAAAAATAGATGAATCTACTGAGTTGCTAGATACAAGAATATTCGATAGCTATGATACAAATGAATTGCTACTATTATCCGATACTATTAAACAATCATGCTTTGAATTTCTATTCAATTCTCATATTGAGTGCTGCCCTTATTGTGGAAGCGTTCATATCGTTAAGGCTGGAAAAAACAGTAAAGGATCACAACGCTATAAATGCAACAATTGTAAACGAAGATTCATTAATAGTACAAATCATCTGATGCATTGGTCCCACTTATCAAAGGAACAATGGGAAATCTTGTTTTATTCTTCATTAAACAATGATTATTTATCCAAAACTGCAAAGCTTGTAAATATCAGTATTGTTTCTGCATTTTATAACAGACACAAACTTATGTATGTGCTTAATGAATTGATAAACAAAAAGCAATTGTCAAAGAAAATTGCACTAGATGAAACATATTTGACTTATCAAACTAAGGGGTTTGTAAACCAAAATCGTAGAGGTATAAGTAAAGATAAAATTGGTATTGCATGTGCAATAGATGAAGATGGAAATTATGTTGTACACACAGCAGACAGAGGTCGGCCCACCTCTAGCACGCTAATAGATATTTTTAAAAACACAATACGTCCTGGATCAATCGTAATCAGTGATAGTCAAAGAAGTTATCACCAATTAATGGATGCATTAAACATAAAATGGGTCAAAATACCATCTGGTGAAAAATCAAAAGATGGATATACTCTAGAAATGGTTAATCATCTTCATGATAGAATAAAAGCATTCTTCAGAGGCAAAAGAAATGTAATGACACATTATCTACAAGGTTATCTAGCATTATTTCAATATAGTGAATTACATACAATGATGATTGGTAGCAAGATGTTTCAAGATGAATTCATGAAGATTAACAACATCTTAAGTGGCATTCGAAATAAAGATATATGCCCAGAAGTCAATTTATATAAGACGTTGTATGAGTGTTGATTTTAGCTTTATATCCTAATTTATTAAATGTGTCTTTTTTTGTAAAAAAAGAAGAACTGGGTGACGAGTTCAGTTCTTCTCACGTGGCAGATTCATCTTCAACTTTTGCCTATTTAGATTATATCATGAACTTTTTAAAAGTAAACGTCCGAGACTTAGCAAAAGCTAAGTACGAGGACACGTACTTATTGACTACCTTTAAATTGCATCATGTATTTTAGAGCATTAATAGACTATGTTTTTAAATTTATACTTGTTAAAATTTCTATATAAAGATACATAAAGAATGAAAAAGGAGCTTTGATACAAATGGACAGTATAGTGATTTTTACGTAGTGATAATGATGGAAGGGAGTTAATTTATGACCATGACAAATGAAATAATAGTTTTCATAATTTATTTGCAAGCAGTTATAGAAATTATAATACCTTTAATTTTGTTGATTATGGTATATAAAATATATAAAGAAATAAAAAATAAATAAGTGAAAAAGTAATATAACTCAAGTGAAAACAGATAAAAAAATTAGAGGATATTAAGTCCTCTTTTTTTGCAAAAAAAAGGAAAACCGAGTGACTAGGTCAGTTTTCCTTAACGTGGCACAATTTTGTGATTTTTGCCTACACGAATTATATCATGAACTTTTGAAAAGTAAATATTAGCAATCAAGTTGTTAAATATAGGTGAATCAGCACTCACTACTTTTAAATTGTATCATGTATTTTAGATCACTAATAGACTGTTTTTTTTAATTCGTACTTGTTAGAATTTTTGTATAAAGAACACTTATAGAATAAAAAAAGGAGCTTTGATACCAATGGACAGTATAGTGATTTTTACGTAGTGATAATGATGGAGAGGATAGTGATTAGTAATGAAATTTTTAGATAATTATTTAAAAAAAAGAATAAAAGAACTTGATGAGCATCCTGAGCTTAATAAAAATGGAAAAATATCTCAAGAACAGGCTGAAAAATATTTCAAATATTTTGTAGTATTTCTTCTTCTTGCTACTTTTATTATATTAGCTATACACGTCTCTATTTATGGTGGCGCGCTTATTTTCCCACCCCTTATGTAAGATACATTATTTGAATATAAAAAATTAGAGGATATTAAGTCCTCTTTTTTAGTTGATAAACTTTTTCAAACAAGCTCCTTCTCTTTTAAGTCTTTTAAGATAAGACTTGTAATATAAGATGTAACGTTACGTGCCTCGGATTCGGCAGCATCCTTCACTTTTTCTTTCAAAAAGCTGACAGAAAGGGGTTTAAGATACCAGATTATGTTATAATTTCGACTGGAGGTTGGCTTTATGAATTCAGACCTTCAAAGAGAACGCTTTTGTAATGCTTGGTTATTGTTTTATCTTTATGTACTCAGAATTTTTAACATTAGTAGTTTTGCTACTAATTATTCGAGAACTAAAGAAGTAACATAACCAAGACAAAACATTGCAGAAGTGAAAAAAAGAGAGGACGGGAATCCTCTCTTTTCTCATGTTCAGTTATTGAACATCTTTATGTACTACTTGAATTATATCATACTTTTTAGGTAATGCAATGCTCATGATTAGGTGAAATATTATTGGGTCCATGTATATTCGATTCGTGCTTTCAATATAGTTGTTTTTCCCTGTCATATTCTTTAATTGAAACTCTAAAATTTGTAGATTGTTTCAGGGAATATGATACTGATTTATACCTTGAGAAAGT
>JAERMT010000458.1_pt1 | contig 10219 bp, 7 predicted proteins | sample 9267081 | NCBI WGS metagenome assembly JAERMT01 (sample SAMN17071939, study PRJNA684904) | human gut metagenome | isolation source: diarrhea sample from child under the age of five | host: Homo sapiens | place: South Africa: Mafikeng, Mafikeng Provincial Hospital | collected 2019-09
AGCAAACGCTACTTCTTGTGCTTGTCACAAGAAGGTTCGTTTTTCTGTGCATCGCGAAGCGCGTTACTGGTCACGGAGTGAACAGTAACTTTGAGTTTATGGATTGCGAAAAGTAACGAAAAAAGTGGAATTGGGGGTGTCGAAAAAAGAAGAACTGTGTTATAATTCAGTTCGGTAAAAATAAATTATTACAGAATATTTACAAAAGAGTAAAGATTTGATATAGTGTAGGTTAAGGGATGAATAAATAACTAACTACTGTGAATCACAGTGTGAAAATTCACCTGTTTATAATTTGAGATTGATTTTGGACAGTTGTACTGCCTTTGGATTATATAGATTTTATGATTGATGTGGATTTGGCTAGAGCGTGTTTGAAAAAGGCTTTCTGCAAGATGTGCGTCACAATTTGTGGGAGATTTCGCTCGGATGAGGGCGCCGTAGCGGGCTACGGCAACCGAATTCGGGTGAAATCTCCCGCAAAGTGGGGCGTGCAGATTGCGGGAATGATTTTTCAAACACGCTCTAATATTAAAAGGCGGAATTTAACAATTTAAACACATTTTTCCCACAAAGAGAACACAAATTGTCTCTATACTGTGAACTATCAAATGAAAAGAACATAAAAGAGTTTCTAAAGGAGGCTTTTATCATGAAGAATAGAAATGAAGAATTAAAGAGAAAACTTAAAAAGGCAGCAAGCATTAGTCTTTGTGCAGTACTGGCAGGCGGCCTTGCAGCAGGAACATATACAGGAGTTAACTATCTGACAGGCTATGAGCAGAGCGTACAGGCAGCAAGCGAAGATAAGGTTGAGCTGCTGAAATCCGAGAAGAAATCGGATGATTCCAAGGATGACAGCAAAGATGAGAGTACAGCAAAGGGTAGCCTTGATGTATCTGAAATTGTAGAAGCGGCAATGCCAAGTATCGTTTCCATTACAACCAAATCTGTAGAAGAGGTTCAGAACTACTACGGAATGTTTGGCCAGTACGGTGCTTATTCACCATCCCAGGAACAGGAGGTTCAGGGAAGCGGTTCCGGTATTATCATTGGTAAGAACGATTCCGAGCTTCTGATCGCAACCAACTATCATGTAGTAGAAGGTGCGGAGACCTTATCTGTTGGCTTCTGTGACAGCACAGCATGTGAGGCTAAGGTAAAAGGCTATGACAGCGAGAAGGATCTTGCAGTTGTAGCAGTTTCCCTGGATGATATTGACAGCGATACAATGGATGCCATTACGATCGCAACCATCGGTAATTCCGATGACCTGAAGGTTGGTGCACAGGTTGTTGCAATTGGTAACGCACTTGGTTACGGTCAGTCCGTAACAACTGGTATTGTAAGTGCCAAGAACCGTCAGCTGAATTCTGATGATACAGTCGGCGATTATGACAGCGACAGCAATTCTGCTACAAACCTGATCCAGACAGATGCAGCAATCAACCCAGGCAACAGTGGTGGTGCGCTTCTGAACATGAACGGTGAGGTTGTTGGTATCAACTCTGCAAAGCTTGCTTCCACAGAGGTTGAGGGTATTGGTTATGCAATCGCAATTTCTGATGTAACAGATACGCTGGAGAGCCTGATGAATGAGGAGACCAGAGATAAAGTTGATAACCACGGTGTTCTGGGAATTACAGTTCAGAGTGTTGACAGTGAAGTAAGTGAGGCATATGGTGTTCCGGAAGGCGTTCTTGTAAGAGACGTAACAGAAGGCGGTGCAGCTGATGAGGCTGGTATTGAAGCAAAATCCATCATTACAAAATTTGCAGGCAAGGTTGTTACAACCAAGGAACAGTTGGTTGATTTCCTTTCCTACTACGAGCCTGGTGAGGATGTAGAGCTTACCATTGAGGTTCCGGATGGAAAAGGTTACAAAGAAGAGACGGTAACTGTAACTCTTGGTGAGAACACAAATACACAGAGCGCGGATTCCAAGGACAACGGTGACGGTCAGGGAAGCAGCCAGGATGATAATCTTCTGGAAGACTGGGAGAATAACGAAGGCGGCTCAGGTCTCCAGTACGGCGAGGGCTGGAATTAAACACTTGGGCGAATACGCTCTAGTAAGGCATACAGATTGCCGGAATGCTTTTTAGACACGCTCTAAGGCAGGAGAACCGGGATTGATTCAGCCACGGAAATGTAAATAATAGAATGAGAGAGGTTCATCTGTAAAAAAGGTGAACCTCTTTTTTCGGGCAAAATTTCCCACAAAGCGAGGCATGCCGGTTGCGAAACAGATTTTTCAAATATACTCTGCTTTGAAATAGTTAGAAAACACATAGAAAACTGAATAATAGATTGCGTAACCTACCTTAAAAAGGTATAATTATTTTATTGTCTGCAGATTGCAGCATAATATTTTTAAGAGTTATACGAAAAAGGAAAAGAGTCAGTAAAATGAACAACGAAAGATTTCTGGTTTTCGATATAGATGATACCTTATACAGCCAGATGGAGCCGTTGCTTACAGCCTGTGAGTTCAGTCTGGGCAGGAAGCTTCCGGATCCGGAGCTGTTTTACCGGATTTTCGGGAAAAGAAGCGCTGAAATGTTTTTGTTCAGCGAGAGTGGACAGGTTTCCATTCATGAATCCCGGATTTACAGAATTGAAAATACTATGAAAGACCTGGGAATTCCCTTTAACAGAGAGCAGGCAGAGCTCTTCCAGAAGAGATATAAAGAGAATCAGTCCCATCTTCATGTTTCAGGGGTAATGACACAACTGCTGGATGAATGCGAAGCTGCCGGAGTGAAAATGGGCGTGATCACCAACGGACCTTTTTCCCATCAGGTTCAGAAGTTTCACACACTGGGACTTGATAAATGGTTTACAGAGGATCAGCTGATCGTGTCTGCAGGTGTGGGCGTGGCCAAGCCGGATGTGAAGATTTTCCGCATGGCAGAAGAAAAATGGGGAATGAAGCCGGAGAATACTTTTATGATCGGGGATTCTCTGGAGAATGACATTGCAGGTGCAAAAAATGCCGGATGGAAGACCATCTGGATGAACCATCACCGTTATACGGTTCCGGAAGGTATGGAAAAACCAGATTATATTGCATATACAGAGGAAGAGTTGAGAAAGCTTATTGTCCAAATATGCTTTACAACGAAGAAGGATGGATAAAGTATGGTATCAGATTACAAAATCACCATGGAGCAGGCAGAATACGAGATGGTCTGTTACCGTAAGGTTTTTAACTTTGTAAGGCTTCTTGACCAGGAAAAACTGGAGAAATTGAATGCAGAAGGTCTGTTGGCAGCAGAGGGCGGACAGACAAAAAAAGCAGATTTGTGCATAGGACATTTTTGCCAGGGCTGTGTGGCAATGGAAGCCTTTTTACGGAAGGCAGAGCTGTGCAAGCTGGAATTTATTGGAGATGACATTTATCAGATCATGGCTAAATATCTGGAAATTGACGGTAATCCTTATGTAATGGAGCTTTTGAAGAAAATGGACAAAAGCAGCCTGATCGACCAGAAAGATCATGAGCGCCTGATCAGCAGCCTTACCGGATATAACGAGAGACTGTATCAGGATGTTCTTACGAAGGCCTACAACAGACGTTATTATGAAGAAGAATTGAAGTCCCAGATGGGACCGGCTGGAATTGCCATGATCGATCTGGACGATTTTAAGCTTTATAACGACACATATGGACATAATGCCGGGGATATGGCACTGACTGTTGTTGCAGAAACCATATGCAAGCATATCCGTAAGGATGATATTCTGATCCGCTATGGCGGGGATGAGTTTCTTCTGGTGCTTCCCGGAGTAACAGAAGTGAAATTTGCCGGAAGACTGCAGGAAATCCATGATAAGATCCACCTGGCTGCTGTGCCGGGATATGCCGGGCTTCAGCTTTCTGTGAGTATTGGAGGAACAATTGCCGGGGCAGATGAAACCATCGGAAGTGTGGTAGGAAGAGCTGACCGCTTTATGTACCAGGCGAAAACCCGTAAGAATCTGGTGGTAACCGAGTCTAATGAGATAAAAGATGGAAATGCAGACGGCGCAGAGGTTAATCGTGATGAGCTGAAACAGCAGATTCTGATCGTGGATGATGCTGAGCTGAACCGTGATATTCTTGCGGAGATTCTGCACCATGATTTTAAGACTATGGAAGTAAGCAATGGGGAGGAATGTCTCTCCGTGCTTCGGGAGTATGGTGCAGGAATCTCACTGGTGTTGCTTGATATTGTAATGCCTGGCATGGACGGCTTTGCAGTTCTTGAGGAGATGAACCGGAATCATTGGATCGAGGACATTCCGGTCATCATGATCTCCAGTGAGGAGACAGAATCATATATACGCCGGGCGTATGAAATGGGAGTTTCAGACTATATCAGCCGCCCGTTTGATGCCAGGGTTGTTTACCGGCGTGTATATAATACTATTAAATTATACGCAAAACAGAGGCGCCTAATCACACTTGTAACGGATCAAATTCGAGAAAAAGAAAAAAATAGTCAAATTTTGATAGATATTCTCAGCCATATCGTAGAATTTCGTAATGGAGAGAGCGGTCAGCACGTTCAGCACATAAAGATGTTGACCGGATTTCTGCTGGACAGACTGATGCAGAAAACGGACAAATATGATCTGAAATGGTCTGACCAGTACATGATCACAATTGCATCTGCCCTTCACGATATTGGTAAAGTGGGAATCGACGAGAAGATTTTGAATAAACCAGGCAGACTGACAAATGAAGAGTTTGAGGAAATGAAGAAGCATACCCTGATCGGTGCTTCCATGCTGAAGAGCCTGGGTGTTTATCAGAATGAAGAGCTTGTGAAGGTGGCTTACCAGATCTGCAGATGGCACCACGAGCGCTATGACGGCAAGGGCTATCCGGATGGTCTGAAGGGGGAAGAAATTCCGATTGCAGCCCAGGTGGTTTCTGTTGCGGATGTATATGATGCACTGACAAGCGAGCGTGTTTATAAGAAAGCATTTTCCCATGAGAAGGCTATGGAGATGATCCTGGCTGGTGAGTGCGGAACCTTCAATCCGCTGCTTCTGGAGTGTTTGCAGGATATTCAGGGCAATATCCAGGTGGAAATGAAGAGAGCAGCAGAGCAGCCTATGCTTGTGCAGAATTCTTATGTGGGGAAGATGATTGAGACGGTGCAGTAGGCATGGATTATTATAATGTAATATATTGCGGTATTGTTCGGCGAAGTGTTTTTGGGAAAGATCGTGAACAGCAGCATTTGCAGGTCGGGGGACCTGCGGGAGTGGGGGTAAGTTTTACTTTATGAAAAAGAAAATTCTTACACTGGCGGCAGTGGTAACACTGCCGTTTATTCTTCTTGTGATGTATCTTCTTGCCTCGATGGCAAGCTACAGCAATACCTACGATGAGATTGTAAGCAACATGACTGTAGCGAACAATTATAATCTGAATTTCAAAGAAGAGATGGACGAGAGCCTGTATAAGCTGGTTGTTGGCTACGTCACTCTGGATACCATCGAAACAGACAAAAGTCTTAAGAATCCATATACTTTAATAGATGAATTACGCAGCGAGTTTACCAGACTGACAGCCATTACCACAGAATCTGAGAGCAAGCTGTGGCTGGAGAGCCTTCTTCGCAATATCGATACCCTGGAAAAAAGGGTGGACGATATTGTGGACAGCATTTCTGCCGGTGGCAGATATAATGAGAATATTGAGAAGCTGGACAACAATATTTACATTCTGACAGAATTGATCCAGGACGATATTCAGTATTATATCTATTATCAGACACGTTATATGGACAAGGTCACGGATACCCTGCAGGATCAGATCAGGCGGTTTATGGTGGTGTGCAGTGTGCTGATCGGCGTGCTGATCATTGTGGTTGCAGTCAGCGCGGTGATGATCGTTTCCGGTATTATACAGCCTATCAGTCAGCTGAATCAGGCTACGGAGAAAATCGCTCAGGGTGATTTTAATGCCAGAGCCCAGGCGGATTCCGAGGATGAGGTGGCTGAGCTTGCAGTGAGCTTTAACAAAATGGCAGGAAGCATGCAGTCTCTGATCGATAAGGTGAAGGAAGACGAGCGGAAAATGCGAAAAGCAGATCTGCGCCTTCTTCAGGAGCAGATCCAGCCTCATTTTCTTTATAATACGCTGGACACCATTGTGTGGCTGATCGAGTCCAATGAGCCGGACGAAGCGGTGACCATGGTTGTTACACTGTCGGACTTTTTCCGTGAGATTCTCAGCAAAGGGAAGGAATTTATCTCCATTAAGGAAGAAGAGAAGCATATCAGCAGTTATCTCCAGATCCAGGAAATGCGTTACCGGGATATTCTGGAATATGACATTCAGCTGGATCAGGTAATTTATAAATATCAGATTCTGAAGCTGACTCTTCAACCGGTGGTGGAGAATGCGCTTTATCATGGCATTAAGTATAAGCGTGCTAAGGGATGTATTCACATTCATGGGGAGAAAGAGGGAGATATTATCCGTCTGACTGTCCGGGATGATGGTGTGGGCATGGATGAGGATGAGCTTGAACAGCTTCGTCAGCAGATCGAGAAGCCCTGCCAGGAGACGGAGAAGGGGTTTGGTCTGGCAAATGTAAATGAGCGTATCCACATGTATTTCGGACCGGAGTATGGAATGAAGATCCAGTCACAGAAGGGGAAGGGAACTACAGTGGAGATTGTAATTCCGGCTATTCTGGAAGCTCCGGTTGAGAAAACAGGGAATGATACAGCAAAAGTGGCTGAAGGTGGCAACAGCGTGAATTCTGACGCAAATAAAAAAATAAAAAGTAATCCGAAGCAGCAGAATGCCAATAAGATAATTGAAGGTGGACGGCCACAGCAGGAGGAGACAGGCGTATGAGACAGTTTATAAGAAAAAACATCTGGGCTGTGGCACCGGTTGTGTTTGTGCTTGTGGCACTGGTTCTTCTGGGAAGTCCTTTGAGCAGCAGTAAAGTGCAGGAAACTCCTGCGGAGGACGACAATCTGATCGTAGTAGGTGTTTCCCAGGTGGGAAGCGAATCTGTATGGCGAAGTGCCCACACTCAGTCCATTCAGGACGCTTTCACCAGGGAAAACGGCTACATGCTGATTTTTGACAATGCCAGACAGAAGCAGGCCAATCAGATCAAGGCCATCCGAAGCTTTATTTCCCAGCAGGTGGATTATATCGTACTTTCTCCTATTGAGGAATCTGGCTGGGACACTGTGCTTCAGGAGGCGAAGGATGCCGGGATTCCGGTAATTCTCATAGACCGTAAGGTTTCCGTGGATGATGACTCCCTCTATGCTTCCTGGGTTGGTTCCGATTTTGTCCGCGAAGGACAGGATGCCGGTTACTGGCTTGATGATTACATGAAAAAGCAGGGCAGGGAAGATGACGAAGTTAACATCGTAGTGCTGAAAGGAACCAAAGGCGCCTCCGCGACCATCGGCAGAACCCGTGGGTTCAATGAAGTGGCAAAGGTGCAGCATAATTGGAACATTTTGCAGCAGGTAGACGGAGAATTTACCACAGCAAAAGGAAAAGAAGAGATGGCAAGGCTTCTGGATCAGTATGATGACATAGATGTGGTGGTTTCACAGAACGATGACATGACTTTTGGAGCACTTGAAGCCATCAGAGAAGCAGGAAAAACAGCCGGAGTGAACGGCGATATTACGGTAATTTCCTTTGACGCAGTGGATGCCGGCGTAGAGCTGGTGCGAAACGGGGAGATCAACATTGATGTCCAGTGTAATCCTGACCAGGGAAAATACGTGGAGCAGATCATTCAGGATATGGAAGATGGCAAAGAAATAGAGAAAGCATATTATGTTCCGGAGCGGGTGTATACCCAGGAGAACGTTGGGGAGGAAGAAAATGTTACGGAAGGTATTTCTGGTTGAAGATGAGACGGTGATCCGCGAAGGGCTCAGGGACAGGATTCCCTGGGATCAGTTTGGATACCGTTTTGTAGGGGAAGCAGCAGATGGGGAAATGGCTTTGCCCCTGATCCGTAAGACGAAGCCGGATGTATTGATTACGGATATTAAAATGCCTTTTATGGATGGGCTTTCCTTAAGTAAAATTGTGAGCAAAGAATTTCCGCGGATGAAGATTATTATTATCAGTGGTTATGATGATTTTGAATATGCAAGACAGGCAATTGAAGTTGGTGTCGACCAGTATCTGCTGAAGCCGGTTACCAGAATGAAGCTGAAAAATGTACTTCTTGAATTGAAAGATAAGATCGAGCAGGATCAGGAACAGGAGGATTACCGCACCCAGTTTCAGAATGAGATCCAGGAGTATGAGCAGTTTTCCAGACGGCGTTTTATGGAAAAAATACTGGAGGGCGAGCTGTCAGTTAAGGAGATTTATGATGAGGCAGAGCGTCAGTCCATAGAAATTACGGCAGCAGGATATAATCTGCTTTTCCTGTATTTACAGGAGAAAAATAAGGACAAGATGGCCGGATTTCTTCGGAAACAGGATGAAGTGCTCCACTATTTTCTCCGCTATCCCCAGTATCTGCTTTTTCGCTGGAATGTAAACAGCTACGGAGTTCTGGTAAAGGGGGAATTGTCCCAGCTTCCGGAGCTGACAGATAATTGCGTGGAGTATGTGAAACGGACCTGCGAAGGGGAAGAGCAGATGGACTGGTATGTGGCTGTAGGAAAACCGGTGGAGAGATTGAGCCTGCTTTCCCAGTGTTATCAGAGTGTGAATCATTATTTTGCATATCGTTTTATGGTGCCGGGACTGCATGTGCTTACAGAAGATACTTTGGAGAATTATGTAAATTCGCAGGGAGAGAACCGGCTGGCAGCAGTGGATTCTTCACAGCTGAATCCGGAGATCATCAAGGATTTTCTTACAAAAGGAAGCAGCAGTGAGATCCAGGAGTTCGTTCAGGGATATCTGGGTGGAATGAGTAAGGCACTGGAGTCCAGAATGTTCCGGGATTATGTGGTGCTTCATATTCGGTTTACAACTATTATGTATCTGGAATCCATTGGTGTGGAAAAAGAGGGTTATACAGAACGGATCGAGGGAAAATATCAGGATACCAGCATCAAGGCATCACAGGTGGCAGGGTATTGTGTGGACATTCTTCAGAGTGCCATTGATATCAGGGATGAGAAGAATGAGTCTCAGGGCAACAGCGCCATGAGGAAAGTGCTGGATTATATTGATGAGAATTACTATAAAGAGACCATTTCCCTGAATGAAGTAGCGGATGCGGTGAATATGAGTGCCAACTATTTAAGTGCAATTTTCAGCCAGAATATGCAGAAGACGTTTGTAGAGTATATTACCTGCAAACGTGTTGACAGAGCGAAAAAACTCCTGCGCGAGACGGACAAGTCGTCCGGAGAGATCGCACAGGAGGTGGGATATAAGGATCCTCATTATTTCAGTTATGTGTTTAAGAAAAAATCCGGGTGCAGTCCAAGGGAATATCGGAGTAAGGGGACTGCATGATATTCAAAATTAATTATGCGATTTCGGCAGCGACAACTGCCATGGGACTTCCTGTGAAGAGACAGGGAGTCCTTTTAATTTGCTTATGCTCATCTGGGCGGCCAGAGTACCAGGCTGGTGTGCGGAATGGGTCAGTGTTGTGGCGCGGAGCAGACCAGATGTGGTAAGGTAGCTGGTATTGAAGGCGGCTAGTGCTATTGTGGGTTCAAAACTATGGATGGCGGAAGCAGCTGTGAATCCAGTGTTTTGAAGAGAGGATGAAAGGGGAGCATAGGGTGCCATCCTTTTTTCCTGTCCAAGCGACAGCTCTTCCCATAACAGCCATGCAATAAAGTCATCCTCACAAATAAACGCAGTGCAGTCGGGGGTGATCCGTTCTAGAAATTTTTTCAGGAAGCTGATATCCTGGCTCTGACGGAAATCATCCAGTTCCTGTGTGGTGTACCAGCAGATGTTGCGGTCTGGTACAGTCAGCCCCTGATTTTGCATAGCATCCAGAAATCCCTGGTAGCGTTCAAGTCCCCGCTGATCGTCCATCTGGAAAATACCGGCGATAGAAGAGTGGCCTTTTTCCACAAGACTTTGCACCAGAAGACCAGCCCCATATAGATTATCTTCATAGATTACTGGAATCTGAGACAACTGGGGATAAGTACATTCCAGGAACAAAATGGAAGTTCCCCTTTGTATCAGCCTTTGATAAAGCTCTGTATTAGGTGATGGTAAGGCGCTTTTTACAGGCTCCACAAT
>JAERMT010001459.1_pt1 | contig 10216 bp, 10 predicted proteins | sample 9267081 | NCBI WGS metagenome assembly JAERMT01 (sample SAMN17071939, study PRJNA684904) | human gut metagenome | isolation source: diarrhea sample from child under the age of five | host: Homo sapiens | place: South Africa: Mafikeng, Mafikeng Provincial Hospital | collected 2019-09
TAGCTTTTTTTTAATTCTCTTTTTCCCCTTTTCCTCCAATTTCCCCCAACCCACAGGGCGGTGCAAAGCACGCCCGTCCCCACACTAAAGCCGCGTGGCCAAGAAGGGGGAGTCTGAGGGGGAACTTCGGCCTTCGCAGACTCCGAGATACCTTCCCCCTCAGGATTTCGCCGGATGCGCCAGCATCCATTTAAATAAAATAAAACAAATAATCACCGACAACAACGACCCACAAGCCGTCGCAATCCCCATCGGAAACAACGTATCCGGAAACCACAACGAAGTCAGATACACCCCTGGTATCCTCACCAGGAGAATCGACATGATATTATGCAGGAAAGAAAATCCCGACCTTCCATAAGCACAAAAATACCCACTAAAACAAAAATGAACCCCCGCAAAAATACAATCAAAAATATATCCCCGGATATACTGACTTCCCAGCACAACAACCGTCACATCCGAAGTAAACAACGACACCACAGGTCCCGCAACAAACTGTATCACAACAGCCACGATCACCCCAAATCCAGCCGCGATCAAAATTCCATAACGAAGCGTCCTCGAAGCACGCTCATGCTTCCGCGCCCCAATATTCTGTGCACAAAGAGCAGAAACCGTAGAAAGCATAGAAGAAGGAACCAAAAACAAAAAGCTGATGATCTTCTCTACGATCCCCACAGCCGCCGCCGTATCCAATCCACGTCGATTGGCAATAACCGTGATCACAATAAAAGCAACCTGGATAAATCCATCCTGCAGCGCAACCGGAATGCCAATATTCAGAATTTTCTTCATAAATCTATGATCCGGACGAAAATCCTTCCGCGACAAAGAAATCCCGGTTTCCTTTTTCATGATCACGATCAGTGCAATGACCACACTCACAAGCTGCGACAAAGTAGTACCAAGCGCAGCCCCAACCGGACCAAGGTGTAAATATCCCATAAACAGATAATCCAGCCCGATATTCACCACACACGCAATTGCAATAAAATACATCGGACTTTTGGAATCCCCGATCCCACGAAAAATCGAACTGATAATGTTATACGCCGTAATACATGGAATCCCAATAAAACACACCGTAAGATAAGCCACAGTTCCAGTTACCGCTTCCAAAGGGGTAGACATCACAGATACAATTGGATGAACAAGAAGAAGCAGGATCACCATCAGCCCAACAGCAACAGCCATAAACAAAGCAATCGTGTTTCCAATCGTCCTGGAAGCACTTTTTTTGTCCCTGGCACCGATTGCCTGTGCAATGGTAACCGTAGAACCCATGGCAAGGCCGACGATCATAACAGTGATCATGTGCATAACCTGGCTGCCGATCGAGACAGCAGTAGTACTCGCGACCCCCTCAAACTGACCAATGATAAAAAGATCAGCCATGCCATATAAAGTCTGTAGAAAATAAGATAAGAGATATGGCAGTGAAAAATAAATGATATTTTTCAGAACACTGCCGGAAGTAAGATTTTTTTCCATAAAATTATTGACTCCTTTCCATCTGATTTTAAACATTACAATGGTTGTAGAGTCAATAACTTTTTTACATTACCGCTTTAAATTTACGAATACTGATATAATAACTGACGACAAGAAGCACCGTCGCTCCCGTCCATGCGGCAATCTCCGCATAAAAAATCCCATTCTGTCCGACAAGTTTCGGAAGCAGCAGAGCAACACCAACCCGGACAAAAAATTCCACAACACCACTCAGCATAGGAATCATCGTATTTCCAAGCCCCTGCAGCGCAGAACGGTAAACATACAGGAAATACAAAATGCAGAGGCAGGAAGCCATAATGGACAGATAATGCCATGCAATGGCAAGCACCTGTTCCGTCTGTGCCGGGTCACCGGAAATAAACATAGAGAGCAGCGTTTTTCCAAAAAGAAACATCATGATACTGATAAATGCTGAAGTCAGAAATGCAAGAAAAGCACTGGCATGCACACCTTTTTTGATACGCCCGATCTTACCTGCACCAAGATTCTGCCCAACATAGGAAACCACTGCATATCCATAGGAGATCGCAGCCATCTCCAGAACACCATAAAGCTTATTCGTTGCAGTAAATCCGGCAACAAACAGAAATCCATATCCATTGATCACAAACTGTACAGCAAGACCGCCAACAGAAATGATCACATCCTGAAACAGGATCGGAGCGCCGAGTCCAAGAAGTTTCCGGTTCAGTCCCGGCACATGTTCAAAATCACTTCTGGAAGTATGTACAATATCGATTTTTTTCACCACAACGAAACAGTACAGAGCAGAAAAAGCCTGAGCAGTAACCGTAGCAAGAGCAGCACCGGCTACACCCCAGTGAAGCCCGGCAACAAAAACAAGATCCAGGACCACATTGATAACAGAAGCAATGAGCATAGCGATCAGAGGCGTTCGGCTGTTGCCAAGAGCACGCAGCACGGAGGCAAAAATATTATAGGCGGCAACGATCGGAATTCCGCAGAAAACGATCCTGAGATAGATCAACGACATCCCAATAATATTATCCGGTGTATTCAAAAGCACCAGGATCCATCTGGCAGCAAGCTGACTGACGATCAGAAGCGAAACAGCAGTGACCGCTGTAAGCAGATAACTGTGTGCAACTGCTTTCTTAAGGTCACTCCATTTCCGGGCACCATAATGCTGCGAGATCAGAATAGAAAACCCCTGCGTAACTCCGGTAGAAACGCCGAGTACCATCCACATGATCCATTCCACCGCACCAAGGGCAGCCAGAGCCTGAACCCCGGCAACCTGTCCGACAACGATCGTATCCACCATCGTATATAACTGCTGAAAAATATTCCCCAGCATCAGCGGCACTGCAAAAAGCAGGATCAGCTTCGCCGGGGAACCCTTCGTCATATCACGAACCTGATCTGACATAAAAAATCCTCCAATACATAAAAATAAAATCCACTTGCATCTGTCCTATTTTCACACGAACAGGCAACACTGTCAACTATAAGAACAGATGATTTTTCAGAACGGCAAATAAGGTATGATCGCTCTGAAATCCTCCGGCAGTGTTCCGGTCAACCTGATCTCATTTCCTTCAAATGGCTGCCGGAAGTATACCTTCCAGGCATGGAGAGCAGTGCGGGCAAAAGATGGCTGTACAGAAAAATTGTCCAGCTTTTGCTCATAGTACAAAGTATCGCCCAGAAGCGGATGCCCAAGTGCTTTCATATGGACACGGATCTGATGCGTGCGGCCCGTATCCAGGCGGAGAGATACCAGTGACCAGTTTGCTGTACTGTAAAGCGTACAGTAATGCGTAACTGCGGGCAGCAGAGAAGCATCAGTACTGCAATTATCGTCAGGAGCAGGAACAGCCTGCATCCGCAGTGGGTGGTCAGATACTTTTTTTACAGGAAAAGAAATGGTATGCCAGAGATCAGCAGGATCTTCTGGGAGATATCCAGCTACAACGGCAAGATATTCCTTACGAAAAACATGCTCTTCACGCTGTGCCTGAAGCCGCTGCGCCGCAACCTGATTCTTGGCAAACAGAATAATACCAGAGGTCTCTTTGTCGAGCCGTCCGATCGGGCGGACACGGACGGAGACCTTTTTGTTTTGAAAATAAGCAGCTATCAGATTGGAAAGTGTGTCCGCATAATGTGCTCCGGACGGATGTGTGAGCATACCAGCCGGTTTATTTACCGCAAGAATATCCTGATCCTCATACAGAATCTCAAGGGAAGAAAAATCGCCCGAAACAAGCTGTTCAGAAGCAGTTTCCGCAGTTTCCAGACAGACCTGGATTTCGTCACCGGGAAGGACAAATTCTGTGATCCGGCAGCGGATGCCATTTTTCTGAATGCCATCCGGAAGAAATTTGGCGCGGCTGATCTGCTTTTTTGTCAGGTGTCCCTGAGCACGAAGAACCTGACCGACGGTAGAAATGGCTGAATCAGACGGGACTGTAAAGCTGATATATTTTTCCATAAGAAGCGTTCCTTTATTATAAGTGAGATTGGGATTTTTATTCCAATATTCCCATATTGGTCGGGAGTTTGATATTTTTGTACGTGTGGAGCAGTTTTTCCAGTTCATAGATCGCAGGGGTCAGAAACTTGTTTTTGTGATAGACAAGCTTGAATTTGCGGTTCCATTCGCCATTCTGGTTATAAAAAACCCGGATCGTATTGTGCTGGATCTCATGTTTCATAAGCCGGAGAGACATGACAGAAAGCACCCGGTCATAAAGCACCGCATTCAGGAGTGTACGGGGACTGTTTGCCTCCCAGACTGTCTGAACAGAAATCTGATGCCTCGCTGCATAGTCTTCAAAAAGTTGCCGGGTTCCGCTTCCCTGCTCGCGCATGGCAAAAGATTCTCCGGCGAGATCCTGTACCTGGATACAGCTTTTCTGATAAAAAGGATGATCTTTACCTGCGGCAAGCACCAGGCAGTCATCTATGATCGGGAGAACGGTAAGGTCAGGAGAAAGAATCTCGCCTTCAACGATTCCGGCATCCAGTTCAGAACGAAGGAGCTTCTGTTCAATGTCCTTGGTATTACTCACATAAGAATGGACCCTGACATCCGGGCAGATTTTCTGTAGTTTCGGGATCAGAAAAGGAGTCAGGCACGTTCCGATCGTGATCGTGGAACCGAGTTTCAATGTGGAGGACTGTCCCTGGTTGAGCATCAGTTCTTCAAGCTGCTGGAACTGGCGGATCAGACTGCGCGCCTGCGGCAGAAGCAGATTTCCGCGTTCTGTGAGGTAAAGCTTTTTGCCGAGGCGTTCAAAAAGAAGCCCGTTGTAATGCTTTTCCAGCTCGCGGATCGCCTGGCTTACGGTAGGCTGCGATAAATACAGATGAGCGGCAGCTGCACTCATAGAGCCCTGGTCAGCTACTGCAACAAAAATGGTCAGATGTCGTATCGTCATTTTACATTCTCCTAATATAGAAAATACCTATCATTTCTATAAAATAATATCATTTTTCAAATACATACTCAAGTGGTATATTATGAATTATAAATGAAAAAAACATGGAATGAGGTATAGAGATGTCAGCATTAACAGTCAGCAAAGAAGATGAAAAAAGAGTCAAAGGAATGGGATTTCTGAACAACAGAGGAACCGATCTGTTTTCGGCACGGGTCCTTACGATAAATGGAAAAGTAACCGCAGCACAGCACCGCTGTATGGCAGAAGCAGCCGAAAAATTTGGCAATGGAAATCTACTGTATACAACGAGACTTTCCGTAGAGATCCAGGGAATCCCTTATGATAAGATTGAAGAATTCCAGCAGTTCATCGCAAAAGAAGGACTGGTGACAGGAGGAACGGGAGCAAAAGTCCGTCCGGTGGTATCCTGCAAGGGAACAACCTGCCAGTATGGACTTCTGGATTCCTATGCGATCTCCGAGGAAATCTACAAACGTTTTTATGAAGGATACAGCGATGTTGCACTGCCGCATAAATTCAAGATCGCAGTAGGCGGCTGTCCGAACAACTGTGTCAAACCGAATTTGAATGATGTCGGGATTATCGGACAGAGGATCCCGGAAGTCAACACAGATGTCTGCAAAGGCTGCAAAAAATGTGCGATCGAAGCCGCGTGTCCAAACAAAGTTGCAAAGGTCATTGATGGAAAGATCCAGATCGACAAAGAAGCGTGCAGACACTGTGGACGCTGCGTAGGAAAATGCCCGTTCCACACGATCGAGGACGGCACTTATGGATACAAGATCTACATCGGCGGACGCTGGGGCAAAAAGGTATCAAAGGGAAGAGCGCTTGGCAGGATTTTTACGTCCAAAGAAGAGGCACTTGACGTTATCGAGAAAGCAATCCTTTTCTTCAGAGATAACGGAATCAAAGGAGAACGTTTTGCAGAAACAATTGAGCGGATTGGTTTCGAAAATGTGGAGAAAGAGTTGCTTGCCTGACCAATATCTGTTAGGATAGGGGAAGAGGAAATTTCAGCGAAAGCTAATACAAACTGGAGGCAATGATTATGGAAATAAAAGAACAGATTCATGGATTAACAGACGAAATGCTGACAAATCTCGGAAGACTGGTTGCGATCGATTCACAGCTTGGGACTCCGGCAGAGGGAATGCCTTTTGGCGAAGGCCCTGCAAAGGTACTTGAGGAAGCACTCAAGATTGCCGATGAACTCGGATTCAAGACCGTAAACCTGGACAATTACTGCGGCTATGCTGAGATGGGCGAAGGCGAAGAAATCGTCGGTATTGCAGGACATCTTGATATCGTTCCGGTCGGCGGTGACTGGACTTATGATCCGTTCAAACTTACCAGAGAAGGTGACCATGTTTACGGACGTGGAACCACAGATGACAAGGGACCGGTTCTGGAAGCTCTTTACGCAATGAAGCTTCTCCGTGATTCCGGAGTGAAACTCAACAAGAGAGTTCGTCTGATCATGGGCTGCAATGAGGAGACAGGTTCCAAATGCATGGAGCATTACAATGAAGTTGCAGAAGAAGTATCCTGCGGATTCACACCAGACGCAAACTTCCCGTGCATCCACGGTGAGAAGGGCATGGTAATGATGACAGCACATTCTAAGAATACCAGGATCATTTCCATGAACGGAGGTTTTGTTTCCAATGCTGTGTGTGATACCTGCAATACAGTCGTTCCGGCAGAAACCGGACTGAAGGACAAACTGGAAGCAGCTTTTGCAGAAACCAAACTTCAGGAATACAAAGTGACAGAAGAGAACGGCGAGATCAGCATTTATGCAAAGGGAGTTCCTGCGCATGCTAGCACACCGACTCTTGGTGTCAATGCGGCAGGTGTGACATTTGAATGCCTTGCCAAAGCAGGATTCGAAGATGACTTTGTGAAATTCTACAATGAACATATCGGTACAGCCTGTGATGGCTCCGGTCTTGGACTTAAGTTTGCAGATGAATTTGGTGAGCTGACTCTGTGCAATGGAATCGTCAAGACAGAAGATGGAGTGATCTCCAGTACGATTGATATTCGTGTACCGGTTACTCTCAAAGCAGACGAAGTCCGCAAGATGTGTGCTGACAGACTGGAAGATGAGAACGGACGCATCGAGGTTCATATGATCGGTGATGCACTGTTTTTCCCGAGAGAATCCCCTCTTGTAAATGCTCTGTACAAGGCATACGTAGATGTTACAGGCGATACAGAGAACAAACCGATGGTGATCGGCGGTGGAACTTACGCGAAATCACTCAAAAACATCATCGCATTCGGACCGGAAATGCCGGGGATCGACTACCGTATCCACGGCGCAGATGAGTTTATTCTTGTATCTGGAATGGAAGAAGCTGTGCTTATCTATATGGAAGCGATCAAGAATCTTCTTGCAATCTAACCAGATCAACTGCTATTTGGTTATAAGCAAGTAGCAAAGCGGAGTGCGAATATCCGCTTGACTCAAATGAGGACATGGTGAAGTTTGCCATGTCCTTTTTGTTGTAGTGTGTCCAGCGAAGCTGAACCACACTAGCCGGTGTAAGTCCGGTCACGGTAATCGCCAGTGAGCCGTGTAGCTAAACTCGGTGCGTTGCAGTAATGCAGGGTACTAAGCGAGTGGATAAAGTAACCTCGGTAAGAGGGGCGAGCAATTATGCAGACCGTAACATAAAGTGAATTCTGCCGTATCGTTAAAAAGGTCTCTGAAAAGAGAGCAAAGGGAAGCTGAACCTTGTGCATATGGGTGAAAGCCATGGAACGTGTGAAGAAACTGGAAAGCAGCACGGAGGAATCCCTCGGTATAGAGGAAACGGTATGTATGAAAAGTGTGGTTCGGAACTGGAGAGACCCTACCCATCACCGAAAGGTAAAAAGAAAGCGTATAAGCTTGGCGAAATCGTATTTCTGATGGGAGGGAGTCGGAGAGGAACATAGTACCGATAATGACTGTGCAAGAAAACGCAGTCTATGGGAAGGTTCCTTGCTTCATTCACGTTTGTAGAGAGGGTAAGAGTGAGAGAATGTCATGCAGACTAACAACTCCAAAGAAAAAGTTCGACAACTTCAAAACAAACTATATCTGACAGCCAAGAAATGTGATAGCCGAAGATTTCATGCACTTTACGATAAGGTATATCGGGATGATATACTTTTTGAAGCATGGAAAAGGGTAAAAGCTAACAAAGGTTCCAGTGGTGTAGATGGTATCAGAATCGAAGATATTGAAGAGATGGGAATTGAAAAACACCTGTCAGAAATCAAATCGGAACTGATGGATGGAAAGTACAAACCATCCCCAGTAAAGCGAGTTATGATACCAAAACCAGACGGAAGTGAAAGACCTCTTGGAATACCAACAGTCAAGGACAGCAAAAAGAATGTAAACGGTCGAAGCCTGTTAGTTGCAAAGGAAGAGGATTTAATAAAGAATCTAAATCCGAAAATCACAGGTTGGAAGAATTATTATTCCACCAAAACAAATGAGAAATGGATGCAGGCACTAGACTGGTACATTATCTGTACCTTTACAAGATGGTATAACAAGAAACACCAAAGGCGTAAACATATGTCAAGAGTGGGATTTGTTAGAAATAGCATTTACGAAAAAGGATTAAAGAAAATGGCTAGAGCATGACGTAATGCTGTAGAAAGAAGAATGTCGGAAAGCCGTGTGAGGGAGAACCTCATGCACGGTTTGATGAGGGGCGGATGAAATTTTCATCCGCCTACTCTACCAGACCTAGACATAAAGTTTCCGGGAGTGAGAAAAGTGACAAAAGACGAATGGTACAAACAGCTTTTTGAAAATCTGGGGAAGTCGACATTCCGAAGCAGATTTCATCTGAAGCAGGTGGACATTGATTATATCAACAGCAAAGGGCTGGACAAAATAGAAGAACATGCGCGCGATTTTATCGTAAAGCGCGAAGCACCGGCAGTGATCCCAAACGATGGAAAACAGACCCCAATGCGCGGTCATCCTGTATTCATCGCACAGCACGCAACAGCGACATGCTGCCGTGGCTGCATTAAGAAATGGCACAAGATCCAGCCAGGGAAACAATTGAGCCAGGTGCAGCAGGACTACCTCGTGGACGTGATCATGACCTGGATTCGGCAGGAGATGGAACTGTTTCAGGACAGACTGATAAGGTAAGGAGTGCAGACATGCGATCAATGAAACCCGACAGGGATATTTGCGTAAGAAAAATCAAGATACCTTCTGAGGGCAGAAATATTCCGGCACTTGTCCTTTCGCCGAAGAAAAAGACGGATAAAACGCCGGGGATTTTGTGGATTCATGGTGGCGGATATATCGCCGGAATGAAAGAAATGGTTCATATGTCAAGAGCGGTGGATCTTGTCAAAAAATACGGAGCAGTGGTCTTTTCCCCTGGCTACAGAATGGCTTTCGAGACTCCGTATCCGGCGGCACTGGATGACTGCTATGATGCACTTTTGTATTTGAAAAATCATGCAGATGAGCTGGGAATCAGAACGGATCAGATCATGGTCGGTGGAGAAAGTGCCGGCGGCGGGCTGTGTGTCGCTGTATGCATGAAAGCGAGAGATACAGGGGATGTGAAGATTGCTTTTCAGATGCCATTGTATCCAATGCTGGATGACCGGGATACGGAAACATCCCGGGACAATCACGGCAAAGTCTGGAATACACGGAAAAATCATTTCGCCTGGAAAATGTATCTGCGAAATACTGACAAAACCAAGGTACCGATCTATGCTGCTCCGGCAAGGTACACAGACTTTTCTGGTCTGCCGCCGGCCTACACGTTTGTAGGAGATGGAGAGCCGTTTTTTGCAGAAGCCGTGCGATACATACATAAACTGAAGAAAAACAACATCCACGCAGAACTGGACATTTACCACAGCAACATCCACGCCTTCGACATGATGTACCCGGAACTGGAAATCAGCCACCAGGCAGCAGAAAAGTTCAACCGACAGTTTACATATGCGAAGGAGCATTTTTTCGCAGAGCAATAGAAAATGAAGAGAGGTAGCTTTGAGGTGTATTAAAAGGAATAAGAAAGGTGCTGGAAGAGTGAAACCATGACTGAGACCATGTTCATGTAATGTTCCGGGCACAACCCAGGTCAGAACTAAGTAAGTTTATTAATGCGTATAAAAGTGCCAGTAGCAGACTATTGAAAAAAGAATATCCACAGATAAAAGAAAAACTGTGGAAAGAAGCAGATTCTCTTGCACTGGCAAATGTGCAGAGGAACCTGGAAGGAGCC
>JAERMT010001460.1_pt1 | contig 10215 bp, 8 predicted proteins | sample 9267081 | NCBI WGS metagenome assembly JAERMT01 (sample SAMN17071939, study PRJNA684904) | human gut metagenome | isolation source: diarrhea sample from child under the age of five | host: Homo sapiens | place: South Africa: Mafikeng, Mafikeng Provincial Hospital | collected 2019-09
GCTTCACACTGATGTGAGAGGGAGAGGCAAAAGGATCCCCCTGCACGTGGTCAATGGACAAAATATAACGGTCAAACTGGTATGCACCCCGCAGAGACTTGTATGCAGGATAGCTTTTGCGGTTGATGCTGTGAAGAAGCTCTTTTAGCTGAGCAGATGCTTGCATGTTGTTTCCTCCTTTGCCCTGTTGGAGCATACAGGTAAAGTCTACGGTGAAACAGAAAGCTTTCCGTGTGTGAGATACCTGAAAATTTTGGATACAGGGCCAATTCTTAAGAACTACTATAACGAATCATAAAGATTTTGTAAAGAATGGGAATTGCAGTGGAAATTCGTAAATGTTTGACCTATAATAGTAGACAGATTGCAGATAATATGATGAGAAACGGCAGCTGCCGGAAGCTATAAAGAAAGGTGGACCACTAAAATGGAAAGAAGAAATGCGTGGCTTTTTTATAAGGAAGCAGAAGAGACAGAAATGGAGAAGCTTGCGAAGGCTTACAGAGAATTTTTGGATAAAGGAAAAACGGAACGGGAATGTGTTGCAGAAATCGTGAAGGAAGCAGAGGCTGCCGGATATGAATCTCTTGAGTCGAAGCTTGAAAAAGGCGAGAAGATCAAGGCCGGTGACAAGGTTTATGCGGTAGGGATGAAGAAGATCGTTGCTCTGTTTCATGTAGGAACGGAAGAGCTTTCCGGAGGTATGAGCATTCTCTGTGCACATATCGATTCTCCGCGACTGGATGTTAAGCAGAATCCTCTGTACGAGGATACGGACCTGGCTTATCTGGATACCCATTATTATGGTGGCGTAAAGAAATACCAGTGGGTGACACTGCCTCTTGCCATGCATGGTGTTGTTGCAAAGAAGGACGGAAGCATTGTGGAGATCAGCATTGGTGAGGATGCGGAAGATCCGGTACTTTACATCACAGATCTTCTGATCCATCTTTCCGGAAAACAGCTCCAGAAAAAGGCAGCAGAGGTTATTGAGGGTGAGATGCTGGATATCCTGATCGGCAGCAGACCTCTTGCAGAGCTTCCGGATGATTCCAAAAAGGATGCGGTAAAACAGAATGTGCTGAAGATTTTAAATGAGAAGTATGGTATTGAGGAAGAGGACTTTCTTTCAGCAGAGCTGGAGATCGTTCCGGCAGGAAAGGCAAGAGACTGTGGACTTGACCGCAGCATGATCGCAGCATATGGACAGGATGACCGTGTATGCGCTTACACATCCCTTGCGGCAATGCTGGAGATGGAGGAGACACCGAAGCGTACCGGCTGCTGTCTCCTTGTAGATAAGGAAGAGATCGGAAGCGTTGGTGCCACAGGCATGCAGTCCAGATTTTTTGAGAACAGCGTGGCAGAGCTTCTGGACGGAATGGGCTGCTATTCCGAGCTTGCATTAAGAAGAGCTCTCCGTAATTCCAGCATGCTTTCTTCCGATGTAAGTGCCGGCTATGATCCGGCCTATGGTGAGGCTTTTGAGAAAAAGAATGCAGCATATCTTGGACGCGGTATCGTCCTTAACAAGTTCACCGGGGCAAGAGGAAAATCCGGTTCCAACGATGCCAATGCAGAGTACGTTGCAAGAGTTCGCAGGATTTTTGATGATCACAATGTTGCTTTCCAGACAGCAGAGCTTGGAAAGGTTGATTTTGGCGGAGGCGGAACCATCGCTTATATTGCGGCACTTTACGGAATGGAGGTTATCGACAGTGGCGTGGCAGTCCTGAGTATGCATGCACCGTGGGAGGTTACCAGCAAGGCGGATGTATATGAGGCATACAAGGCATATAAGGCGTTTTTACTTGATGCATAAACAGATATATAAATGTGCGTCAGTTTTGAAGACATTCAGGTGATCTTTTCGTTACAGATCAATGAGCGGGGTTTTCCCGGAAATGACAGAGCAGTCTGCCTGCTGCTGTTTTGGCTTGGAGCGTTCCGACAAGAAACAGCAGTATCCCCTGCAGACTTCGCTCTGTATTTTTAACCTGATCAGGGAAGCTCTCTGTTTCAATGGCGAAAAGCAATAAGCAGAGGAGGGGCTTGCCTGGGACTGATTTACTTTACAAGGAGTAATTTTATTATGGAAGATGCATTGGTACGGGTAGTAGATCTGTGCAAGGTTTACAATCCCGGAGAAAATGAGGTGCGGGCGCTGGATCATGTGGACCTGGAGATCCATAAGGGTGAATTTGTGGCAATTATCGGACAGTCCGGTTCCGGAAAATCCACATTTATGAACATGCTGGGCTGTCTGGATGTTCCCACCTCCGGGAAATATTATCTGAATGGAACAGACGTATCCACAATGAAAGATAATGATCTCTCGGTGGTTCGAAATAAGGAGATTGGTTTTATCTTTCAGGGCTTTAATCTGATCGCAAATCTTACGGCGCTGGAAAACGTGGAGCTTCCTCTGATCTATCGTGGGATCGACCGGAAAACAAGAAGAAAGCTTGCTGTGGAATCTCTTAAAAAAGTCGGACTTGAGAAACGTATGGATCATAAGCCAAACGAAATGTCAGGGGGACAGCAGCAGCGTGTGGCTATTGCCAGAGCTATCGCAGCCAGGCCGCCGGTGATCCTGGCAGATGAACCAACGGGAAATCTGGACTCTGCATCCAGCAGGGAAATTATGGAAATCCTGAAGGGAATGCACAGATCAGGAGAAACCTTGATCCTGATCACTCATGATAATGGGATCGCGGCTCAGGCCAGACGTGTGGTCCGGATCATGGATGGAAAAATTGAATCAGATACGATCAATGAGGAATTTGTCGAGGAGGCTTAAGAATGAAAAAAGGGAAAAAGATTGTGATCGGTGTGGCAGCAGTGGCTGTTGTGGCAGGCGGTATTTACGCAGTAGCGGGAGGAAGCCGCGGTGAGACACAGATTCCTCAGGTTTCAGTTACAAAGGCGGAAACCGGAGATGTGGAAGAAATCGTGGACGCAACCGGAACGGTGGTCAGTGATGAACAGAAAACTTTTTATTCACCGGTAAACGCGCAGATAAAAAACGTATCTTTTGCAGAAGGTGATTCTGTCTCAAAGGGCACAAAACTTGTGGAATTTGAGTTGAAAGATCTGGAGAGAGATAATCAGAAGGCAGAATTGAATGTGAAATCCGGAGAGTATGATTACAAAAATTCCATCAATAAATCCGATGAGGCACAGCAGAAACAGAATGACGCCAAATCAAAAGTTTCCAGTCTGGAACAGCAGGTGAAAGATAAGCAGAACTATCTGGCATCACTGAAATCTCAGCTGGCATCTGTACAGGCGCAGGCAGCAGCAGACGCACAGGCCCAGGCTCAGGCGGAAGCCCAGGCAAAAGCCGATGCTCAGGCAGCCCAGGAGGCAGAAATCCAGAGAGCATATGCGGCAGCGCTTACTACATATCAGAATGAAACGCTTCCTCAGTATCAGAAAGAACTGGGCGAGCTGAATGCTGCCTATATTAAGGCGCAGAGCGAGTATAACCAGGCGGATAATAATTACCAGATGGCTTTTGCCCAGTGGCAGGCAGACCAGAGTGATGAGAACGCTCAGGCACTGGATGAAGCGGAGAGTACAAGAAGCCAGGCTGAGATCGACTGTCAGGTGGCGAAAGAAGCTTACGAGGATAAAAAGGCGGCTCAGCCGAAAATGCCGGAATATTCGGATTACAGCAGTGCAGGAGGGGAAGATTTTGTTACAGACGGAACACAGGACGATGGACAGGATCTGACAGACCAGGGAAGTGTATCCGCTGCTTCCACAGGTTCATCTGTGGATACTTCAGGAATTGATAATGCCATTGAGCGGGCAAGTTCTGATCTGGCAGATCTTCAGTCTGATCTTGCGACACAGAAATCCATTGCAGAGGCAGATTCCACCAGCCTTACAAAGGAGGAAAAAGAGAAGCTGCGTGTCAGCAATAATCTTACAGAACTGGATGCCAAATCCGCAAAAGAACTTGTTGAAGAAGGAAAAAAAGGCATCACGGCAGATTTTAATGGCGTTATTTCCAAGTCTGCAGTGCAGCAGGGCGCGGTAGTGACACAGGGAATGGAACTTTTTACCCTGCAGAATACAGATAAAGTCAGCGTGGATATCAATGTATCCAAGTATGATTATGCAAAGGTAAAAGAAGGCCAGACTGCGGATATCACCATTGGTGATAAGAAATATACCGGTAAAGTGACAAAGATCAGCCACATTGCGACAACCAATGAGAAAGGTTCTACTCTGATCGCAGCTACCGTCAGCATTGACAAACCTGATAAAGATATTTTCCTCGGTGTTGACGCAAAGGTGAAGATCTATGCGGAAAAGGCTGAAGATGTAGTTACGCTTCCGGCAGGTGTGGTAAATATCGGTAAAGATGGTTCTTTCTGCTATGTGCTGAAAGATGGTGTGATCACAAAACAGGATATCACAACGGGAATCAGCTCCGAGGATTTTGTTGAAATTACAGATGGAATCAGGGCAGGAGACGAGGTCATCGAGGATCTGGGTTCCCTGGAAGAGGGAATGACCGCAGAGGCAGCGCCAGCGGATGTTGACAGTGCAGCAGAGACAGGGGAGACTGCCAATGAGTAATATTTATGAATATATCAAAATGGCGATCCACAATATTATGGCCAATAAGGGAAGATCGTTTCTTACCATGCTGGGTATCATCATCGGTATCGCGTCGGTGATCGCCATTGTTTCCATTGGTGAGGGAACCAAGAATCAGATGAACAGTGAGATCAATGATATCGGCGGCGGTCAGATCGCGGTTTACTGCAGCGATGATGCCACTGCAGATAATGTCTGGATCCAGCCGGAGGATATTGATGCAGTCCGGGAACTGGATGGCGTGGAAGGTGTCAATGTTTCAGATTCCTATATCGGTGAGACTGTAACCGGAAAAGGTGATTTTAATCTGACTGTGACCGGGGAGGCCCAGGATGCCAAGCTGGTGGACAATGCTTCTATGAAGTACGGAAGCTATTTCGGGCAGAAAGAGGTGGAAGAGGGAAAAAATGTCTGCGTAATCTCCGATGCTGATGCGAAGCGGCTTTTTGGAACGGACGATGTAGTGGGAATGACTCTGGATGTCACCTGCTATGATCTGACCAAAACGTTCCGCATCTGCGGAGTTACCGCACAGAAGGAGAACGGCACTTTTGTTAGCTATACCTATGATGGCATGCCTGTGTCCATTAACGTGCCTTATACGGCCATGGATGACTTTACAGGAAGTACCGGTGAGTTTTATCAGATCACAGTCCAGGCAGATAAAAATCTGGATTCCCAGGTGGTGGCAGATAAGATCGTAAATCTTCTGGAGAGACGCCATCAGTGTGCCGGAGACGATTATTTCCAGGTACAGAGCTTCCAGGATATCATGAAATCCATGAACCAGATGCTTGGAATGGTCACCGCATTTATTTCTTTTGTTGCGGGAATTTCCCTTTTGGTAGGCGGTATTGGTGTTATGAATATCATGCTGGTGTCCGTCACAGAGCGTACTAGGGAGATCGGCATCCGTAAATCCCTTGGGGCAAAGACTTCTTCCATTATGCTTCAGTTCCTTGCTGAGGCAGCGATCCTGACCATCATGGGTGGCCTGATCGGCATTGTGCTTGGCATCGCAGGGGGTCATGTGATCTGTGCGGTGATCGGAAACAGTATGGGAACCACCATCACACCAGGGATCAGTCTGGGAACCATCCTGGCGGCAACATTATTCTCCTGTGCAGTAGGTGTATTCTTCGGAATCTATCCGGCAAGAAAAGCAGCCAAACTCAGTCCTATCGAGGCACTCAGAAGAAACTAGAAAACTGTTGCTTTTGCATCAAAAATAGCAATAAAAAATATTTTTAAAAAAAATCAAAAAAAGTTTCAAAAAACCCTTGACATTTTATAGGTCTTAGAGTATCATACATATTGTTGCAGCGGTGATACGAAATATCACAAAGGAAAAGCAACAAAGATGTGCGTTTAGCTCAGCTGGATAGAGCGTTTGGCTACGGACCAAAAGGTCGGGGGTTCGAATCCTCTAACGCACGTATGAAGCCTCTGGAATTGTTCCGGAGGCTTTTATTTTGTGTTTCGGAAACAGGCGAAAAATTGTATTGACACTGGTAGTGGGCCAGAGTAGAATAAAAAAACAGAAAAGAAAAATTTTTGTAAAGCTGTTTGTCTGATACAAGCAGCTTTTTTCACAGGAAAAAGTAAACAACAATGAAAGTACAAAACACCTGAAATAGAGGTGAACCTATCAGGAGGAAAAAACAATGCCAGGATATCTGATCAAAGATACAACAAAAGAGGAACGTAAACAGATCGTGGAGGAATCTCTTGGAAATATTTCCGCGAACTGTGATGGCTGTATGGCGAGACTTGCGGATATGTATCAGGATTATATTGACGGAAAGAAAGAGATCCGTGAGATCAATATGGAGTTCAATGCCAGGTATGTCCATGGAGATATGGATAAAGAGGAAAAACGAAGCTGCCCGATGTAGCGAACGGAGATTAACAGAAGCATGGATCAAAATGAAGTAAAATATGATAAGCTGCTGAAGATCAAAACCACCGGTCGTGACGATTCCAGATCGGATCAGTACTGTTATCCATACGAGCCAACGCCGTACGGGGTGCTGGAACGGCTGGCTTATTGTGGATATCTGGGGAAAAAGAATCATCTGATCGACTATGGTTGTGGAAAAGGCAGAGTGGATTTTTTTCTGGCGTGGCAGGTCAGATGCCGGACTACAGGCGTGGAGTACGATGAACGTATGACAAAAGCCGCAGAAGAAAACAGGCAGCGGGCTGTTTCCGGGACAAAAACATCATTTATACTGGAGAATGCAGCTCTTTTTCAGGTACCGGAATCCGCAGACAGATTTTATTTTTTTAATCCGTTTTCTGTGGAAATACTGAGAAGCGTCATCGGCCGCATCCGGGAATCCTGGTACGAAAAAACAAGAGAAATGCTACTGTTTTTCTATTATCCATCTGACGAATATATTTCATATCTGATGACCGTAGAGGAACTGGAATTCCTGGACGAGATCGACTGCCAGGATCTTTTTGAAGGGAAAAATCAGAGAGAGAGGATATTGGTATTTCAGATGGGAGAGGAGTAAAAACAACATGATAAAACTGATCGCAACAGACGTAGACGGAACTCTTGTAAAAGACGGGACCATGACTATCAATCCGGAATATATGACAGTGATCCGGAAGCTGACTGAGCTGGGAATTACCTTTGTGGTGTGTTCCGGGCGGCAGTATGACAGTGAGAGGAAGCTGTTTGAGCCGGTGAAGGATCTGGTGTATTTTGTGTCAGATGGCGGTACGGTGATCCGGAAGAATGGTAAGATCCTGAAGGTACATACACTTCCGGATGAGGTTTGGAAACGCATGCATCATATGGTGAAAGAAAAAATGTCGGAATGTGACTGCTTTATTGCCACACCGGAGTGCTGTTATGCGGAGAATGAGAATGGAAGGATGTTCCGGTGGCTGCGGGATTCCTATGGCTATGATATGAGAAAAGTGGATGATCTTTCTTCTCTTCAGGGAAAACAGGTGCTGAAATTCTCTGTCTATCACCCGGAACGGTGCGAGGAGCTTTGTGCCCCGTATTTTACACCGGCATGGAGGGATAAGGTAACGCTGGCGGCTGCCGGAAAAGAATGGATGGACAGTACACCGCCGGAGGGCGAAAAAAGTACAGCTGTCGAATTTATCCAACAACAGTTAGGAATTTCTCTGGAGGAAACCTGTACATTCGGAGATAACCTCAACGATATCGCCATGCTCCAGAAAGCGGGAATGAGCTATGCAGTAGCCAATGCCAGAGCGGAAGTGCAGACAGCAGCCAGGGAAGTATGTCCGTCATACAGTGAAGATGGAGTCCTACAGATCCTGAAAGGGATTGTTTCTGAAAGCGGAAAACAATAAAGATACATAAAATATGTGCTTTCGGTAAAGAAAAGTCACCGGCCAGGGGTTGACTTTTAAAAACAATTCTGTTAAATTGAAAAAAATTGAAAATTTTAATTCCATGAGGGAGTAGTTCGCACGTAAGTGTGATTTGTCAACAGACCCGGTTTTTTCTGAAAAACCTGGCAAATCTTAAAGAATGAGACTCATGTATGCTTTGTTATATTTTATTGCAGCAGGGCATACATGGGTCTTTTTTATGTAACAAAAGAATGCCGGAAAGAATTTTTTTCAGCAGGGCGGGCGACAATGAATCTTCTGGTTATGGGAAATAAAAACAGAAAGTGAGAAGAAAAATGGAAAATCTGGTAAACAGTTCACCGCTGATCCTTGTGTTAGTTTTTCTTGTGATCGGCTTTGTGTTCCTGATGAAGGGTGCGGATTTCTTTGTAGAAGGAAGCTCCAGTATTGCAAAAAGGCTGAAGGTGCCGCCGATCATCATCGGTCTTACTATTGTGGCAATGGGAACATCTCTTCCGGAAACCGCAGTCAGCGTTACAGCGTCACTGGTCAATAACAATGAGCTTGCGGTCAGCAATGTGGTAGGTTCCAATATTTTTAACCTGATGGTGGTTGTTGGAGTCTGTTCCATCCTGACACCGATCCTGGTACAGAAGGAAACCATCCGGAGGGATATTCCGTTTTCCATGATCTGTGCGCTCCTTCTTCTGGGGCTTGGGATCCTGGCAGCAGGAGATACGATCGGAATGAGACTTGGTCATCTGGATGGAATGATCCTGCTGGGATTTTTTGCAGGCTATATTGTGGTAATGATCCAAAGTGCCATGAAGGCCAGGGCAGCAGGAAAAAATGTGGACATGGAAGGAATGGAAGAGCTGGAAGAAGAAATCGGCATCCTTTCCTGGCCGAAGAGCATCCTCTTTATTGTGGGAGGCGCACTTGCCATTGCTTTTGGCGGAGATCTTACGGTGGATGCTGCCAGCCGCATTGCCATTGATCTTGGAATGAGCCAGACACTGGTGGGACTGACCATTGTTTCCATCGGAACTTCCCTTCCGGAGCTGGTGACTTCCGTGGTTGCAGCCAGAAAGAACGAAGTGGATATGGCTGTGGGAAATGCGGTAGGCTCCAATATTTTTAATATCCTGATGGTTCTCGGAGTTGCATCTGCCATCAATCCGGTGGCACTGATCCGGGAAAATATTATTGATATTGTCATACTTATCGTGTTCTCGCTGATCGTGTGGATCTATGCGGCCACAAAGCAGAGGATCAGCCGGAAAGAGGGAATTTCCATGGTGTGTATGTACCTGATCTATGCAGGGTATATTATCTGGAGATAGCTGCTGTGGGCATGCAGCTGGTTCGACGTGGACAATAGTATCGTATAGAGTTTATACCAATGCAATTTATAAGAAAAGCTCCAACTGTATCAATATCGGGATACAGTTGGAGCTTTTCTGTAATTATGCTCATTTGCACTCAGAAGAGAAAGCTTTTTTTGAAGATTCTTCTGAAGCGTTCTTCTGATGCGGTGTCATATCATCACTGTCCGTCATCAGATATTTCCGGACGGCAAAAAGAATGGCGATACCGATGATCCCGATCAGTGTCTGTACAGGATCGAGATGTTCCACGACCATCTGCCTTGCTGTTGCAAAAAGCAGGACTTCGACAACAGTCTGGGCGGAATGGCGGCAGAGCATTTTTACAAACTCCACACCGACTACAAGGGACAGTGCCTGCGACAGGAAACTGGTAAAAAATCCGGTGTCCATATCCATGACGGAGGTACCGGCAGTTGTAAGGATCAAACGCAGTCCGGACAGTGCGATCACGATAATGATCACGATGGATAATGCGATTTCTGTGTAACGGGCTGTGTTGTATATCAGTTCGTTAAAATGCTTGCGGATATTGTGGTTAACGGCGTTTCTGTCTTTCATGGGAATTTATCCTTTCTTTTTCGCAGAAGCGGGATGATCGATAAAGCGGGTTGCAAAATAGCCGAATACGCAGGTGATGACCACCATACATGGCAAAAACAGCCAGAAGCGCTGCTGGCTCATGGTGTTGAACCATGGCGCATTGGCCTGCAGGATCATGATGATGGGCATATGCCACAGATAGATCCCGTACTGGTTCCGGGCTACGAAGTACAGCGGACGCAGAAACCTGAAATCCATTTCCGGCAGGAGGGAGAATCCCACAAGCAGTATACTGAACAGGATCGCCAGGATGGAATGTGCCGGATAACCGGAG
>JAERMT010001475.1_pt1 | contig 10140 bp, 10 predicted proteins | sample 9267081 | NCBI WGS metagenome assembly JAERMT01 (sample SAMN17071939, study PRJNA684904) | human gut metagenome | isolation source: diarrhea sample from child under the age of five | host: Homo sapiens | place: South Africa: Mafikeng, Mafikeng Provincial Hospital | collected 2019-09
ACACCCTGATGTTGAATTTCTATGCAAAGATAATAAAAAAAAGTAATATACAATGGAAAATAAAAAATATAACTATGATACATATAGGGCATATATGGAAGAATTACTGAAGCGCAATAAACATCTCCATGATATAGCCCGTGCTTCGTACGATTCCAACCCAGAAGGACTACTTCCAAGTCCACGCCTGCGTGAAATCATTGAAAGATATGTTGATAAAGAAGTACAACAGAAGTACACAGATATAGCTATTAAATGGCAAAATGGCACATTAACAACAGAAGAATTATATGAAAAATATTTTGGTGTTATAAAGTTCTTCATGGATTGGAACACTTTATGGGCTGAAAGATATATGGTTAACTTTGCCTATGGCTATATTAGCTCTTTTGTGGAAATATGGCGCAACATGAGCAAGAGCTGCCCTGAGCTGGATACTCATATTGTCTCATCAGCATATAAATTTACGGAAGAAGAAGCAGAATATATCCTAAATCACTGGGAAGAATATGAAAAATCATATCATGCAGCCTTTGGAAAAGAGGACGACGAATCTTAGCGAATCAAAACTACCTCATTTTCAACCAATTACGCAAACTTCCAGGACTTTTTCTTTCATTTCGCCCTCAAAAAGAGGAATTATTCCGTCGAAATAGGGGGTAAAAAGAGGAATTATTCCGTCGAAATAGGTATCAAAAAGAGGAATTATTCCGTAAAATCGTCTTATACATGAAAAGAGCGTGATCGCCAGACAAGGCAATCACGCTCTTTCGCTAATAACATTATAATATTCCGAAGGGTGAAAGAAAAAACTTAGCAAACTTTCTTCTTGCGCTCACAATAGCGTTCGCATTGGGCACAGATGTCATATCCCAGCATGGCACCCAGAATGAAATCCTCTTCCGGCGTAAGCTGGCACAGCGGTTTGGTAACAATCATGCGGATAGCATCCAGACATTCCTTCTTACCAAAGAAGAGATTCAACCGGTCGTTGCCAACCGGCTGGATGATATAATCAATGTTCTGACGCTCTAATCTTGTTATGGCAAAAGACTCATATTTCTTGTTGAAGGTGTAGAGCACCAGGCGGCGCACGCCCTTCTTATATTCATATATATGATTCATCAGAACCTTCAAATCTACTGGTGTTGCGATTTCCTGCTGCATACTATCCGAATTTATTGTATTTAAATCAAGAATCAGAGAATTCCGTCATTCTCCAATTCTTGAAAAATATTTTAGAAAAAATTATAACGCTGGCTTGATGGCCTCGAGCCAGGCATCGATGCGCTCCTCAGTCTTGTCGTCCTCGTTCACCTCGTCGAGTGCGAGTCCCAGGAACTTGTCGTCCTCAATTGCCTCACTGTCATCATAGGAGTATCCATCTGTAGAAACACCAGGCAATACGGTAGCACCAGCCTCAACAGCAGCATCATAGAGTTCCTTCATGCCGCCGCAGAATGTATCAGGGTAAGACTCGCTGTCGCCACAACCAAACAGGGCCACGGTCTTGCCAGCCAAGCCGACACTCTTCAGCGTCTTCACGCCATCATACCAGTCATCCTGCATCTCGCCGGCACCCCATGTAGAAGTACCGAGAAGAAGATTCTCATGACTTGCGACAGTAGCATCATCGATGTTAGCTACATCTACAGCTTCCACGCCCAACTTAGAGGCGATGGTTTCGGCAATCGACTGGCATGAGCCAGTGGAAGAGCCATAAATTACGATAGTTGTTTTCATTTGTCCTTAATCTCTTTTAGTTACATTTTTATTTCCGGGTGCAAAGTTACATCCTTTTTCCGGAATCTGCAATACCTAAAAATGATGGTTTCCGGGAAATACCTAGATATGGGGATGGGAGAAATAAAGTTGAACCAAAAGAAGGTTTGAACCAAAAGAAGGTTTGAACCAAAAGAAGGTTTGGAAGTGACCTCTATGAGGTCACTTCTTCGTTCTGTTGGGTGCTTTCAGCCAGATATTCTGAGTATATCGCTTACCTCTCAGATAGTGACACCAAGAATAAGAGAAAACCTTATTTCGCAACCAAGAATATTCGAAAAATACCCTGTTGACTGCTTTAACCCTGAATTGTCCAGAATATGCAGCAGGATTCTTCACTGTCCAATACCAACAGTTGTGTAGGTTGATTGTATTACGAGACACCAATGGAGACTCATGCATCTTAGCCTTGAACCCGTTTGATGTCACCGGAGCATCCGCCACATCATAATTCCACCGTGCCCTTCCACTTCCACCATCCAAGGATTTGTTTGTTATAGTCACATCAGAAACATTCATTGTATAGCTTTCGGATATTGAGCCTCCTGCACTAAATCCAGCACTTGGTCCAGAAGTATCAAGCCCGATATTACCTCCAAAATCAACACTATATCCCGAAGTTGTACTATACGAACCTTCAGAAGTCGCAGGTCTAGGATCATGCACAAAGACTTCAGTTGGTGAGAAGCTTCCACCGTTTGGTTTAAAGATTTCGTGGTCATTGTCAATCTCTCCCAAGTAAAAACCATAGCACGTACCCTTGTTTTCCTTCCATTTATCAGAAAGCATCATCGTCGAATTGTTTCCAAGGATTTCTTGATGTACCATATAGTAATCCATGTTTTGATCAAAAGAGTACACTGCATATATGGTATATGTTACTTGGTACAATGCGGAGCGACCTTTAGCCTTGTCATGCCCTGGATACGTCGGGTAATATATGTACGTAATTGTCTGCGCCTTTGTCATGGAATGAATATCGTTTGAGCCACCATTGGTATTGGCCTCGCTTACAACAGCTTGTTTTTCTATCCATGTGGCTACGGCATCTGCAAATAAACCATATGTGTAAGGCGTGTGCTCAGGGGAAAGATTGGCTTCTGCAAGCTCTGTCCTTGTGGTATCACCGTCCTCTTTGATTACCACTGACGATATTTGAGCCTCATCTGTGTCGTTCAGATCTTCGAGATGCATTTCTCCTCCCTTCTTATTGAAAGCATAAATATCATTGAAGTGCCCATTGCCACCATCGTCGTCATAGTCGTGCATAAGCGCATCTCTCAGTTTATATTTTTTTAGTCTTTCCATTGTAGCCTTCGACGGTTCAGTTATGGCTATTACGCCTCCTTTGTCATAAACCTGTTTCACTTTCTCCAACATATCGCCATCAATGGTCAAGGCGGTTTCGTTGTCGAGAACCACCACCCTCACGCTATTGTCATTTATTGACACGTTCTTTGTCAGGCGGTTTACAAGAGCAGAACCTGCTTCCTTAAAATTGTTACCCAACACTGCCGTTGGCAAATTGAGCTTAACGGAAAGTTGATCGGTCTTTGGCAGGACTTCTCCTGTTGGTGCGTCAAGTTCTTCCCTAGATTCGCTATCATCAGAACATGAGCAACATAACGAAGTCAACATTACCAAACACAACACGGACTTTACAAAAAACTTCATTTTCATTATTATATTATAGTTCATATCAAAAAGAATTAAATGATTAAAGAATTTACTGACAGCCTTATCAAGATTTTCTGCCTATTTTAAGTTGAACGTAAATTTATTCTTATAGTCTCGATTCACACAGACCGTAGCCTTGCGCTGAGAAAGATTATACACCACCGACCACTGGGTATGGCTCGTAGGATTGCCCGGAGTTTCAGCCTGACTCACGCCATTGAGCAGATTCATGGCTCCTTCCTCAGACAACTGATTGTTGTTCTGCTTGATGACGAATTCCATCATGTCATAGCGGGTCTTGCCGTGGTTCGAGAGCTTCGGACCTTTATCAGAACATGCCATGGTTTCAGATACATAGAAGTTGCTGGCATAGCGCTTTTCTATCACCTCGCGGGTGTTTGGCAATATGTCAGGATATTTAAAATAAGTCTTGCCGTCTTCACCCTTATATTCATCGTCTATGTAAATCTTGCTCTGATGCTCCTTGTCATACACGAATTCTACGATGGCATAACGGCCCGTGGCATCTGCCATGTAGAAATGATAGTTGCCGTCGTTATCCGGTATCCAGATGTCATATCCGTCCAGAATCTTAAGAGCTTCATCCACCGTTCTGGCATGATCCAGCATCATACGCAAGGCTACGGTTGTAGTCAGTTTCTTTCCCGTACTAGCCTGCTGGGTCGGTTTGCCGTCGAGATGGAGCACGGAAACGGCAAAGCCAGCCTCGTTCATACCATCCATCAGGAGATATGGGAATGCCATGATATAGGATAGGTCTTGCGTCTTATGCTTCTCAAACTCATCCTTGTTATACAGGATGTAATGCCAGAGGTCCTGTCGGTAACCTATCCAGTAGGCATCCACCATGCTGATGGATTTCAGTCCACCTTCGGGTGCCGTGCGAACCAGGGCAGCTGCTATCGGTTCGTTATCATGAGAATAATCAAAGTTGCGCCCCATCAGATAGTCGCCCGTATCGGGTGTTGTCACGGCAAAGGCACTGCAGCCTGCATCCAGCTTGACTCTTGCCTTGAGCCAGGAAGGCGTCTTGTCGCAGAGGGTTTTCAATACGGCAGCAATCAGATGGGTGTTGTCGGTGAGATTGAATCCTGATATGGTAGGGAGTTTATAATCCTCCGTATAGTCAAGATAGAAGAATCTTCCGTCTTTCAAGTCCTGGATAGACCGTACCATCTCCAGTTTCTTGGCATCGGTCAGCAGACTGGCTGGTACGTCCTGATAGTGAGCCTGGTTGTATACTTCTTCAGGGTCATCATCGCTGCACGAAGACACCATAACCATGAAGAAGGTAAAGCAGAAAGATAAGCATGCAAACATTAGCCACTGAATGCGCTTGCTGTTGAAAGTATTGTTTCTTTTCATAATTAGTGATATTTAAAAGATGAATGATTCATTTTATTTTTCGATGCAAAAGTAATGGAAAATAAGGTTCGATATGGGAAAAACTACCCTGAAAAATACTGATTTTTTAGAAAAACGGGAAAAAATAACCTCAAAAGCCGTCAAAATCACAGTTTTTTATTATCTTTGCACAGTAATGCAAAGCAATGCCAAGCAAAGCTAAGCAATGCAAGGTAATGCTAAGCAATTCATCTATCAATAATGAATATATCCCTACGGAGTATGAAAGCAAAGAACTCTATAAGAACCAAGTTACGCAGGTTGGGATTCTTCTTGCTGAAGAGGGAATCCAATTACCTCGATCGCCAGCGCCAGTGGCTTCTGGTATGTTTTGCCGTGATGCTTTCTCTAGGCATCCTGTCCAATATCCTGGGCTTGTCGGGAGCCTTCGATCCTTTTTTTACAGCATCCAACATCGTCTTTCTGATAGTTGTGGTGTCCTCGTTCGCAGCCTATCTCTTGGGTAAGATAGGGGTGGTGAAAGGGATAACCTTCCTTGCAGTAGCAACCCAGGTTTTCATAGGCATGGATATTCTGTATAGTGCCTTCGTGCCTACATTGAAAGATAATACGATGGTAATTCTCATCAACATGCTCATTCTTGCCGGCAACATGTTTTTCTCGCTGGCAGCTTATCAGGCTCGTCTTACCCGCTGGCTGGTAGGCATAGCCTTGGGAGTTTATCTAGTCTGTGTGATAGTTACGGGCAATGAATCGCTGCGTAATTATTTCTTTATGATGCTGCTGATACTGCTGTTTATCAGTGTGCTGAGTCTAGGCATTGCCCGGAATGGCGAGTATCTGGTAAATGCCAATAAAATATTGCAGCGTGAAGAGGAGGAACTGCTCCAGGTGTTGAGAATCAACAAGAAGCAGATTAAGGCATACGTGGCATTGGCCAAGGAGCGGCATAATGTGAAGCAGACCGAGCATTTGCTGGATTTGCTGGGTGAGGCATCGCAGAAGAATGTGATAGATAATGTATTGCAGTATATTCAGACCCGGGAATTGAGCAAGCAAAATCTGGAGCGTGTTTTTCCGGAATTGAGTTCATCAGAAAGGGAAATCTGTTACCTCATCCTGCAGAATAAGAAGTTGAGTGAAATCGGTATCCTGCTCAATAAGACAGAATCCAATATCACCACCCAGCGTGGCAATATCCGAAAGAAGCTGGGGATGCTTCCTTCTGATAATCTGCAGAAGGTATTGGAAAATAGGATAAGGAAATGAAAGATTTTGCAGCGATAGATTTCGAGACGGCCAACCAGCAGCTCCAGACCGTAGCCGCCTATTGCGGTTACGACCTCACCCAGCACCACAATGCCCTGGCAGATGCCGAAGCCTGTGCCTGGATAGCAAGGGAGCTGCTATAATAGTCTATATCTTGCCGATAAAGTATAAAAAAGCATAATTTCGGCAGAATATAATATACTATATTTTGCTGCAATCTTCAACAATCCGGAAGATAGCAAAAAGGTAGTACGTTTATTGGCAACCCGCCATTCCGGTTTCACTCGTGAAGAAATCAGCCAAGCCACAGGTCTCCCTCTGGGAGGAGGTTTGTCTAACACCCTTGCAGCTTTGGCTGAAAGTGATTTCATCACAAGCTATTCGCCATACGGGATGCCCAAAAGTACAACATACTATAAACTGATAGACAACTTCTGTCTCTTTTGGCAGAAATACGTAGAACCCCATGGAAAGGAAACCGGTTTTGTAAGCGACAACATGACTTCTGATGTATTAAAAGCATGGCATGGAGTAGCCTTCGAAGAAGTTTGCTGGCAACATTTCCAGCAAATCAAGCAGGCTCTTGGAGTTGCTGGCGTAAAAACCTCGATCTCTGCATGGAACGTGAAAGGAACAGAGGAGAAAGAAGGCACCCAAATTGACCTGCTGATCATCAGAAACGACAATGTAGTAAACTTATGCGAGATGAAATTTGCCAGCGCTCCTTATACCATCAGCAAGGAAGAGGAACAGCGCTTGCGCCATCGCATAGAATCCCTAAAAGCAACGCTTTCTCCCAAGCAGTCCATTCATCTCACGATGATTACAACCTATGGGGTGGCGTATGGCAAGCATAGCGGAATAGTTCAAAAGGAAGTTAAAATGGAGGATTTGTTTAAATAAAACAGACGCAGAGTCCTGCTGGCATCATTGCCAGCAGGGCTCTACGCTTTTAAAATTATCGAAAATATCCATAAAAGAATGCTACAATCAACACACCACTTCCTCCATTCTCACCAACTTGCCAGCGACAAACAGCATGATGATTTTATGGAGCGTTGTACCTTGGCGCAGAGCCTCAACCCTTGGAGCCATGGCATATCGCTTGATCTGTTCCTCAGCCTCTTGCCATTGTACTTCTGCCTTGGAAAGTTTGCCATCCTCAGGCTTTGCCTCATAATCTTTCTTTGGCAACACCTTCAGTTCCAATATATAACTATGTTTGGTTGCATAATGGGTAAGGTTTGGCAAAAGAAAAAAGTCACAATAACCATGATTCAATTCCAGCTCAGGAGCGGTATAATAGTAATTGTTCAGATTCAGATATGCCATGAAGAAACCTTGTAGATTGCGCTCCGACTCGATACCGTCACGAACAGATGAGACATCCTCATACGCCTTTGCCATTGCCTCCAAAGCATCACGCCACTTCCCCTCAAGAGCCATGTAAGTAAACAGTATCTTCATCTGAGTTAAGTCCACAAACTTTTCCTCCTGATATTGCTCCAACAAATAGCCATAATACTGCTTACGAACATTATTGTTTGGAATACCCAATATCAGCATATCACCGAAAGTATCCTTTATAGTAAGCATACCATAATAGAACAGCAGACTGGTGAATGTTTGAGGATTAGTCAACCTACTGGCAGGGAATGTATTTTCCAAGCTTGTCACTATCTGTCCCGTCTCGGCTATCGTGCGAATAATACCTTTGCGATCGCCATCCAACTTATCCAACTGAAGAAGTTTCTTCATTTTGTTGTAGTCAGTCATCGTGTTTGGATCTATCATCTGCTTTGGAGCCTCGCCGCTATCTATGTAGTTTCGGAGATAGTAGATTACCATATCACAATTGAACACTTTACTCTGATTTTTCAAGGCATCCTCAGAAAAACAATAATTGTCGTACCAAGGTTTCATCTCGTCTATCATCACCTCGATATCACTTGTTGCAGGAATTTCCCCCACCTCTTTATAATAAGCAAACATCTTGCGTACTTCTTCCAAAGAAAAGCCTAACATCTGATTGAACTCCGGCTTGGTAGAGATATGCCAACCAATATTGAAACCACTCGTCACATCGTCCAAGGTAACAGGACTGACACCTGTGATGAAAATACGCTCGAACATACCCTTGAACTTCTTGAAGACATCACGATAGAAACCATCGGCATGGGTGATTGCCCAATATACTTTCTCGCCCTGCTCATTGAGCACGGTATTGGTGAAATTGTCATATTCATCGATGATCAGGTAGAGAGGAATGACCTTGGTCGCAGTCTCATCTTGAAGCAAAGCCAGTTTCTCCGCAGCAGAATCCGATTTAAAGAACTTCTCCTTAAAATCTGCCAGATAAAACTCTTGATAAACTCGCATGAAACCATCCAATTTGACACGCAGATACATATTGAAGTTTTCCTCCAACTTTTCGATACTACCACCTACATACGAGAAATCAAGGTGAAGAACCTGATACCTACCCTGTAAAGGAGTAGGATGCTTGCCTACCCATAAATCACCGAAAAGAGTTTGGAATTTCTCTTTCTTGCTACAGTCATAGTAAGCATGGAGCATACTCAGGAATATGCTCTTACCAAACCGACGTGGACGGATGAAGATGATGTTGCTAGGCTGGTTTTCCAACAAAGGCAGATACATCGTCTTATCCACATAATATTGATTTTGTTCTATAACAGCCTCAAAGTCATTGATACCGTAAGGCAAACGTTTCACATTCTGCTTCATAATTGCTCCTTTTCTAGTTGAGTAAGTGGTTACGACAGAAATCTATCAGATATAGCCAATATCATGCTTCATTCTGTCTCAGGCACACTATTTTGTGCAAAGATAAACAAAAAGCATGAAACCCGCAAGAGATTTCGTACTTTTTATATGTTTTTGGGTACCATTTATGAGTAAGCAACGTTTTTGCATCAGCTAATCCTGCTGGCATCACTGCCAGCAGGATTCTGCGCTTTTTGATACAGAAGCATATACATGGATTTCTAAAGAGCAAGCCAAAAATTTAATTTTATTAAACATTCCCAGTTTTTGACATTTGTGTCATTTTTCGGGAATGAACACACGAAAAGCCATTGACATCTTACTTTCTGGGGCTTACGTTACGAGATTTTGAATGCAAAAGCCCACAAAGGAGCCGATTTATTCCCGATTTTTGTCATTAATGACACTTTTCGGGAATAAAATTCTTTTTTTCCCGATAAATAGCGTACCTTTGCATTCCCGAAAGTTGACACTAATGACACTTTTCGGGAACGACTATGATTATAAAAAGAGATTATTATTTACAGCAACTCATATCGAGCAAGTCTAACAATCTCATAAAGATTGTAACTGGAATTAGAAGAAGCGGCAAATCGTTTCTTCTCTTCAACTTGTTTCACAATCATTTGACTGAAACAGGAATAAGTGAAGACCATATAATAGAAATTGCATTAGATGATCGCCTCAACAAGAATTTGCGTGACCCTGATGTTATTCTACGACATATTCATGAACGTATCGTAGATGACAAACTCTACTATATCATATTGGACGAAGTGCAAATGATAGATGAGTTTACCGATGTGCTGAATAGTCTTTTGCATATCCGCAATGCGGATGTATATGTCACAGGAAGTAACTCCAAATTTCTATCCAAGGATGTGGTTACAGAGTTTCGGGGACGTGGTGATGAAATTCACCTATTCCCATTGTCTTTTGCTGAATTATATAATTCTGTAGGAGGAGACAAGTTTGAGCTGTGGAAAAGTTATTATACTTATGGTGGACTACCAGGTATATTGGAATTGGATAGTGATAAGAAGAAAGCTGCATACCTCCGATCTTTACACGAAACAGTGTATCTCAAAGATATAATAGAGAGGAACAACTTGAAAAACAGCGAAGAATTCATGGAGTTGATGCGTGTGATGGCTTCAGGTATAGGTTCTCCGTGCAATCCTAGTAAGTTGGAAAATACATTCAAAAGTGTAAAGAATGAAACGCTTGACAGAAAAACCA
>JAERMT010000333.1_pt2 | contig 10119 bp, 9 predicted proteins | sample 9267081 | NCBI WGS metagenome assembly JAERMT01 (sample SAMN17071939, study PRJNA684904) | human gut metagenome | isolation source: diarrhea sample from child under the age of five | host: Homo sapiens | place: South Africa: Mafikeng, Mafikeng Provincial Hospital | collected 2019-09
TCCGTTCCAGTTCGCTTCTTGAGGATGCGCACTATCAGCCTTTCGCCGGCATCTATTCTACCTATATGATTCCTTATCTTGAGGATAAATATCAGATGCTTCAGATGTTGGCTTGTGCCATCAAGGGCGTGTATGCCTCCGTGTTCTATCGTGATTCCAAGGCGTATATGACTGCCACCAGCAACGTCATCGACCAGGAGAAGATGGCGGTTATTCTGCAGCAGGTGGTGGGTAAGGATTATGGCACCCGTTTCTACCCAACAATGAGTGGTGTGCTCCGTTCGCTCAACTATTATCCTATAGGAGATGAAGAGGCAGAGGAAGGCATAGCCAGTCTCGCCCTCGGATTGGGTAAGTATATCGTGGATGGCGGTCAAACCCTGCGTGTCTGTCCTTATCATCCGCATCAGGTGCTCCAGACTTCAGAGACAGAGATGGCTCTGCGTGATACGCAGACCCAGTTTTATGCCCTCGACATGAAGCATGTGGGCGAGGATTTCAAGGTAGATGATGGTTTCAACATCCTTAAGCTTCGGGTGAAGGATGCCGTGGAAGACCAGAGCCTCACCTATATCGCTTCTACTTTCGACCCATACGACCAGGTTATCAATGATGGTGTGTATGAAACGGGCAGAAAACTGATTACCTTTGCCAGTGTGCTCCAGCATGGAGTAGTGCCTTTGCCGGAGTTGATGCAGATGTCGATGAAGTTTGGTTCCGAAGCGATGCGCCGTCCTGTGGAAATAGAGTTTGCCTGCAATATCAACGACGATAGAACCTGTGAGTTCTATCTGCTCCAGATTCGTCCGATAGTGGATGCCAAGGAGATGCTCGACGAGGATGTGAAGGCGATACCGGATGCCGACTGCCTGCTCCGTTCCCACAATTCGCTCGGGCATGGCATCTGCGAAGATGTGGTGGATGTGGTCTATGTAAAGTATGATGATCACTTCTCGGCGATGAACAATTTCTATGTGGCTGATGATATCGAACGAATCAATCGTAAGTTCCTTGCCGAAGGGAAGAATTATGTGCTGATAGGTCCGGGCCGTTGGGGTTCTAGCGACCATTATCTGGGTGTGCCGGTCAAGTGGCCGCATATCAGCGCCGCCCGAGTCATCGTGGAAGTAGCTTTGAAGAACTACAACATCGACCCGAGTCAAGGCACCCATTTCTTCCAGAACCTCACCTCTTTCGGTGTGGGTTACTTCACGGTAGATACCAACACCGAAGAAGGCGGTTTCGTGAACAAGGAGATATTGGATGCGATGCCGGCAGTAGAAGAGACGCAGTATGTGCGCCATGTGCGCTTTGCGCATCCGATGAGAATACTGATGGATGGAAAGAAGCAGGAAGGAGCAGTCTTGATTCCGAAGGAGTAATCAAGACAGTTCCATCAAAGTACGTAAACAAGTTATAATCAAGCCTGCTCCATCAAGGTACGTATATAACTTCAGTAATGTACTTATACCAGCTCCAGCAGATAGTAATTGTAATCATGAAGGATAGTAGCAAGGAATTTTTCCTTGCTATTTCCTTTTTGTATAGAAGTTTTCAGCTTGTCTTCTATCCCCAGGAATTTCGCAACCTTGTCGGCAAGGGTGGCTATCTGGTTTTCGTGTTCCCCATTGCCGCCATAAACCGCTTTCTCAATCACCTCAATTTGTGCCTGCGATAGATTCTTCGCCTCTTCATATACCGGGCGATAGTCTTTCTTGGCATAGTAGAATTCATCTAGTGATACATGGATTTTATCCAGGTTCACCTGCTTGATAACCATTGTTCCAGCAGCCAGATCGCCCAGGCGCTGCGCATTCTTGGTGAGCAGGATAAACAGGAGTCCGATGCCGCTTAATCCCACATCTATCGTGCTGAGCAGCCATCTCATGAAGAAAGAACCCATGGTGGGGCGGGAACCATCTTTGTTCACCACCCTTATCTTCATGATATATTTCCCTGGCGACTGACCTTCGTTGAAGGTTTCCCAGAGGAAGTCGTACAGCCAGAGTGGCAATATAATCAGAAAGAAAAACAAATAATTGAGATGGTTTCTTGTTTCATAGTCGAGTTCAAAGTAGAAATACATGGCAGTGAAGCCGATGATGCCAGCTATAACCATGTCGATGATGCGTGCTATCACTCTTTCGGCAATGCTCGCAGGCGTCTGGTCTATTCTTACGAATTGGTTGGTTGTGATGTTAGAACTTGTCATAATTCCACGTTTTATAGATGATTGATGTTATTCTGTCTGCAAACTTACGGAAAAAACTACAAATACAAGAATCTTTTCCCCGAAAATTTGCATATATAAGAATATTTACTTACTTTTGCAACAAAAATAATAAGCAATCGTGAAAGAATTTACCTTTATACGTAACAATATCGATAAGTGGCAGCGTGCGGAAATCATTATTTCTGATGCCGACTCGCAATCGCCCGATCGTCTGGCTGAGGTCTATACCGACCTTACGTCCGACCTGGCTTTTGCGCAGACGCATTATCCCGATTCCCGCATCACCATCTATCTGAACAAACTTTCATCCGTGCTTCATAACTCCATTTATCGCAACAAGCGGGAGAAATGGACTCGCATCCTCACGTTCTGGACCCAAGAAGTTCCACTTGTCATGTACGATGCCCGCAAGCTGTTGCTTGCCTCCTTCCTTATCTTTCTCATCAGTATGCTCATTGGTGTGATGTCCCAATGCTTCGATCATGACTTCTGCCGCATCATCCTGGGCGATTATTATGTGGATATGACGCTTGATAACATAGCCAAGGGTAAGCCGATGGCGGTATATGATAGTGACGGAGAGCTAAACATGTTTCTGGGCATCACCTTCAATAATATCAGGGTTTCGTTCATGGTGTTCGTTTCGGGCATCCTTACAAGCATAGCCACGGGTGCCTATCTCTTTCAGAATAGCGTGATGCTCGGTTGTTTCGAAACTTTCTTTGCGCAGCGCGGACTCCTTTATGAATCCTTCCTTGCAGTCTTCCTGCATGGCACGCTCGAAATATCAGCCATCATCATTGCAGCAGCAGGCGGTCTGGCTATAGGCAACGGCTGGCTTTTCCCCGGCACCTATTCCCGCCTGGTTTCCTTCCGTCGTGGAGCCAAGCGGGGCTTGAAGATAGTGGCAGGCACGGTGCCCGTGTTTATCCTGGCTGGCTTTATCGAAGGCTTTGCTACGAGGCACACCGAAGTTCCCGATGCCTTACGCCTTGCCTTCATCCTCCTTTCCTTTGCCTTTGTCATCGGCTATTTCGTGATATTGCCCCAGATAAGGCATCGCCAGAGAAAAAAGGATTCTAAAGACTAACAATAAAAATTTTATGATATGAATAAAATCGTTTTTTATCAAGAGAGAACCTTCGGAGATAAGTTCAATGTTACCTTCGAGTTTATCAAGCAAAACTGGAAGCTGATGCTTCGTTATTTTGCTTATGTTGTTTTACCATTGAGTTTTGTAGCTGAATTCTTCATGGAAGCTATGATGAAGAATGTCATGACTTTGGCTACAAATCCTGAAGAGCTGATGAATTTGATTCCTTCGTATGGCGGCTTTTTCCTGGTGAGCATTGCTGTTTACTTGTGGATGGGTGCGGTTTCCTTTTCCTTACTCCAGGTTTATAATGCCCGTCCCGATGGCTTGCAGAACATCGTCTTTGCCGATTTCAAGCCTCTTCTTAGGCGCAATGCCTGGCGATTGGTGAAGTCGGGATTGGCGCTCAGCCTCGTCCTCCTGGTTGTGATGATACTTGCAGGCTGTCTGTTCGCTTTGCAGATGCCTGTTATTGCCGCAGTCGTTTATCTTGTCTGCATGGCATTAATGATTCCGTTTGTACTCTTTGCGCCGGTTTACATCTTCGAGGATATTCCCCTTTGGCAGGCTTTTGCCCGAAGCTTTCGTCTGGGTTGGCATACTTTGGGTGGCATCTTAGCCCTGGGCATTGTGTTGATGATTCTTACGGCTATCATCTCGTTTGTCTGCACTTTGCCATGGGAAATCTGCTATCTGTTGAAATCCTTTTTTGTTGTAAATCAGGGAAATGCCGATTCTGCTTTCAATGGTGTGCCTTTCATGCTGTTACAGTATCTGCTGGGTGTCCTGATGATGCTTGCCCGCTTCCTGTTGTTGGCCATATTCTATGTCAGCATCAGCTATCTCTATAGCCATGCTGCCGAGAAACTCGATCAGATGTCGGTAGCCGAGGGCGTTGACCATTTCGAGGAGATGGGCGATAAAAATCAGGATGCCGACGACTATCAACTGTAAATTATCAATTGTAAACTATAAACTATCAATTGTAAACTGTAAACTATCAAAGTATGCCCTTTACTCCTTCCGATACATTGGTTCTCGATACTGCCAGGCTCCGTGTCTGGCAGCAGGATGACGATTATGCTTACAGTAGGGAATTGGTGCCTGCCCAGAAGAGTCTGATGGATTGGTTGGGCGAGCAGTTTGATCAGTTCTGGGAATCCGTTTTCGGCACCGCTTTCTATCAGGAGTATTCTTCGCTAATGTGGATATTGGTGGGTGTGTTTCTTGTTATAGGCATCCTGTTGTTCCTCTTCTACAAGCATCCCGAACTGTTCATGCGCTCCGGCAGGCAGGCTCCTTTGGAGTATGAGGTAACCGAGGATACCATCTATGGCGTTGATTTTAAAAGGGAGATAGCCAGGGCGATGGAGCGGAAGGATTATCGGGAGGCGATACGACTCACTTATCTGCAAACCCTGAAACGGCTGAGCGATCATCAGCTTATCGACTGGCAACCTTTCAAGACACCTACCCAATATACCCACGAGTGGAAAAATCGGGATTTCCGGCAGATTACGAACCTCTTTGTCCGTGTGCGTTATGGCGGATTCGAGGCAACGGAGCAAATGCTGAAAGATATCCACACCTGTAAGATGAGTGTGGATAACTCTGTAAGTAACTTAAAATCAGCGAAAGGAGGTGATGATGAAAAGTAGTTATAAGTTTTTCCTGAGCATGATGGCGCTTTTTATCCTCATGTTCCTGCTTCAGATGCAACTGCCCAAGAAGTTTGTGTGGAATCCTACCTTCTATCATGCCGACCGCCAGCCTTTCGGCTGCTACGTGTTCGATAGCATCATGCGCCAAAGCTTGCCTCATGGTTATCAGGTTACCGCCAAAACCTTCAGGCAGCTTGATGAGGAAAATAGAAACCGGAAGATAGCCGTGGTGGTGCTGGATAATTCCCTGAGACTGAAGAAGGTGGATGTAGGTCACCTCCGGAAGATAGCCCAGCGTGGCGGAAAAGTGATGGTTGCCTATCATTGGGGAGGTTCAGATGAACTGGATAGCAGTTTTCATGTCGATATGTCGAGCGGGGCGTTTTATCTGGATAATATCATGCGAAGGATGGCGAGTCAGCAGGATGTGTATGATACCCTTACCTGGTGTGGCAGTCCGTTGGCTTATCCCCAGCGGGAATATCGGTTGATAGACCAGCTGATAAGCGGCTCGATTTCTCTCGATTCAGCCAGCAAAGCCACGGTGCTGGCTTACAGTCTTCAGGCTAATCGCAAGTTTCCGTCAGCAGTTTCCTTGCCTTGCGGTAAGGGCGAGGTCATCTTTGTGGCCACTCCGTTGCTCTTTACCAATATGGGTGTGTTGGATGATGTTTCTTCGCAGTATGTCTTCCGAATCATGTCGCAGATGGCCGATTTGCCGGTTTACCGCACGGAAGCATATCTGGAATCGAAGGTGAAGCTCGAAGCAGAACAGTCGCCGCTCCGCGAGTTGCTGAAGCGCCCTCCTTTGCGGTGGGCGGTCTATCTCATGATGCTGGGCGTAGTGCTCTTCATGATATTCACAGCCCGCAGGCACCAGCGGGTTGTCCCGATAATGGAAAAGCCGAAGAACAGGTCGCTGGAGTTTATCCAGCTCATCGGTACGCTCTATTATCAGCGTCACGACCATGCCGATCTGGTGCGGAAGAAATTCAGGTTCTTTGCCGAAGAGGTAAGAAGGAGTGCGGGCATTGATATCAGCGATGTGAACCAGGGAGATGCCGATTGCCGAGCCTTGGCAGAGATAACAGGCATGGATGTGGAAAAAATCAAGGAAACCATCCGTGAGATTCGACTGGTGATACATTCAGATTTGAATATCCCAGCCAGGCAAATGAGGAAACTCATCGACAGGATGAATCGCATACTTGAGAATATCCAATAAATGTTGATTTGATGCTTCTGCCCTTTCAGGGCGTGTGGAGTTTGCAGACGAAATTACACTAACAAATAGTAATGAAAATGGAAGAACAAAGATTAGACTTAACTCTTTTCTCAGAAAAGATAGAACGCCTTCGACAGGAGATAGCGAAGGTGATAGTGGGGCAGGATGAAGCCATCGAACTGGTGCTTACTTCTATCCTTGCCAACGGACACGTGCTTATCGAAGGAGTGCCGGGAGTGGCAAAGACCCTTTTGGCCCGGTTGATAGCCCGATTGGTAGATGCCGGGTTCAGCCGGGTGCAGTTTACCCCCGACTTGATGCCTAGCGATTTGCTAGGTATCAACATCTTCAATGTCAAGACCCAGGAGTTTGAGTTCCATCAGGGCCCCGTCTTCTCCGACATTGTTCTGGTAGATGAAATCAACCGTGCGCCCGCCAAGACGCAGGCGGCACTCTTCGAGGTGATGGAAGAGCGACAGGTGAGCATCGATGGCGTTACCCACAAGATGGGCGATTTCTATACCATCCTTGCCACCCAGAATCCCGTGGAGCAGGAAGGAACCTATCGCCTGCCCGAGGCTCAGCTCGACCGTTTCCTGATGAAGATAACGATGGGCTATCCTTCGCTGGATGATGAACTGGAGATTCTGAAGCGCCATCAGGAGCATAGTAATCTGGTGAAGCTTGCCGATATTCAGCCCGTTCTGAGCAAGGCAGAACTCCTGCAGTTGCGCAGCTATATAAATAAGGTGGTCATCGACGAGAGCCTGCTTCGCTATATAGCCCAGATAGTTCAGCAAACCCGCAGCACCCGTGCCGTTTATCTGGGAGCATCGCCCCGAGCTTCTGTGGCAATGCTCCAGGCTAGCAAGGCATACGCCCTGCTGCAAGGTCGCGATTTCGTAACGCCCGAAGATATCAAGCAGGTTACTCCATCCATTCTCCAGCACCGCCTGGTGCTCACCGCCGAGGCAGAGATGGAAGGATACACCGCCTATAAAGTGGCGCAGCGACTCATCGACAAAGTTGAAGTTCCGAAATAAATAAAGTGAAGAGTACATTGTTTCTTACCAGAAGATTTTATATCGTTTTAGCAGTCCTGGTCTTTATCACAGGTTTGGGCAGCTTTGTTCCCCCGATGTTCCTCATTGGGAGATGGCTGCTTGTTGCCCTGGGCGTTCTGCTCCTGCTGGAGGCTTTCCTGCTTTATCACGAGCGGGGCATTATGGCTAGGCGAACGATGTCAGATAGGTTTTCCAATGGCGATGACAACGAGGTGAACATCCGTGTGGAAAGTATTTATTCCTTTCCCGTTCTGCTTCATGTCATTGATGAGATTCCGCCCGTATTCCAGCGTCGTGATATCCACTTTCGTCTAAGGCTGGGCATGGGCGAGGGCAAGAATATCCGGTATTTTCTTCGTCCCACAGAGCGGGGTGAATATGATTTCGGCTTAATCCGCATCTTTGTCTCTTCGCCCATCTCGCTCTTGCAGCGCCGCTTCTCGCTGGGGCAGCCCCGTCAGGTGAAGGTATATCCTTCCTATCTGATGCTCACCCGATATGAGTTGCTTGCCATCAGCAATAATCTAACCGAACTCGGCATCAAGAAGATTCGCCGTGTGGGCAATCATACCGAGTTTGAACAGATCAGGGATTATGTGACGGGTGATGATTTCCGGCTCATCAACTGGAAGGCCACCGCCCGCACCTCCCGTCTGATGGTGAACGTGTATCAGGACGAGCGTTCGCAGCAGGTGTTCAGCATCATCGACAAGGGTAGGGTGATGCAGCAGGCTTTCCGGGGGGTGACTTATCTGGATTATGCCATCAACGCCTCGCTGGTGCTTTCGTATATGGCGATGCGCAAGGAAGACAAGGCGGGCATTGTAACCTTCAGCTCCCGTTTCGAGGATTTCGTGCCAGCCTCCCGATACGCCGGCCACATGCAGAACATCTTGGAGATTCTCTATCGCCAGCAGACCCGCTTTGCCGAATCCGACTATTCTGCCCTGGTAGATGGGGTAAACCTGCACGTCAGCAAGCGTTCGCTCCTGGTGCTCTATACGAGTTTTGCCAATCGTGTCAGCATGGAGAGGCAGTTGCCTTATCTTCTTCAGCTCAACCGCCGCCACCGTCTTCTGGTGGTGTTCTTCGAGGATGATGAGGTGAAAGATTATCTTGCCACCCGTCCTGATAGCGATGAGGAATATTATCGCCATGTCATTGCCGAGCAGTTTGCCTACGAGCAGCGTCTCATCGTTTCCTCGCTCAAGCAGCGGGGCATCATGGCCTTGTTGACCACGCCCGAGAAGCTGTCGGTTGACGTACTTAACAAATATCTCGAAATCAAGGCACGGGAATTGTTGTAAATAGTAAGAAGAATACTTCTTTATAGCAAGAAGAATACATTTTTCTTTAGCATAAGTAATAAAAACGCAGGGAATGTTTGGAATTCTCATCAAAAAGTCTTACCTTTGTTCCCAATAAAAACGAATGCCTTATGAATAGACCAAACCTATTTGCACTTTTATGTGTGCTGATGCTGGCATGGCTGCCGGTTTCGGCTCTGGAGTTTCGTAATCCGGTGATGCCAGGTTATCATTCCGCCCCATCCGTGTGTCGGGCAGGGGATAAATGGGTTCATTTACAGAATTCCATTCCGGATAACTATCTTTGCAATGATACGATGGCTGTGGGGAAGAAGTATCTGATGCGTCTCTATCCTCATGGTTCCCTGACGGAGAATCAGCAGCCTACCTTTGCAGGACGCCTGCAGGAATGTGCCAGCTTCACCCTGGAAACAGAGGTTGTTACCAAGGGAAATGTGGAGGCGGGACTCTCGGTTTATCGTGTCAGCGACGGGCATTTCGACTTTTTCGTATCCAAGAAGCAGGTGGCTTTGCGCTGCAAGCTGAAGAGCATCGACTATGTAGTGAAGAGCGTGCCTCGCCTGCGAAAGGGTTCGGTGAAACTGCGCATCAGAAGCAATGGCGAGATGTATTTCTTCGACTATTCGCTCGATGGAAAGAAGTTCCACGAGTTGGCTTCCATGAACTGCAGCCTGATGAGCACCGAGGTGGCAGGCGGATTCACGGGCGTTACGCTGGGCATGTTTGCCGAGGGAAAGCCAAGGAGCGGTCATGCCGACTTCACCTACTTCCATTATGAAGAAAAATAAGATTAAAATAAATAATGATGTCAAAAGCAACAAAGGAAACAACAGAAACAACTCAGATTGCCGACAAGAAATATCTTGTCCCATTCATTCTCATCACGTCGCTCTTCTTCTTGTGGGGCTTCGCACGTGCCATCCTCGATGTGCTCAACAAGCATTTCCAGAATGCACTTCATATCAGCATTACGCACTCTTCGCTCATTCAGGTTACCACCTATTTGGGCTATTTCCTCATGGCGATACCGGCGGGTATATTTATAAATAGGTATGGCTATCGCCGTGGAGTGGTGTTCGGACTCCTGCTCTTTGGCTTGGGAGCCATCCTCTTCATCCCCGGAGCATCGATGGGCAGTTTCTATGCCTTCCTGCTTTGCCTCTTCATCATCGGTTGCGGACTGGTGTTCCTGGAGACGGCTGCCAATCCTTACGTAACGGAGTTGGGGGCCAAGGAAACGGCTACCAGCCGACTGAACCTCTCGCAGTCGTTCAATGGTTTGGGCAGCATCTTCGCCACTTTCTGCATCGGTCAGTTTCTCTTCAATGGCACCCAGGAAGGTGGCAACGTGGTGATTCCTTACGGCATTCTGGGCGTATTGGTGCTGCTGATAGCCTTCGTGTTTTCTCGTGTGGAATTGCCTGAGATTCAGCATGCTCAGACCAAGGAAGATAAGGCGAAGGGCAGCAATATCAGCAAGCTTTTTGCCAATCATAAGATGTTTGTGTTCGGTCT
>JAERMT010001483.1_pt1 | contig 10109 bp, 5 predicted proteins | sample 9267081 | NCBI WGS metagenome assembly JAERMT01 (sample SAMN17071939, study PRJNA684904) | human gut metagenome | isolation source: diarrhea sample from child under the age of five | host: Homo sapiens | place: South Africa: Mafikeng, Mafikeng Provincial Hospital | collected 2019-09
ATACTGCTGGGAAAGGCAATGTAACCATACCAATCACCATTGCAATTGCGAAATTAATGACCATCATTGCGGCAATCGTCATAATATCGCGAATGCCAAATTTCTGTCGTTCAGTTGTTTTTTCCATAATTGAAAATTCCTCCTTGTGTTTTGGTGTATGGAATAAAAAACGGTGAGGTTAGCATTTCCTAACCTCACCACAAATTATAGAGAAGAAACTTGTTCCTCTCTACTCCATTATTTTATTTTTTCTCGAAAATAGCCCAAAAGTTAAATGGATTGTTTTTGATGCCGGTAATCTTTTGGAAGAACACCAAACACATCCTGAAAGGCTTTTGAAAACTTGCTGGCGTTGCTATATCCTAAAGAGACTGCAATCTCGCTGATACTTTCTTTTTCTTCGCGCAGCCGAACCGCCGCACAGTTCATTTTGTACTTTTTCAAATGTGCGTAGGGGCTGTCTCCATACACCTGCTTAAAGATGGCCTGAAATGTTACCATGCTGATGTTCTCGCCTGCAATCAAAGACTCCAGCGGGATCTTCGTTTCCAATTCTCCAATCAGCAGCTTTCTGGCCCGCTTGATAATTTCGATATGTTCTTTGGAATAGTAAACTGCCGCATATCTGTCCTCGCTCTGCAGCTTTTGAGCATGGTACAGCAGTTCCAGGATTTTGATGCGAAAATATGCGGCAGATTCTTTTCCCTTTGCCTCATACAGCTCGTCAAAGATATGGAGCAGATTTTGCGGGGTCTTACAGATATAACAATGAGCATCCAGTTCCAGATGCTTTCCAAGATTGTTTATATCAATCCCATATAAAGAGAGCTGCCGGATCGTGGCGCTGTCTAAACTATCCCGATCAATCACAAAGCTGACACCGCTGCATTTCCCAAGCGGGAATGAATAGCTCGCGGGCATATTCGTGAGGGTATTGATGCAGAACTCATTTTCCCTCATGTGAAAGGCCTTTTGATTTTGAAATTCAAACTCCACTCGTCCCTGCCGGTAATGGCGAATATCCAGAATGTCCCGGTTCACCATTGGCTCCCGGAATGTATCCGAACAGTTGAAGTCCATAAAGATCAGATCAATACCTGGGAAAAGAGAATAGTCCAGACACGTTCCTGTACCCTCGCATTGATAATTGATTAAATTATATCCATCACATTTTTTGAACATGGTAGCCTCCGGGCCATACCATTCATTGCGGTGCTGATTATCCATGACATCCCTCGATGTTTTCAATATTACAGATCGGTTAGCCGACACTATCTATAATATATCACAAGCATCCTTTTCTCGCAAGAAGTCTTGAATCTACGCGGTTTCGAGAAGTCAAAAACGAAGGGCCACAAAAGTGGCAAGCAGTGCGCCGTGGTACCACGGCACGATTTTTGAATCCGATTTCTAAAAATCAAATTCAAAATGCTTGTTGGGCTGTGCCCAAACCCCTTGCGTTCTGCATCCGATGGATGCAGGCTGCGCATTCCTGCGGAACGCTTCTATTGCGTGTCAATGCACACTCTCCCTGAAAATTCCGAATGCTTTTTGGTGTAAGCGTCAATGGCGCAGTCATGGCATCCGTGGTAAAATGAATGCGTTGTGTGCCTGACACACGAAAAAGAGAGGACGGATGCAGAGATGGAACAGCTTTACCTGATGCCCGGTGAGGAACGCTACATGAAATTTCAGGACGAAAACGGCGTACCGAAAGTTCGGTATACTTACTGTTCGCTGCACGGCAGGCTGTTCAACTGCACCTGCAAATCCATGGACGAAGCCCAGCGGCTGTGCGAGGATTGGCTCGTGACGCAGGATCGCTGCTACATAAACTAAAAAGACCGCCGAGAACCCGACCTGTGATGGTCGGTTCTCGACGGTTTTGGTTTATCGGGTTTGCTCTTTTTCTTTGCGGTCCTTTTCCTCCGCAAAGAACAGTTCCACATTCTTCTGCGCTTTTACGATGTCCTGCATCTCATCCCGCGCCTTGCGGTACTCCGGGTAGAGTGCTTTTTTCTTGGTGAGCAAAGCCGAATACTCTACATTCAGGTCTTTCACTTTGGGCAGCTTTTTCAGGCCGGATTCATTGAAAGCGGCTTTCGCCGCCTTATGCAATGTAATCTCCTCCCGGTGCGCTTCCAAAAATTTGGAACTGTACCCGGATTTGCGGTAAGCATCGTATACAGGCCGGGTCTTGGCATAGTTGACGATGTGCGCCCGGAGGACGGCGATTTCAGCCATACGCTTCTCGGCAGCCTTGATGGAATCGCCCAGTTTGTGATAGCGAGAAAGTGCAGCATCAGCACGCTCTTTCAGGTCATCCGCACTGCCGATTTTCTGCTCCTGCAAAAAAATCAGCGTTTTGGACATCTCTTTCAAGTTGTACTTCTTCGCCCAGCGTTCGTAGCCGCCACCTTTGCCCTCGGCAAGTTTTGCTTGAATGTCAACCAGCAACTGGAACGGTTGCTCTTTGGGAGGTTGCTTCTGATGTGGGCGGTGTTCGGCTTTTTCGGCAATGACTGCTTTGATTTCATCCTCGCTGTACCCGGCACCCAGTGTCTTGAACCGGATAAAGCGTTTCTGCCGTGCGCCTTTAACGGAAGTGTATTTGCCGCGTTTGATTTCATAGCCCTGCTGTTCCAGCTTTTGCAGAAAATCTTCGTAGTCGGTGGGCTTCTGCTGCAAAATCTCGTCGATTACACTGCACAGCCGGTCGCGGTTGCTTTCCTTTGGTGGGTAAGTGATGCGCTTCTGCCGTTCCCGGTAAGGCTTCTTTTCAATGACTGACAGCTGATGCTCCAGACAAATCAGGTCGCTCAACCGCTGCACTGCCAGACCGGAAAAGAAAAAATCCCGGAATTTTCTTGTGCCGTCCAGAGTGGTCGAGTTATAGATAATGTGATTGTGAATGTGTTCCCGATCGGTATGCGTTGCAACGATAAAAGCGTGTTTGCCTTTCAGAAACCGGGAGGCCAACTCATAACCGATGCGGTTTGCTTCTTCAGCCGTAATTTCACCAGGTCGGAAAGATTGCCGTATCTGATAGGCGATAATGTTACTTTTTTGGCTGCGCCCGGTAGCCTGCTCGTACAGCTTTTTTGTGAGCATGAACTCCTCGTCCACAGTAAGCGGGCTGCATTGATAGCTGCTGACAAGTTCGCCTTTTTCAGTCTTGTCAGGATTCTGTGCATAGTTGGTGCGGTCTTTCAGGCAGGCGGCAATAGATTTTCCTTTGTGCTGATGCAGTGCGATCAGACGAGTAGCAGCCAGAGCAGATCACCTCCTAAATGAAAAAGCCGCCCGAAGGCGGCAAGAAGATTCAAAATCAAATCAGGTCCCGAAGCCAACCGCTGAATTTCTCAACGCCCTCCACCATTGCAGTTGCGCCGACAAAAAGGACAAAGCAGAAAAATTCAGCAACCAGCAGAATCAAAAACTGATTCCAAGTCTGGCGATAGACGGTATAGATGCCGCAGCCGAAGATATACAGCATCAATGGTGCAACAATATAGCTGGACAAGGTAAGCAGCCACTTTGCCATCAGAGCCAGAAAAGCTACAAACAGAGAGATCGGGGCAAGCACCATCTTGAACAGAATCCTCATATCAAACACCAACCTTTCCTTTCGCCCCTATTATAAAGGTATCGGCCCCTGCCTTGCAAGGATGTCAACCGTTATGTAAGCCCGCAGCCTCCCACTGCGGGAAAATGTTTAGAGCTCAGCCAGCCGGGAAAGAATCTGCCTGCCAATGTCGATTAGCTCATCCAACCGTTGCCGCAAGTCTTCCATGTCGGCGGCGTAGACCCGACCATTTTCATTGGCAGCTTTAGCGTACTGGTTCAGGTTGTTGCTGCAATTCTGAAGAAGGTACGCCATCCGACGCAGCTGTGGTAAATCAAGATTCAGGCAGTAACCATCCAGAGCCATTTTTCGCAGATAAGAGCCAATGCTCAAAATACCGCAACTTTCCATCTTCTGACGAATGCGTTCCAGTTCGACTTTGCTGACCCGGAAATGGAGCTGCTGGTCGCGACGGTCGTTCACCGGGCATCACCATCCTTATCCAAGTAAGATTTGAATGGTCGGACAGGCTCCACTTTATCAGCCTTTTCTTCCAGAGCTGCCAGCACAGAGGGGCGGGCATCCGGCTTTTCTTCCGCTTCGGGTTCTGTCCGGCTGGACTGATGCTCCATGTTCAACAGCGCATCCAATTCTGCAAGGCGGGCAGACTTGGTTTGCAGTTCTTCCTCCTGCGCAAACGGCTTGGCGATTTCAACCTCTGCGGCCTGCTTCTGTTGTTCCAGAGAATCCAGTGCGGCCTCAGCATCGGCAATGCGGTCGGCAAAATTGCCGATGGCATTGTCCAGACGGACGATGTTGCCGCGAGGGTCATCGCCCAGCGGTACCGGATAACTCAGCTCGCCGCGGAGAACGATTTGATGCTCATTCTTGAAACTGTCAAAGCGAATGTTCAGCTCAAAGCCGCGATAGGTGCCCAGCAGCATCATATCCGCATTCGGCATCTCCTTGCAGGCGAGCATTAGCCGCTCACCAGCTGCTTTTTTCTCATCGAACACCATGCCCTTGATCGTCATGCCGCAGAAGTTCTCCTTATCCTGCGGGTGTGCGTCTGCGATTTGGGCATCGTTTTTCAGAGCCGCAATACGGTTCTTCGCTTTCTGAATTTCCTCCGGGTAATGCTTGAGCAGCTTATCTTCCAGACGATATTTTTGGTTCTGGTAATCCGAGCGCAGCACCTTGAGCCTTGCTACCTGCACATCCAGATCCATCTTTTCCCGGATGCGCGGGTCGCCTGCGCATAGGGCCTTGACCTCGGCATACGAAAGAGCCTGCTCATCCACATCATCACAGGAGCGCATCGGAGATTTGCTCGTCATGATCTGCGAAATAAACTTCTGCTTGTTTTCCAGCGTTTGCCAGAGGTAGGCGTCGAATGTCCCCTCCGTGACGTAATTATAGACGTAAACTTGTTTGTTTTTGTTGCCCTGACGGATGATTCGGCCGTTGCGTTGGGTCATATCGGACGGTCGCCAGCCTACATCCAGATGATGCACGGCCACCAGCAGGGTCTGGACATTGGTGCCTGCGCCCATCTTTGCAGTGCTGCCCAGCAGGACACGCACCTTGCCGCTGCGGACTTTGGAGAACAAATCCGCTTTCTTACCTTCAGTATCAGCGTTGTGGATGAACTCGACCTCCGATTCCGGCACCCCGGCGGCAAGCAGCTTTGTGCGAATATCATCGTAGACATTGAACGAGCCGTCTCCCTTGGGCGTGGACATATCGCAGAAAATCAGCTGCGTCAGATTATCCTCTTTGGTTTCGTTCCAGATACGCAGAACATTGTCGACGCAGGCATTCAGCTTGCTGTCCGGGTCATCCGGGGTGAGCGGATTCATCAGCCGCTGGTCAAGGCCGATTTTACGTCCGTCCGAGGTGATCTTCAGCATATTGTCCACCGAGGGGTCAACCGCACCGCTATGCACCTCAGCAGCACGTTCGCTCAGGGATTTCACCATGTCCTGCTGGATTTCCGAGGGTTTGACCACGACAGTTTCAAACTTGGCTTCCGGAACAGGCAGATGCAACTGGTCGGAAGTCTTGATGTCCGCTGCCTCCTTGAACATATTCATCAGCTCCGGCAGGTTAAAGAACTTGGCAAAACGTGTGCGCGCACGGTAGCCGGTTCCTTCCGGCGCAAGCTCAATGGCCGTGGTGGTCTCGCCAAACGTAGAAGCCCATGCATCAAAGTGGGTCAGTTGTTTCTGCTGGAGAGTGCTGTACTGCAAATAGCGCATCAGTGTGTACATTTCCGTCATGGAGTTGCTGATGGGCGTTCCCGTTGCGAAAATCACGCCGCGCCCGCCCGTCACTTCATCCAGATAACGACACTTGCCGAACATATCGCTGGACTTCTGTGCTTCGGAGGTAGAAAGGCCAGCAACATTGCGCATCTTGGTGTAAAGATATAGGTTCTTGTAGTTCTGGCTCTCGTCCACAAATAACCTATCTACGCCTAATTGTTCAAATGTGACCACATCATCCTTGCGATCGGTGGACTGTAGCTTTTTCAGTTTCACCTCCAGTGTTTTCCGTGTCTTTTCCATCTGTTTCACGGTAAAATGCTCACCGGACTGTTCCTTGGCCTCTGCAATGGCTTTTTCGATTTCCTCGATCTGATCTTCGATGATCCGTGCCTGCCGTTCCGCAGAAAGAGGGATTTTCTCAAACTGCGAGTGGCCGATAATGACGGCATCGTAGTCGCCGGTTGCGATGCGGGCGCAAAAACGCTTTCGATTGGCGGGTTCAAAGTCTTTCTTGCTGGTAACGAGCAGCTTTGCATTGGGGTATAGCCGCAGGAACTCGCTGGCCCACTGCTCGGTCAGATGGTTGGGTACCACGAACAGGCTTTTCTGACACAGGCCCAAACGCTTAGATTCCATTGCCGAAGCTGCCATCTCAAAACTTTTGCCGGCACCCACCTCGTGGGCGAGCAGGGTGTTCCCACCATAAAGCACATGAGCAACTGCATTGCGCTGATGTTCCCGCAGATTGATCTCCGGGTTCATACCGACAAAATGGATATGGCTTCCGTCATACTCGCGGGGCCGGGTACTATTGAACAACTCGTTATACTGCTTCACCAGCAGATTCCGCCGCTGCGGGTCTTGCCAAACCCAGCCTGCAAAGGTATCCTTGATGGCCTGCTGCTTCTGCTGGGCAAGCATCGTCTCCTTCTGGTTCAGGACACGCCGCTCTTTACCATCCTCCTCAATGGTATCATAAATGCGGCAGTCCCGCAAATTCAAGGTGTCCTCCAAAATCTTGTAGGCGTTGGCCCGGTGGGTGCCGTAGGTTTCGGTGGACATGATATCATACATTCCGGCGGCAGATTTGTTGCCGATGCGCCATTCGGACGTAAATGGAGAGTAGCGGACTTGGATCAGGTTGTTATAGCGGATGCGGTAGGGCGGCTGAAAAGTCTCCATCATAAACTGCTGCACAATGGCGGGATTCAGCCATGTGGCACCCAGTCGGATGTCGATTTCTGATGCTTCAAGGTCCTTCGGCTGCGCTTTGGTCAAAGCCTCCACATTGATCTTGAACTCCGGGTGGCTTTCAGCGGCAAGCTGAGCCATGCGCAGTTTATTCCGCACATTGCCGGAAAGATACTCGTTCGCAGTCTGCCAGCCTGCTTCCGGCTCATCTGCATCCGCAGAAGGGTCTTTGAAAATCACGCCTTGCAGCTCTGTGGTAATACGCTCATAATCGCCGGGAGAGCCGAGAAGTTCCGCCATATAGGGCAGATCAACACGGCCATGTTCTCCAATGGACACTGCCAGTGCTTCGCTGGGGGTGTCCACGCTGGTGACCGTGTGCTCTGGGCGAATCGTTCGCTTGGTGAACATATCCGCCTTGCTTTTGAGCTGTTTATTCTCATCGAGATTTTCCAAAGAGCAGAGCAGATAGTAGGAAGAATCATCCTCAAACAAACGCCCATTTTTGCGGTCGTTGAGCAGACCGTATTTTGCGGTAAAAGCGTCATAAGCTGTGTTCAGCTTTGCTTGGGTTGCCTTAATGTCCTCATCCGGGTAATCGTCCAGCTGCTCCTGAATCAGCTGGTTGACGATCTGCCGCAGTTCCACCATGCCGGTGACACGGGCTTTGGCATTATCGGACAACTCCACCTGCGTCATAATCGAATTTTCTCGGTAGTACACCTCACCGTCCACCACGGTGTAGGAGAAGTTTTTTACATCCGGGTCAGCCGGGAGAATATGCTTCTCGTTTTCGGCATCCGCAATATCTGGTGTTTCCACCTCAGCTTCGGTGTATTGCCCCTCAATATGCTGTACCACCTCGGCAAGCTGGTCGGCAAGGTTTGCGCCCTCGATGGGCGCAACGGTCAGGTCATGACCATACTGGGTGCTTTCCAGCGTAAGCTGCCCCAGCACCATCTCCGGGTGGTCTACGAAATACTGGTTGATGGCAAAACCATCTTCGGTCTTGCCAAGCTGCACCCAGTCCGGCTCGTGGTCGATGGGGCGGTCACGCTTTTGCAAAAAGATAATGTCCGAAACCACTTCGGTGCCTGCATTTGCCTTAAACGCATTGTTGGGCAGACGGATGGCACCCAGCAAATCGGCTCGTTCTGCCATGTGCTTGCGGGCGGTGCTGTCCTTGCTGTCCATGGTATAGCGAGAAGTCACAAACGCCACGATGCCGCCCGGACGCACATGGTCGATGGCTTTCGCAAAGAAATAATTGTGGATGGAGAATCCCAGTTTGTTGTACGCCTTATCGTTGACCTTGTACTGACCAAAGGGCACGTTGCCCACCGCCAGATCGTAGAAATCACGGCGGTCGGTGGTCTCAAAGCCTGCCACGGTAATGTCGGCCTGCGGATACAGTTTTTTCGCAATGCGCCCGGTGATGCTGTCCAGTTCCACGCCGTACAGCCGACTGTCTGCCATGCTGTCCGGCAGCATTCCAAAGAAGTTGCCCACGCCCATACTAGGTTCCAGAATGTTACCGCTGTGGAAACCCATGCGCTCCACGGCATCGTAGATACTACGGATGACGGTAGGGCTGGTATAGTGGGCGTTCAGGGTGCTGGAACGGGCAGCAGCGTACTCATCCTCGGAGAGCAGCCCTTTCAACTCTGCATATTCCTTTGCCCAACTATCTTTGCCGGGATCAAAGGCATCCGCCAGACCGCCCCAGCCCACATACTGGGAAAGCACCTGCTGTTCCTCGGCAGTGGCACCTCGGTGCTCCTGTTCCAGCTTGAACAGGGTGCGGATGGCTTCAATGTTCCGGGCATATTTCTGCTTTGCGCCGCCCTCGCCCAGATGGTCGTCCGTGATACGGAAGTTTCCGGCAGGCTCCGGCGCAGGTTCAGCATTCAGGGCTTCATCCAAGGCGGCGGCATCCGGGAAGGTCTGCACTTCGCCGTCAATCACCGTAGAGATGGGCAGTTCGTCTAGTTCCTCATCGGTCAGTTCAGACACATCCGGCTCCTCCTGCCGCAGTGCATTCTCGAACTGCTGCTTGTTGATGACCTCATTGTCCCATGACTGACCGTGCGCACTGGTGTCGATGCGCACATCGGTTTCGCCAACATAGCCGATGGTTCCTTCAATCGTTCTGGTGGGAAGGTCTACTACAACTTCGTCCCCGACCTTATAGCTGACCTCTTTTTCGGGAACCAGATCAATGGCTGCGGCCTGCTGTTCTTCGTACAGTTCTCTGATGTGCGGAAGATGCTCATTGCGGAAAATGGGCAGTCTGTTTTTCGTCAGCTCCATGTCCTGCAAGCTGACGGATTTGAACGTAAAATTAACGTGTTCCACCCGAAAATCCCGGTCATCCAGCTTGATGATGCTGCCGATTGGCAGATAATCCGCTTCCCGGAGATATTTTGTCTGGTGGTGGGAGCCATCTTCGTTCAAGCCAGCCAGATAGACGTTGTTGCCCGCTGCCCACAGCTTTTTAGATTCTGTTGCCCACTGCTCACTCGGAAAACCAGTTACTTTGACTTTGCCAAGCACATTTTCCTGTGACAGAAGATTGGTGCGCAGAATCCGCTCCACAGCAACGGCATCTTTGTCATAGAACAGATAGTTACCGTTCAGTTCAAAACCCACGAGGGTGTTAGGATACTGTTCTTTCAGAGCAGTGTACTCTGCGGCAACAGTGCCATCCAGCATCGGAAGCTGACGTTCAGCTTCCTGTCTGGCAGTACGCTGCTCTTTTTCCTCATCGGTCAGGTAGCGGTCGGATTGGATCATCAGGTCGATATACTTTTCCACCTGCGCCCATTTCAAGGTGATTTTCTGGTGGTCGGGGTAATGGTCAAATTCCAGACCCTTCCAGTCGTGATTCACAAAGCCCCGGCTTCCGTCCAGAAAATCGTGGGAATGCCCACCAATGCCGTACTCCTTCGCCAACGCCTTGGCACGGAGTTTTCGGTCAGGCTGGGTCTGGTACAGTGCCATAATGCGTTGCTTGCCACCTGCAAACCCAGAACCATGCCGCCGCAGCTCGTTCTCAATTTCAGCCTGCGACAAAACAAAAGCGGAGG
>JAERMT010001485.1_pt1 | contig 10105 bp, 9 predicted proteins | sample 9267081 | NCBI WGS metagenome assembly JAERMT01 (sample SAMN17071939, study PRJNA684904) | human gut metagenome | isolation source: diarrhea sample from child under the age of five | host: Homo sapiens | place: South Africa: Mafikeng, Mafikeng Provincial Hospital | collected 2019-09
ACCGGCTTCCATCAGGTCAGCAACCGCACCATTTTTCACAAGCTCCATGTAGATTGGTGTACTTGCCGGGTAAACACTGAAGGTAAATTCATCTGATCCGATGTATTTGCCACGGATGATGTCTGCGGCAGCACAGATATTTTCAAAACCGCCGCCGGCACAGCCTGCGATGATACCCTGATCGACATAAAGCTTACCATTTACGATCTTGTCCTGAAGAGAGTAATCCACAGCACCGTCCAGGCTTACCAGCGCGCGCTGCTCTACGTCGTGGAGAACATCTGCAAGGTTGGCATTGACATCCTCGATGGTGTAGACATTGGACGGATGGAACGGCATGGCGATCATAGGCTTGATCTCGCTCAAATTGACGTATACAAGACCGTCATAGTAAGCGACTGCGCCAGGATTTAGTTCCTTGAAGTCATCACTTCTTACGTGGATATCGTAGAACTCTTTGATCTTGTCATCGGTTCTCCAGATAGAAGAAAGGCAGGTTGTCTCTGTCGTCATAACATCGATTCCGATACGGAAGTCTGCACTTAATTTGCCAACGCCAGGTCCGACAAATTCCATGACCTTGTTATTGACATAGCCATTGCCGAAGGTTGCGCCGATGATCGCAAGGGCAACGTCCTGCGGTCCGACACCTTTCACCGGTTCGCCGTCCAGATAGATTCCGACAACGCCAGGCATCTTGATATCATAAGTCTTGTTCAGAAGCTGTTTTACAAGTTCCGGTCCGCCCTCTCCCATTGCCATGGTACCGAGTGCACCATAACGGGTGTGGCTGTCAGAACCAAGGATCATCTTGCCGCCGCCTGCGAGCATTTCACGGGCAAACTGGTGGATAACGGCCTGATGAGGCGGAACATAGACACCGCCGTACTTCTTCGCACAGGTTAGTCCAAACATGTGGTCATCTTCATTGATCGTACCGCCGACTGCACACAGAGAGTTATGGCAGTTGGTCAGAACATAAGGGATCGGGAATTTCTCCAGTCCGGATGCTCTCGCAGTCTGGATGATTCCGACAAAGGTAATGTCGTGCGAAGTCAGCTTGTCAAATTTGATCTGAAGCTGTTGCATATTACCGGAAGTATTATGCGCACTTAAGATCCCATAAGCCATTGTCTCTTTTGCAGCAGCTTCTTTTGTTGTCTCAATCCCTGTCTTGCTTTTTACGGCAGCAAGTGCATCGGGTGCATCTGCAATTACCTCAGTACCGTGTAAAAGATAAGCACCGCCTTCGTATAATTTCACCATATCATGTCCTCCTATTTTCTGTTTTCTATAAATTTCATGTGGTCTGCGACCATCAAAGCAATCTTAAATGTCAGGGCGTCCTCAAAGACTCTGACATCCAGCCCGGTCTGCTTCTGGATCTTCTCCAGCCGGTAGACGAGCGTATTCCGGTGGACGAAAAGCTGTCTCGCTGTCTCCGAAATATTCAGGCTGTTTTCAAAAAATTTATCAACTGTGGATAAGGTTTCTTCGTCAAACTGATCAACGGTATTTCCGGCAAATACTTCTTCCAGGAACATCTCGCATAAGGAAACGGGAAGCTGGTGGATCAGCCGTCCGATACCGAGTTCGCGGTAGGATAAAATATTGCGTTCCGGATAGAAGATACGTCCCACATCCAGAGCCATGCCAGCTTCTTTGTAAGACTGTGAGACCTCTTTGAGCTCAGGAACGATGGTTCCGAAGGAAAGCCGGACATTGACCATAGCTTCGGTGTTGATTGCATTCACCAGCATATCGGCAGTCGAACGGATCGTATCATAATCATCCGTACTGTCAAGGGACTTGATCAGAATAATATGTCCCTCATCTACGGCAGTAACAAAATCACCGGTTCCCGAGGAATAAATCCCACGGATCATATCCAGGACGATCGTGTCATCCGGATTCTTCGGTTCGATCAGATAGACGACTCTGCGCTGCTCCACTGTAATACCAAGCTTTTTCGCCTGGTTGTAGATATCTACGAGAAGCAGGTTATCCAGGAGCAGGTTCTGGATAAAACGGTTACGGTCAAGACGTTCGCTTCCGGATCTTAAAAGGCTCTCCAGCTGGCAGACACTTAAGCGTCCGCTGGTATGCACATCAATCTCATTATTGTGCTCGATCACGAAAATATAAGTCAGTTCATCATCATCATAAACCGGGAACAGACCATAGCATTCATCCAGGTGCTCCTCAGATACGCCGGTAACCTCCAGCTCTTTTAAAAATGAGCAGACAGCTTTTTTTACTGCAGGCTTTTCCTTACCTACAGCTGCAAGCATCACTCCGTCTGTGTTCCAGATGGAACAGTTACACTCGATGATATCCCCTATTTCATTGATTGTTCTCTGTAAAATCTGGTTGGATAACAATCCATTCACCTCTCCATTCTTTTCAATATATGACAAATGGGAGAATTGTGAAATTCCCCCATCTTCTTCTGACAATACAATCTGATATTATTTTAGCAAATGTTTTACACTTTAGCAAGTTAAAATGAAAAACGTTCTCTTATTCGTCTTCGTCATCGCGTCTGTCAAGCATGGCAGCAACGATTTCAAGAATCACAGCAAGACCGATCATAGATGCAGCGGCAATCTTTCCGGCAGTGCCGGTTGCAGCCTGTGCGATACCGCCGACAACCGGAACAGAAAGCTTTACTTTTCCGATGTAGTTGTTGTAAGGGATCGGATTCATATCTTTTTCCTCATTGGCATCCCCTTTGGTGATAAACTGTCCCATCGCCGGGCTGTTGGATACTACGCGGTGGGTGATGATCGAGCCGTCTGCATTGTTGCTGTAAAAAGCAATGACATCATCTTTGACGATCGTGTCTGGTTCTTCATGCCGGACATAGACCAGGCTTCCCGTCGGGATCGCCGGTTCCATGCTCCCACTGATCACGGTGTATATCTGAAAACCAAAAGCTTTCGGAAGCGTCAGCGGAATACAGGCAAGAATCAGTACTGTCAGTAAAACAGTGCCCAGTGCACTGCAAAATGCAGCCACCGGGCTTTTCTTTTTCTTCGTTCTCTTCAAAAAAGACTTCTCCTTTAGTGCCGCGCTTTTTTATTTTGCACGTTTTTTCAAGAATACGATCAGTCCTACGAGAGCTGCTACTGCAACAACGATAATGCCGATCCCTGCTGCGATCGGAGTTTTGCTCGTCTTGTCTTTCGCATCGATATTTCCTTTTGGAGTGTCTTCATCATCCAGATCTACCAGAGACTTTGGTGTCTGTTCATCCGGTGCGGTGGTTGTATCGTCTGTCGTATCCTGAGAATTGTCTGCATTCGTTGTACCACCGGCAGTACCGCCTGTTGTAGTACCACCCGCTGTAGTGCCACCTGCTGTAGTACCACCTGCTGTAGTACCTGTACCAGTACCGGCGGCTGCACCTGTTGTGCCGGCAGCTCCGGTTGTACCTGCTGCACCGGCAGGAGTTGCGGTTCCAGGAACTGTTGTTGTGACGGTAGTTGTTGTCTCAACGATACGGTCTGTAGCTCCCGGTGTGTAGGTAAACGTAAATACATTCTCAGATTCATTATCACTCAAAGTCTTCGTAAGTGCAAGAGCATCCGGGATATAATTTTCAACGTAACGGTAAGCAACTACCGGTTTGTCACCGACATTGCCGTAGAATGTCTGGCTCTCTGCCAGTGAATTGCCGGATGCATCCTGATAATTTACGGTATAGGCAACCATGTTGCCTTTGATTCCGTAAGCGACTACGTAGTCGGCATCTTTATCAACGGTAAAGGAAGGAGCCGCAAGTGCTTCGTCATTGTCACGTCCGCTGAGACGGATTCCTTTGACATAATACTTGTCGTCTGTTACCTGGATGTCATTCAGATTGAAAGTAACGGTAGAACCGGAAGCAATGTTAGTCTGCTCGATCTTGTTCTGTCCGTTAATTGTTCCTTTGTTACCTGCGGATAATGTTACCTTGTAGGTATACGGTGTAGTATCATCTGCCATAACGCTCATTGTGGATGCACCGAGTGTCATGGATACAGTCAGAAGAGAAACCAGTAATCTTTTCCATTTTTTCATCTGCTTACTCTCCTTTCTGTCTGCGTCTTTTTGTGTTCTTATTGAGTGTGTAGATACCGTATGCAAGAAGGATCAGTCCACTGATCAGTGCAAGTACACAGAAGAGAAGAACTCTTGCGGTATCACCGGTTTTAACGGTGTTGGTTGTCTTAACAATCTTATTCTTGGTGATGGTTTTGCCGGCTGAAACCTTTTCTACTGCAAAATTCATACGGAGCTTTGCGAGTGTGAGCTGATAACCGTTGCCCTGTGTCTCACCTTCAACACCGACGGTAAGGTGTACCGTTCCGGTATTATTGGAAGCAAGTCTTCCGAGGTAGAAATATTCCTGGGTTGAGTTATCGATCTGTTTCAGACCTTCTCCTGCTTTGGAAGCACCTTCCCCTCCGACAGTTGTACTGTCATAGAGTACCTTTTCGGCATTGTCACTTCCAACATAGGTCAGCTTGTATTCGTAAGCACCACCCTCTGCGGAAGACTGTGCATCCTCCAGCGTCTGGATCACTTCGTTGGTCATATACCAGTCGGTATCCGTACTGTCGGAGTTCTTAAGCTGAACCTTGAGCTCGATGCTGTCGCCCGGCTGGATATTTGCCAGTTCGTCAGTCACATTAGAGCTTTTAAAATTACTATCCATCTTGCCGCCGGTGAAATTAACCTGCCATCCGTCGGCTCCCGGATAATCCTTTGCAAATGCAGTTGTGTGTACCCCTGCTGCCATTATCACTGTCATGGCGAGGCACAAAATTTTCTTTTTCATACTCTGTACCTCCCTACTGTAAGCTCATTGTTGTTTCGTCGTCTGATACATTGACATCTACGCCCCAGGCACTCTTGATCGCGTCCTTTGCGTTGTGTGTCTGAACTGCATCCACCTCTGCGTCAATGTGGAAGGTGTAGCCATTGTACTTGTAAGTATAAGTGATGGTTTTGCCTTTTTCAGATTCGGTTACATGCTTTGTTACATCCGATGCAATCGAAGGATTGATTCGGAGTGTATCCGATAATGCCGGTGTGGTATCTCCGGCTGCAACTGCCTTGGTATAATAAAGAACGGTACGCTCTTTCGTGGACTGTGCATCTGCAACCTGCCATCCATTGTCTGTGAGGAAGTTCAGCTCGATCAGTTCCGGTGAAAGTTCGGTGTTCTTTTTACCTTCTTCGTCCTGCCAGCTCTTTGTAATGATCACACGTACAAAGGTGTCGATCGTACCGCTGTTCTTGACGCTGATTGCTTCATTATATTTCTTGCCGGGTGTAAATGTCTCATCCTTTCCAAGAAGGTTTGTGAGAAGTGTACCCTCTGAGGTTCCCTTCCATTTATTGTTCGATACATAATCCCGGTTGCTGATTACTTTGTCATTTTCCAGAAGAGATACGCCGATACTCTGCATATTCATCTGTGCGGAATAATTCTCACTGTAGTAAGTGAGTGCGGCGCGTGTACTGCCGACAGTGCTTCCAACCAGCAAGAGTGCTGCGGCTGTCAGGACCAGGGCAGGTTTCTTTGGAAATGATTTCTTTTTCTTTTTCATTCTCATTACCTCCTACTCTGTCGTCTGTGTGCTGTCGTCTGTGATTACGTGATTCCAGTCGGCGTATGGATTGCCGTCCTCGTCGTAGAGAACCGGTGTACATTCCTGGATAACTACGATGTTAAATTCTTCCGGTTTGTCATCCCCTTCCGGGAACTTATAAGTGATATTGAGTTCCTGTTCGGTTGTCTTGCCTGCCGGAAGGACATCGTCGTAATACCAGTAGCCCTCATCACCTGCTGTCCATCCGCCGTCTGGTGCGTTATAAGTAAGCTCTACCGGTGCAAATGCTTTGACTCTTACGAAACAGTCATAATCACCGGTATTTTTAATTGTAATGTGCTTTCCGTTTTCATCAACGTCTTCTATCGGGACTGTCTCAGTAAATCCCATATTCATTTTCACACCGCCACCGGCTGTCGAATAAGTTGTAAAATACGCCATCGCGCTTCCAACTGCCAGGGTTCCGGTAAGAGCAAGTGTTGCTGCTGCCATGATTAGCGGTTTTTTATGTAACTTTCTCATTCCGATTCCCCCTTTCTAATTTGTGGCTGCTTTTTTGATGTGCTGATACTGATCAGTTTCATCGAGTTTGAAATTATTTCTTATGCCGTATCCGCCATTGGTACGTCCGTCGTGTTTGTTGATAAATGAAACCTCTGCCGGTCTGAATTCTACTTCAGATTTTTTTTCAGGATTAGCAATGATGTCTGTTTCCTGACTTTTAGCAGAAGCGAGTTCATAGCTTGCACCGCTGTAAACCTCCGTTACCGTGACATGAGATCCAGCAGGAATTTTTTCAATCGTTACAGAATGGCTGCCTGCTGCATCGAAGGTAAGCTCTTCGATTCTGGTTTCTTTTTTATTATCCGGTGTTGTGATATCAATCTGGAATACGAAAGTTGCCTTGTCTCCGAAGGTCGCATTGTGATCTTCCAGTTCCTTGTTGATCACCAGCTTACCGTATCTTACGTGCTGTTCCGGTTTCAGACCAACTGCACTGTTGTATTCTTTGGTCAGATCGTAGATCCAGTCATCACTTGTCTGATCGTTATTGTAATAGTTGTTGGTCGGAAGTGATACCAGGTAAGGTGTAAAAGTATAAGTGTAATTTGGTGTAATTACTTTTGGTGTATCTACAAGGTAAAGTCCTGTCTTCAGTCCTGTTGCAGTACCTCTTCCGTTCTGCAGTGTAACGGTTTCGGTTGGTTCAACAACTGTTTTTCCATCAGAATCTGTCAACTTACCTTGTGCTTCTTTGGCACGTGCAGCCCAGGTAGCAGCTGCAGTATCCAAGTTATCAGCACTTACGGAAGAAAGATCCAGTCCGGTGAATGCATCCGTTACGGTATAGTTGCCGGATTCATCAACCGAAGCAACTTTATACAGGTTTACCGGAATGCTTGCGCTTAGAAGTTCACTGCTGTTTCCACTAATGTCGAATTCGATAGAACACTTCTGTCCGGTATCGATCGCGCTTGCGGCTTTCGCACCCGGAAGAGTGAGCAGTGGAAATGTAAGAGCGACAGCTAAGAGAAAAGTACTTCCCTGTTTTAATCGTTTATTCATCATCGCCTCATGTCCTCCTTAAAAATCTTGGTTATTCTTTGTGAGCTTTTCTCTTGGAAAGGAATCGCAAGAGAATGATCACAAGAATCGTGATTGAAAGTCCTAAAATTAAATAAAGCATATAATAATTCTGAATGGCTTTTACCATAGAATCTGTAACTGATTCGGTAGCATCCTCTTCGCCGTTATATGGAACTCTGGTTCCTCTTACGAGAAGACGATGGGAGTTGACTCCATATGGTGTACAGGTAAATAAAGTTACCTGGTCTTTCCCTTCTTCAATCTGGAGTGCTTTCTCCAGTGTTTCATGATCGTCTTTGTCTACCATCGGAAGAATCTGGTCTACCTTGTAGGCAAGGACTTCGTCCAGTACATGGATGTAAAATTTATCGCCAACTTTGAGCTGATCGATATCGGTAAAAAGCTTTGCGCTTGGAAGTCCACGGTGTGCTGCGAGAACACTGTGGGTACTCTCCCCTCCGATCGGAAGCTTTGTGCCGTTCAGATGTCCGACACCGGTCTGCAGATCCTTGTCACCGGTACCATGGTAAATGGCAAGCTTGATGTTGATCTTCGGAATGGAAAGATATCCCATTACTCCGTCATCTGCAACGTTCAGGATCTTCCAGTATTCGGTGTCTTTGATGTCATTTTCATCTTCACCAAATACATCTCCGTAGAGATTGTTCTGCTGAATGGTATCATTGAAAGCTTTTGCTTTCTCCCACTCGGATGTGAAGTCCTCTGATTCCATGTCCTGTATTGTATTGTCATAGCTGCTGATCAGCTGGTTCTGTCTGTAGGTATTCCACTGGTTGGATACCGTCGGGTAGATCAGAATCCCAAATCCTATCAAGAATAACAGACCGAAAAGGAAGGTTGAGATTTTTCTTTTCATAGGCATATTCCCTTTCTAGTTCTTGTTCTCTTTTTAAGAGGTCTCATTTTTCTTCTTTTGAAGCTTCTTCTCCTTTAAGTATAACACAAGGATGAAGATTGTGGTAACTGCAAGACCAACAATTACCCATAAAAGATAATTTGTATGAAGACTGATTCCGCTGAGCGGTGTCTTCTCATCGGCAACTTCCTGTTCCACATAAGGTACTCTGTGACCACGGACCAGAAGCCGCTCGGTATTGACTCCGTATGGAGTACAGGTAAGAAGTGTTACAAGATCTTTTCCTTCTTCTACTGCAAGAGAGGAAGTTTCTTCCGGTTTTACTACGGAAATCTTGTCGACTTCATAACTTAATGTTTCGTTTAATACATGAATCAGAAAATGATCGCCTTTTTCCAGTTGATCCAGATCGGTAAAAAGAGACGCACTCGGAAGTCCACGGTGTGCGGAGATAACGGCGTGTGTACTTTTACCGCCGATTGGAAGAGAGCTTCCTTCCAGATGTCCGGCTGCCTGTTTGAGAACATCTTCCTCGGTGGTGTGGTAGATCGGAAGCTTGATGTCAATCTTCGGGATCTCCACGATTCCCATCATCTCGTCACCGGCAATATTCAGAGCATCCATGTAGGACTGGTCTTTTTTGTCACTGGCTGCGGCTACTGCAAATGAGTCAGGAAGGATACTTGGAAGTAATGCTTCGTTGTAAGCTTCTGCTTTCTGCAGTTCTGCGTCATAATCAATCTCATGTGCTGCATCCTTTTCGGATACAGTCTGTTCATAACTGCTGATCAGTTGCTTCTGCCTGTAGTTATTCCACTGGTTTGCAACGAATGGATACAGCAGTAAGGACAACCCGGCTAAAAATATAATTCCGATAATGAATTTATTCAGTTTATTTTTCATCCGAACTCTCCTTGCTGTTGTATTATTTTTTATGAATCCGGGGCACTTGCCCCGGATTCCATATCTGGTTATAAATAATCATGAAAGATTATTTGTTTGTTTTTTTGCGGCTTGCGAAGAATAAGCCAGCTGCTGCGATCATGATGAGGCATCCAGCGATTGTGAAGATTGTAGTACCGATACCACCTGTTGATGGAAGAGCGGAAAGTTTGGTATCAGTCATAGAAGTTGTAGCTGTAAGAACAGCAGATGCTTTACCTTCTACTGCTAATGTTGCTTCAGACTGATTCTGATTTACGGAATATCCTTTTGGGGCTGTTGTTTCTTTAAAGTAGTATGTTCCAACATTGAGGCCCTGAACTTTTACAGTACCGTCTGCTTTAGTGAAAACTTCTGTTTCAGTACCATTTGGGTCGTATTTGTATACACCGTCAGTAAGTTTTGTGAATTTTAAAGCTTTAGAATCTTTGCTGTCTTTTCTAACTTCAAAACCAGCATTTGCAAGTTTCACATCGTTTTCGCCAGTTTTTGTTAATGTAATATTACCCTGATAAACCTTGATTTCTTTACTTCCGAAATCTTCTGTTCCTTTATGTCCTGCTGTTGCTTTGTTTGTAATAACGTCGTTGTCAGCTGTTACTTTTACTTTGTAAGTAATTACTACTTCTTTTCCAGCGTTACTGTTTGCATCATTGATCATGTTACTTAAGTCTACACTGAATGTTGCTGTGTCCCAAGTAATAGGATATGTTTTTGTTACATCTTCTCCACCAAGAGTAATTGTTGCATGTTCTTTTTCAATGTATTCAGCACCTGTTAATTCATCATATGCCCAGAATGTTTTATCTGTATCTGTAGGCGCAATGAATGGAACGTTTGTTTTTACTTTGTAAGTAAGGATATCACCTGTTGCTACTACATTATCTGTATCAACAGCTTCTTTTTCTACTTTAGTTGGTGTTTTCTTTGCTTCCAGTTCTGCATCTACTAAAGATGGATAATCATATTTTACTGTACCTTCTTCTCCAGTAATAGTAACTTCACCAAATCCAATATATGCACTCATGATGTTATAGGTATAACCTACTTCAGTTGCCTTAACAAGATAAACACCTGCCGCATTTACTGTCTGTGGGTT
>JAERMT010001488.1_pt1 | contig 10095 bp, 8 predicted proteins | sample 9267081 | NCBI WGS metagenome assembly JAERMT01 (sample SAMN17071939, study PRJNA684904) | human gut metagenome | isolation source: diarrhea sample from child under the age of five | host: Homo sapiens | place: South Africa: Mafikeng, Mafikeng Provincial Hospital | collected 2019-09
TGCATGACCAGGGCCTCACCGTGGTCATGGTGTCGCACTGCATGGACGACCTTGCCACCATGTGCGACCGCGTGGCTGTCATGAACGAAGGCCGCCTGCTGGGCGTCGGCGCTCCCGAGCGCCTGTTCCTGCACGCGCGCAAGCTCAAGGAAGTGGGCCTGGGAACCACCGAGCCGCAGGCGTTCGCGGAAGCGCTGCGCGCAGGCGGATGGCCCCTTGAGCAAGAGAAACTGCATACGGAGAAGGAGCTGGCAGGTATGATCGCTGCCGCCTGCGGCACGGGCAGCAGCGGAAACGATGCCGCCTGCGGCGCGGGCCGCGGCGACACCGGCGAGCCCGCCCCTTCCCCGGCCGGCTCTGAAGGCCGGGTGATCGAATGAACCCGGGCTTTTCCTTCGGCAGCTACGTTTCCGGCACCAGCTGCGTGCATCGGCTCGACCCGCGCACGAAGCTCATAGCGGGCTGCGCGTTCATCGTGGTGCTGCTGTGCGCGAAAACCGCGGCGGCCCTGGCGGTATGCGCAGCGTTCACGGCGCTTTGCTATGCGCTGGCGCAGATCCCGCCGAGCAAGGCGGCACGGTCGTTGGCGCCGCTTATGGCAATCGTGATCATCGTGGCGGTGCTGAACCTGTTCGTGACGCAAGGAGGCCAGGTGCTCGTTGACTGGGGCATCCTGCGCATCAGCGAGGCGGGCGTGCAAACCTGCCTGTTCATGGGCGCGCGCCTGACCATCATGATGCTGGGAATGAGCCTGATCACCCTGACCACCATGACGATCGACCTGACCGAGGCGTTCGAATGGGTGCTCAAGCCCCTCGCCCGCTTCGGCGTGCCCGCCCACGAGCTGGGAATGATCATGGGCATCGCGCTGCGCTTCATGCCGCAGTTCGCCAACGAGCTTGCCGTCGTCTACCACGCTCAGGTCAGCCGCGGCGCCCGTCTGTCGAACAGCCCCGCGCGCGGCGTGCACATGCTCACTTCGCTCATGGTGCCCTTGTTCACCAGCGTGTTCCGTCACGCCGAAACGCTTTCGGCCGCCATGGACGCACGTTGCTACCACGGCGGCGAAGGACGCACGCACCTGCATCCGCTTCGCTTCGCCCCGCGCGACGGCGCTGCCACCGCATTCATGGCCGTTTTGGCCGGCTGCGTCGCAGCCATCGGCTACTTGCTATAACCAACCGGTTCCAAGACTAGGAGGATCACATGACCGGCAACGAGACCATCCTGCAATATCTGACGAACGTCCCTGCGTGGTACCTGGCCACCAGCGTGAACGACCAGCCCCACGTGCGCCCGTTCAGCTTCGCCGCCGAGCAGGACGGCAAGATCTGGTTCGTCACCGCCACCACCAAGGACGTGTGGGAGGAGCTGCAGCAGAACCAGAAGTTCGAGGCATCCAGCTGGTGGCCCGGCCATGGCTGGCTGATCCTTCGCGGTAAGGCCGGTCTTGAGGACAAGGCGAACGCCGACATGCGCTACGCCGGCTACGCGCACCTATGCAGCCTAGGCGAAAGCTACGACGGCCCTGACGACCCCACGCTGGTGTTCTTCAGCGTCGAGGAGCCCGAGGCATGGATCTGCAACCACGAAGAGTGGAAGCCGATCGAGCTGTAGGGGCGGCGCAAACCTGACGCAATCGCGGCGAAAGGCGGTTTTGAGAAGCCGCAAACCTGCCGCATGCGGCACTGCTTCGCAGATTGCGGGTTCTGCGCTCGCGACGACTCGTCGCGCAAACAGGCTTCGCAAAGCTGCGAATCAAGCGAAAAGCAAGAAGGGCACGGCTCAACAGCCGTGCCCTTTTGTTGCGGGTGATTTGACAGATCGCAAACCCCTGCTTTCGGCGGTGTTGCGACCCAAGATCCCGCGACACGCGGGCGCAAAACGCTTCGTTTATTCGAAGTCGTACAGGTCCTTGGCGGCCTGCTTGAAGTCTTCGTAGACTTCCTGGGCGATAGCCTGGTCCTCGACCAGCTCGAACGCGGAGGGCTGGCCATCTTCGTCAAGCTCGGTCACCTCAAGCGGGATGATCTCGCCCGAGCTGCATGCCGGGCTGTCCTCGGTGACCGGGAAGAAGAAGCCGTAGCGGCGACCCTCGTGCAGGATCAAGCCAAGGAACTCGAGGTCGATCTGATCACCCTTCTCATCCTGAAACGTGAGGGTGATGCCTTCTTCGGTGGGCGGGCAGAAATTCGGGGCGCTTCCTTCGCGCATGGCAACTCCTTTTAACATGGCCGACATCGCTTGCAGCCGATTCCTCCATAGCCTGCGTGCATGGATTCACATCATTTTCTCAGCGTATCACAATAGGTTGCAATGCGCTCGCTGACCTCCCGCAATCTATCCGACTGCTATACTACTGAACAGTGAAACAACGGCGTAAGCACCTGTGTGCCAAGCACATTGCCGCAGGACAGCGCTCTGTTTAGGTTACCCGTGCAAGGAGGATCGAACATGTTCCCGATGATGGATCCCGAGAAGATGAAACCCATGGAAGAAGACGAAGCCGTGAAGAAGATGGCCAACATTGGCGCCATCATGGAAGGCGCCGGCGCCAGCTTCGGCGAGGAGGATATGAGGCTGTTCCGCGATGCCTTCGCCGGCACCAGCTCCATCGAAGAGCAGATGGAAGCCATCATCTCCCGCTACAGCAGCCTTGGCGAGGATGACGAGGAAGAGGACGATGACGACGACGGCGAGATCCGCCTGAGCGACCTGGACTTCGGCTTCTAATCCCGGCAAGCCGACACACGCCTTCGGACGCTTACCAGTCCGATCGAATCAAGCCCGGCTTCTGACCGCAAAACGCGATCAGAAGCCGGGCTTTTTGCATGAAAAGGAATCTCATGCGCACCCGCGTTTAAGCGCGGGTTCCGAGACACCTGATACCACCGATGAGGCGCAAACCCGTACAGCACGAGCGCAACGCTTCTCCATTCTGACCCGCGTCGCATTCGCGCAAAACCGCCGAGATGCCCAATGTGAAGCACCAGGAGCCAAGCGCCGGCATACAATCTCAAACAGCAAAACGGGCCGCCCGTTTCCGAGCGGCCCGAGTCAGCTAGCCGATGTTAGCCTTGAACCTTCTTGCGCTTCTTCTTGGAGCGGTTTTGCGCCTTAGCAGGCTTGCTCGCAGCCTGCTGACCCTGCGAAGCAGCGGGCACCGCGGCGGGCGCGTCCTGGCCGGCACCATCCGCTACCGCATCCGCGGCAGCGCCGGCAGCAGCAGCTGCGGTGGCAGCGGCGGCCTGCGGCAGTCGGTTCAGGAACCAACGCTGGATTTCCGTGCCGTACTTCTTCTGCAGCTTCGCGAACTGCGGCTCGCGCGTCTTCCACATCACGTAGATGGGCGTTGCGATGGCGTAGGACGAGTAGCAGCCGCACACCAGGCCCACGGTCATGGCCAGGGCGAAGTCGCGCAGCGTCTCGCCGCCGAAGATGAGCATGGCCGCAACCGGGATAAGCGAGGTGATGGAGGTGTTGAGCGAACGCACCAGAACCTCGTTGACGGAGTGGTTCGCCATGGTTGCGAACGTGCACTTCGGCGAATCGCCCTTCATGTTCTCGTTAATGCGATGGAACACGACCACCGTGTCGTAGAGCGAGTAGCCCAGGATGGTGAGCAGCGCAGCAATGGTGTTCGGCGTGACCTCGCGGCCCACGAGCACGTAGACGCCCAGCACGATGACCAGGTCGTGCAGCAAGGCGATAACCGCCGACACGCCCATCTTCGGATCGCGGAAGCGCACCGAGATGTAGGCGATGATGAGCAGCAGCGACACGAAGAACGCGATGCAGGAGCTTTGAATGACGCTGGCGCCCCAGTCCGGGCCGATGGTGGTCACCTCGAAGCTTTCCGCATCCCAACCGAACTGGTCGGCAACCTTGTTGGCCGCCGCGGCGGCGCTTTCAGCCGACGTATCGGTGGTGCGCACGAGGAAGCCCGCCTGGCCATCGGAGTCGGTGGTCTGCACCACGGCGTCGGGCTCGCCGGCATCGGCGAAGGCGGAGCGCACCTGCTCGGTGGTCACGTCGTTGCCGCCCTGATGGAACGTCACCGAGGTGCCGCCCACGAACTCGATGCCGAAGTTCACGCCGCGCACGCCCACCAGCGCCACGACCAACACGATTGCCACGGCCGCAATGGACAGGAACACCTTGCGGTAGCCCAGCAGGTTGATGTCGAGCTTGATGAAGCGGCCGTGCACGTCATGACGCGAGGAAGCGGGCTTCTCGCCCTGGAAGTACGGGGCGGCCTCCTTGCAGTCCTTCACGCCCCAGAAGCCGGGGTGCTTGGCGATGCACTTCGGCGCCAGCAGGCGGATGATGGGCGCCTTGAACAGCAGCATCATGACGATGTCGCAGATGATGCCGAGCGCCAGCGTCAGGCCGAAGCCCTTGACCGAGGCGCTTGCCAGGAAGAACAGCGTGAGCGCCGAGACCATGGTGACCAGGTCGGCATCGATGGACGTGAGGATGCCGTGGCGCACGCCGGTGACGGAGGCGGCGCGGACGCTGCGGCCCATGCGGATCTCCTCGCGGAAGCGCTCAAGCGTGAGGATGGACGAGTCCGCTGCCATGCCGATGGTCAGCACGACGCCGGCGATGCCGGCCATGGACAGGCTGAACAGCCCGAAGTGCGAAAGCAGCGCCAGAATGCCCAGATACAACACGGCGAACACGCCCATGGCTGCCGTGGTGATCAGGCCTAGGCCCTGGTAGAACACCAGCAGGTACAACATGACCAGCGCAAGGCCGATGGCGGCCACCAGCACGCCGGAGGTCAGCGCGTCCTGGCCGAGCGTCGGGCCGACCACCTGGGACTGCGCGTACTCGAAGCTCACGGGCAGCGAGCCGGACTCGAGCACCGTCTCCATGGAGGAGGCGGCTTCCTTGTCGTAACCGCCGGTGATGGACACCTGGCCGCCGGTGATCTCGGACTGCACGGCCGGTGCGGACTGCACTTCGCCGTCAAGGATGATGACGATCTTGCCCTTGGTGCTTGCCAGGTCCTTCGTGGCGTCGGCGAACGCCTTCGTGCCCTCGGAGTCAAGGGAGACGTTGACCGAATAGTCGGTGCCGGTCTCGGAGGCGCGGCCGATGTCGACCTTCGTGATGTTGCTGCCGGTGATCAGCGGCGTGTACGTGCCCTCTTCCACCTTCAGGTGCTCGGTCTTGCCCGAAGGCAGCTTGTTGCCGAAGTCGTCGGTGACAGTGCCGCTGGACCCGTACTGGCCGTTTTCGATCTTGGTCTTGACGTCCTCATCGGTGAACGAATCCAGGCGCGCGATCTCCAGCTTGCCGGTTTTGCCGATGGTGGACAGCGCCGTCTCCGTATCGGAAAGGCCGGGGATCTGCACGAGGATCTGGTCGGAGCCCTGCAGCTGCACCACGGCCTCGGAGGCGCCGAGCGCGTTGACGCGCTGCTCGATGATGGCGCGCGACTTCTCCATGTCTTCGGAAGTCACCGCGTCGCCGTCGGTGCTTTTCGCCGACAGCACCACCGACAGGCCGCCTTGGATGTCCAGGCCCTGGTTGATCTTGTCCTGCGGAGGGGTGAACATGAAGATGGACCCCAGCACCAAGACGGTGGTCAGCACCAACAGCCATACGTTGCGGCGGTTGGCGTTGCCACCCTTCTTCTTGGTCTTGGCGTTTTGCGCTTTCGCCATGCGAGCTTCTCCTAGCCTTGCAAACCATAGGACGGCCCTGCCGGGCCGTCCCTTTACGTGGCGGCTGCGATTGCCGCCATATAAACCCTAACTTACTTATTTTCCCACAATCGAGAAGAATGCGAAAGCATCAAGGAGCGGGAATCCGCTCGAGTCCTATATTAGTAATCCTTCGCCGCCGGGCTGTTCATCCATTCCTCGTAGAACTGCTCATACTCGCCCGCCAGCACGGCCTCGCGGGCGCGGCGCATGAGGTCGAGCAGGAAATGCAGGTTGTGCACCGATAGCAGGATGGCGCCGAGCATCTCGTTCTGCTTCACCAAGTGGCGCAGATAGGCTCGCGTGTAGTTCTGGCACGTCGGGCAGGTGCAGCTATGGTCGAGCGGCGTGAAGTCGCGCGTGAACTTCGCGTTGCGCATGTTCATGCGGCCCGTGCTGGAAAACGCCGTGCCCATGCGCGCGGTGCGGGTAGGCAGCACGCAGTCGAACATGTCGACGCCCTCGCGCACGGCGCGCACGAGCGTGGTGGGATTGCCCACGCCCATCAGGTAGCGCGGACGGTCCTCGGGCAGGGCGCGTGCCACCTGGCCGAGCGTCTCGAACATGGTCTCGTGGTCTTCGCCCACCGAATAGCCGCCGATGCCGAAGCCGCCGAAGCGGCGACCGCCCGCGGCCAGGCTCTCGTCCTCGATCTCGCGCAGGCGGCGGATGCTCTCAAGGCGCAGGTCGAGCTCCATGCCGCCCTGCACGATGCCGAACAGCGTCTGGTCGGGGCGCTTGTGCGCCGCCAAGCAGCGGCGGGCCCAATTCGCCGACAGATCGACGGCGTTGGCCACGAAGCTGCGCTCGGCCGGGTACGGCGTGCACTGATCGAGCTGCATGGCGATGTCGGCGCCGATCTGTTCTTGGATGTGCATGTTGGACTCGGGCGTCCAGCGCACATAGCTTCCGTCGTAGATGCTGCGGAAGGTCAGGCCGTCGGCGTCGAGCTTGAGCGTGTCGGCCAGGGAGAACACCTGGAAGCCGCCCGAGTCGGTGAGCATGGGGCCGTCGTAGTTCATAAACTTGTGCACGCCGCCGGCCTCTTCCACCAAGTCGGCGCCGGGGCGCATGGACAGGTGGTAGGTGTTCGCAAGCACCACCTGGCTGTTCAGCTGGTGAAGCTGATCGACCGTGATGCCCTTGACCGTGGCCGACGTGCCGACGGGCATGAACATGGGAGTATGGAAGGTGCCGTGCGCGGTTTCGTACGAAAGCGCGCGGGCGTGGCCGCTGGTGGCCTCGATGGTGCAGTCGAACAGGGCCATGGGCTAATCCTCCATCCCGTTGATGACGAAATCGGTGCCGCCGGAGCGACCCGCCTCCTCGAGCGTTTTCGCGCCGCCGGCCTGGCCGTCGGCGATGCCGTTTGCCGCAAGCACGCGCTCACGCGCCGCCGCCGGCACGATGGCGTCGCTGATGCCCTGCGCCGGATCGGCGCATTCGGGAAGAGCCTCCACCCAGTCCGCGAACTTCTCCATAGACCCGTGGCGCACGCTGAACACTTCGAAACCGACGGGGTCGATCAGGAAATCGGTGACCAGGAAGCCCTCGCAGCCAAGCTGGCATGCGGCCAGGTCCTCCTTGGTGTTGTTGCCGACCATGAGCACATCACGGCCTTCAACGCCCGCAGCGGCAAGGTTCTCCGCATAGTAGTCGGGCTTAGGCTTGACGGCGGTGGAGTTCTCGAACGTGGTGATGCGCGAGAACACCGCCGGGTCGATGCCGGCCCAGCGCAAGCGCCACTCCACGGCGCGGCGAGGGAACATCGGCATGGTGGCAAGCACCAGCGGATAGCCCTTGGCGACAAGCGCCTCGATGGCGCGCGCGGCAGCGGGATTCGGCTTCACGTCGGCGCCCAGTTCGCCGAACTCGTTCTCGTAGAAGTCGCCGATGGCGGCCTGCAGCGTGTCTGCCGTGACGCCCTCGGGCATATCGATGCAGGCCAGGAACTCGAGCCAGAACGACTCGGCGTTCGCATGGCCGGAATCATTGGCGGCCATGGCGGTGATGCCGCGCTTCATGCCGGCCATGAACTGGTCGGGGGCGATGCCCATGCGCGCGACGTAGCCGCCAAGGGCGCGGAAGTAGCTCTTCATGAACACGTCGACGTCCATGGGCAGCAGCGTGCCGTCAAGATCGAAGAAGACGGCGCGGAAGGTTCGTTTCTCCATATATCATGCCTTTCTGCAGATTGCCGCAGGTGGGGATAGTTTTTGTCTGCGTGGTAGTATAGGGGAAGCGCCGCGCCGACGGCGAAATGCCCATCGAAAAAGGAGTTCGCGAATGAAGTTGTTGCTGCATGCGTGCTGCGGGCCGTGCTCGCTCGAGCCGACGCGCCTGTTGAAGGCCGCGGGGCACGACATCACCATTTACTATGCGAACTCGAACATCCATCCCGCCGAGGAATACGAGCACCGGCTGGCAACGCTGCGCGCCTGGGCCGCGGATGCGGGATTCGAAGTGCTGAAAGGCCCGTACGACCCGGCAACGTGGGAAGCGAGCGCGGGCCGCATCGGGGACGCCGCGATCGCCGAGATTGAGCAGGCACGGGCGAAGGCTGGCGTGGAAGGCGAGTGCGCCAGCGAACGCGAGGGCGAAATCGATGGCCCGAACGAAGCCTCTAGCAACCGGTGCAAAACGGTTACCGAGACGAATTACGGGGCTGCTTCCCCTGATGACACTCCCCTTTTCGCAAGCGCAACAGGCAGCGCCGCCCCCCGCGCCGCCGTGCTGTCGGTCGATCCCGCACGCAGGGAGGCTCGCTGCCGTGCCTGCTATCGCCTTCGCCTGGAGGAAACCGCACGGGTAGCCGCAGAACGCGGCTTCGAGGGCATCGGCACCACGCTTTCAGTGAGCCCTTATCAATATACGCAGGTCATTCGCGAGGAAGTCGAGCGCGCCGCGGCGCAAGCCGGGGTCGCGTCCGTGTTCGAGGACTTCCGCCCCTACTACGACGAAGCCACGCGCGAAAGCCGCGAGCTGGGAATGTACCGGCAGAACTTCTGCGGCTGCCGCATCAGCGATCTGGAAGCAGCCGCCGAGCGCGCCGAGCGCAAGGAGCAGCGCGCCGCCGCAAAAGCCGCCGAACGTGCGGCCCACGCCGACGAGCGCGCAGCCGAGGAAGCCGCACGCGCGGCCCACAAAGCCGAACGAGCAGCCTACGACAAAAAGCAGGCACGCAAGCGCGCTATCCTAAAAGCCCTGCGCGAACAGGGGAAATAGCAGCTAGACTCCATCTGCCCGACGAATACGCCCTACCCCTGCTGGCGCACTGCACCCGCAAAAAGCAAAACAGCGAGCGAAGAGCTTGCGCCTGCATCCCAAAGCAAGGAGCCCGGCGCCCTCACTCGGTTTCCGCATCGCACTTCGCCCCGAGCAAATAAGTATGCCTTCCGTTTCTCGTTGCCAGAGAAACGGAAGGCATACGACCAAACCCCTATAACATAACCCTTGTGTACGACACGGATTTTGGGCTCGCAAAACCCTTTCGCCGGCCGCTTCCCTATTAAGCGAATGCTAGCGGATGAACATGGCGTCGCCGAACGACAGCATGCGGTAGCGCTCCTCGATGGCATGCTGATAGGCGTTCATGATGTTCTCGCGGGTGCTGAACGCGCTGACCAGCATCATGAGCGTGCTACGCGGAACGTGAAAGTTCGTGACCAGGGCATCAACCACGTGGAACGTGCTGCCCGGCAGCAGATACAGGCTGGTGGCATCGCGGTCGCGCGCGGTGATGGCGCCGGCGCCGTCGTCGGCCGACGGATCCCAAGCGCTTTCCAAACTGCGCACGCTGGTGGTGCCCACGGCGATCACGCGGCCGCCATTGGCATGCGTGCGATTGATGGCGTCGACCGTCTTCTGCGGCACGGTGTAGAACTCGGTGTGCATCTTATGGGCCAGCGGGTCCTCCTCGTCCACGATGCGGAACGTGTCCAAGCCCACCTCGAGCTCGACGGTTTCGCAATCGATGCCCTTCTCGCGCAGGCGCTCGATCAGCTCGGGCGTGAAATGAAGGCCCGCCGTAGGGGCCGCCGCTGAGCTTTCGCGACGAGAATACACCGTTTGGTACAGCTCCTCATCGCCGGCGTAGTGCTTGATGTAAGGCGGCAGCGGCGTATGCCCCACCGCGTGAAGCGCCTCGTCAAGCGAGGGGTACGTGGTGGTCAGGCGCGCCACGCGCTCACCGCGCTGGGCGCCCTCGGCCCAGTCGACGATCTCGGCGGACAGCGCAACATTGCCTTCGCCATCCGTGAAATCCACCACCGCGCCGCTGCCGGGCTTCAAACGCTTGCCCGGGCGCACGAGCGCCTCCCAGATGGCCTGCTGGTTTTCGCCAGGCACAGGCTGACCGGGGATATGGGGCACGTCCGCATACGGC
>JAERMT010001422.1_pt1 | contig 10034 bp, 8 predicted proteins | sample 9267081 | NCBI WGS metagenome assembly JAERMT01 (sample SAMN17071939, study PRJNA684904) | human gut metagenome | isolation source: diarrhea sample from child under the age of five | host: Homo sapiens | place: South Africa: Mafikeng, Mafikeng Provincial Hospital | collected 2019-09
GAACTTTCCCTGAAATGGAAAGGTTCCAGCAATCAGAGAGTGATCGATGTTCCCAGAACTCTTCATGAAGGAAAAATCGTATTGCATTAATAAAGAAATAGATACAGGCAGTTCAAGTATGCTTCAGGTGTACCTGAACTGCCTGTTTTCTAAATAGGAGGAAAACACAGATGAAACGAATTGCGAAATTTCACAAAGTAAGCAAAGAACGCTTCACAGCAGACTGGATTGATACATTTGCACAGTCTCAGGAAGAAGCAGAGAAAATATACGAAGCAATCCGCCTGCCAAAGAGAGCTACAGCAGGGAGTGCGGGTTATGATTTCTTTGCACCGGCAGAATTCACACTCAAACCAAGTGAAACAGTGAAAATCCCTACCGGAATTCGCGTAGAAATGCAGCCGGAATGGGTACTGAAATGCTATCCGAGAAGCGGTCTGGGATTTAAATATCGCCTGCAGCTTAATAATACAGTTGGAATCATTGACAGTGATTATTTCTATTCCGATAATGAAGGACATATTTTTGCAAAGATCACAAATGACTCTAATGAAGATAAGACTCTTATCATTCCGGCAGATACAGGATTTATGCAGGGAATCTTTGTAGAGTACGGAATCACAGTTGATGATGAGGTATCAGAAATCCGTAATGGTGGATTTGGAAGTACGACTGCGAAGTAGTAATCAGCCGGATTTCATTTTCTGATATATTGATAATGATAAGGCATGATCTACAAAGTTATGTGATGAAATTAAAAATGGAATGTTAAAAAAGTAGAACGTGAGAAGGAAACAATGATTTTCTCTTTACGTTCTGCTTTTTCTTTGATATAATATTTTGAGATTCAAAATATTTGCAATACATATAATATAAGTCCAGTTAAAAATTTTATGTAAATGATGCAAATGGAAAAATTAATCGAGTAAAAAGGTGGAGCGGATGAATTTATTTCATCTGCCGGACTATAAAAGTTGAAGATTGAGGAGAAAAAAAGTCATGATCATTGAACCAAAAGTAAGAGAATATATCTGCACAACTGCGCATCCACAGGGCTGCGCAGAGAGTGTGCGCAATCAGGCAGATTATGCCTGTAAGCAGGGAACTGTAAATGGAACAAAGAAGGCGCTGATTATCGGATGCTCTACAGGATATGGACTTGCATCCCGTATCTGTACACTGGAAAACTGCGGAGCTGATACCCTGGGAATTATGTTTGAACGTCAGGCGAATGGCAGAAGAACGGCAACACCGGGATGGTACAATACAGCAGAATTTCACCGTCTGGCGGCAGAAAAGGGGGCTTATGCGAAAACGATTAATGGAGATGCTTTTTCCAAAGAAATAAAAGATAAGGCCATTGAATTGATAAAAAAAGATCTGGGAAAAGTAGATCTGGTAGTGTACAGCCTGGCTGCTCCGAGACGTACGGATGCGGATGGAAAGACATGGTCATCTTGTCTGAAAACTACAGGAGAAGCGTTTACAGAGAAGAGTCTTGATTTAAGAAATAACGAGATTACAGAGAAGACAGTAGAACCTGCCACAGATGAAGAAGTGATTAGCACAGTGAAAGTTATGGGAGGCGAAGACTGGGCAGACTGGATTGATGCGCTGAAAGCGGCAGATGTATTGACGGAGAATGCAGTGACAGTCGCATATTCCTATATCGGACCGGAGCTTACCTATCCAATCTATTATCATGGAACAATCGGAACAGCAAAGCAGCATTTGCAGAAAACAATGACGGAGATCAATCAGGCGCATCCGGATGTACGCGCAGTGATTTCGGTAAATAAAGGACTGGTAACACAGGCAAGTGCGGCTATTCCTGTAGTGCCGCTGTATTTCGCAATTCTTTATAAGGTGATGAAGAAGGCAGGAAACCATGAGAACTGTATCCAGCAGATTGCGAGACTTTTTACACAGAAACTTTATACTTCGGAAGGATTTCTGACAGATGAAAATGGATTTATCCGTATGGATGACTATGAACTGACACCGGAGATCCAGGAAGAGGTAAAAAAATGCTGGGAAGCAGTTACTACGGATACTGTAAATGAATATTGTGATATTGACGGATATTGGGAAGATTTCTATCATATGTTCGGATTCCGCTATGAGGATATTGACTATACGCAGGATGTGGATGCGGATGTGGAGATTGATGGAATCATAATATAGAGTTATAGGATAAAAAATTTAAAATATTCATTTAGCCGAATCAAGTAAGCCGTCTGCTTTAATTGTAAAGCAGTTATTTGGTATAGAACTATGTAACGAAAATGGATTGTGAATTTACGCTTGTTTAAGGTACTAATTTCATAGTAAATAAAAAATATTCTCTCTAAACAATGGATATAGGAAGAAGTGAACTATATCAGTTAAGAGAGAATAATTTTTATCCAAATGGTATTGATAGAAAAATATTAAATAAGTCAACAGTCTATTTTGTTTTGTATACCGGATCTGCAGGATATCCACTTCGCAGTTTCTGCATGCCACGCTGCAGGGCATCCTTTGAATTTTTCCAGTCGGCATCTTTGTTTCTGTAGTCAAATTTATCTGACAGCCATACGAGGTCTTCTTCCATGCGCTGGAAATTCTCATCCATCAGCTTAAACATAGCAGGGTAAAATTCTGCTTTTTCTTTATCATTCAGATATTTGTCTGCATTATCACAGAGCACTCCGAAGTGGTGCAGACAGAAACCTTTTCCAGACAAAATCTTGTTTTTGAACTCATTGTCCTGGCGATATAGCCAGAAGAAAGTTTCCACATATCGTGCAAAAGTATCCGAAATATTCTGGCAGATAAAACAACTGCAATCTTTAGAAGCAGCCCAGGCAGCAAGCGTATTTTTGTCTGTGCCTGCATCTGAACGGCGAAAACGTCCTAAGATTGATGATTTTCCCGGTGTAAAAGAATCAAACTGCTTTTTCATCTCTTCACGAAGCTTATGGTAATGAGTGTGGAGAATCAGTGCATTGCCAAGCGTGTTTCCATAGTCAAACATTTTTTTCATATGTACTTTACAGAATCCTGCCTTATCCGTCTGATCACGAATATCACTCTCCATATAAGAAGAACTGTTTCCAAGTACGAAATCCAGTGAATTCTGTTCCAGTTCACGCTCGATGAAACAAAAAGGACACTCGTCATTGGCATTAACAGCGTCGTTAAGCGGAATGGTATATAATTTTTCTTTCATTTTGATATGCTCCAATCATAGTTTTGACTTTCTTTTATTTTGCATAGAAATTCGGGGAATGTCAAGATTATATGATTGATTGGAGAAGAGGGGATGTGCTATGATAGCTATAGGTATTTATAAACGATAGCATTTCAAAAAATTTAACATGGGGGACAAAGCAAATGATAGAATTACAGCTTCATGAGAATTGGCAGCTATGTGATATTAAGAAACAGGACTGGATTCCTGCACAGGTGCCGGGGGATATCTATTCAGCGCTTCTTAAAGCGGAAAAGATGCCTGATCCATTCTTTGGAGACAATGAATATCAGGCGAAAGCGTTGATGGAGGAGGATTACGAATACCGAACGGTATTTACCTATGATGAAAAGCAGTTTGAGAACTGTCAGGAAGTAATTCTGAGATTTGACGGAATTGATACGATCGCAGACATTTATCTGAATGAATGTTATCTGGGAAAAGCAGACAATATGCACAGAGTCTGGGAATTTCCGGTTGGAGAACTGTTACAGGAAGGCGAGAATACACTTCGGGTTATCATCAGATCACCGTTGAAATTCATGGCAGAAGCTTTTAAAAAGTATAAAAATATTGGAAACGAGGATACAGTAGAGGGATTTATGCATCTTCGTAAAGCACATTATATGTCTGGATGGGACTGGGGTGCCTGTCTGCCGGATGGCGGTATTTTCCGTCCTGTAACTCTTCTGGGAATCGAGTCAGCCAGACTGGACAGCGTATATATCCGTCAGGTACATGAGGATGGAAAAGTACTGCTGATTCCGGAAGTGGATGTGGAGACAGTAGACGAAGCGGAAATTGATACAGATGAAAAAAACAGCGCAGAGATGCCTGATCAGGGCGTGGAAAGTGAAGCAGATGAGGATTTACTGGAATATGAAGTTACAGTAACTGCGCCAGATGGAACGAAAATTGTAAGTGACGGATCTCCGGATGAAATCGTAATCGAGAATCCACAGTTCTGGTGGCCAAACGGTCTGGGAGAGCAGCCATTATATCAGTTTCAGGTAGACCTGAAAGCAGGAGATAAAACCGTCGATACCTGGTGTAAGAAAATCGGACTTCGGACACTGACCATGCACATTGAGAAAGATGAGTGGGGAGAAAGCTTTGCTCACGAAGTGAATGGCCATCAGGTTTTTGCAATGGGTGCAGACTATATTCCAGAGGATAATCTGCTGCAGAGAACCTCAAAGGAACGTACCAGAGAATTGCTTCTTCAGTGTAAGAGAGCAAACTTTAACACGATTCGTGTCTGGGGCGGCGGCTATTATCCGGAGGACTGGTTCTTTGATCTTTGTGATGAACTTGGCCTGATGGTATGGCAGGACTTTATGTTTGCCTGCTCGGTCTATGAACTGACACCGGAATTTGAGGCGAATATCCGTCAGGAATTTATTGATAATATCAAAAGAATCCGTCATCATGCGTCACTTGCACTGTGGTGTGGCAATAATGAGATGGAAATGTTTGTAAAACAGGGTAATTGGGTAACGAAACCTACAGAGGTGAGAGACTATCTGCTGATGTATGAGCGCATTATTCCGGAAGTACTCAGAGAATATGATCCTGATACATTTTACTGGCCGGCAAGTCCGTCATCAGGCGGATCTTTTGATGAGCCGAATGATCCGAATCGTGGAGACGTGCATTACTGGGAGGTTTGGCATGGAAATAAACCATTTGCAGAATATCGCAAATATTTCTTCCGCTATGCGTCTGAATTTGGTTTCCAGTCATTCCCGTCTGTTAAGACGCTGGAGACAGTAACTAATGATCTAAGAGAACTGAATCCATTTTCTTATGTGATGGAGAAACATCAGAGAAATTATGGTGGAAATGGAAAGATTGCCAAATATATGCAGGCTGCTTACCGCTATCCGGAGAATTTCAGCAATTTCGTGTATGCATCCCAGCTTCTTCAGGCAGATGGAATCCGCTATGGAGTAGAACATTACCGTAGAAACCGAGGTCGCTGTATGGGAGCAATCTACTGGCAGTTAAATGACTGTTGGCCGGTTATTTCCTGGTCATCCATTGATTATTATGGAAGATGGAAAGCTCTTCATTATTATGCTAAGAGGTTCTTTGCACCGGTAATGCTTTCCTGCGAGGAGCAGAGCTGGATGACAGTGGAAGCGGATATGAACCGTCAGCATTTCGAATTTGAGAAATCTATCCGCCTGAATGTGACAAATGAGACTCTGTCTGCGCGTAAAGTGCTTGTAAAATTTGCAGTGCGTGATGCCGGTGCCAAAATCCTGCGACAGGAAGAACAATGGGTAGAAGTTCCTGCACTTTCCAGTGTGTGGATGGATAAAGTAGAGCTTCCGGAAATTGACAGTTTCAATGAATATGTAAGCTATGAAGCATGGGAGAATGAGAAGATTATTTCTCAGGGAACAGTGATTTTCTCCTATCCGAAATATTTCCATTACCAGGATCCGAAGCTTTCAGTGAGAGTGGAAGGGGATGAGATTATTGTCAGTGCAGAAGCCTATGCTAAGAGCGTAGAAATTCAGAATGAGAACGACGATCTGATTCTGGAGGATAATTACTTCGATATGAATGCAGGCGAACGCAGAGTAAAAATCCTTGATGGAAAACCAGAAAACCTGAAAGTACGCAGTGTGTACGATATATAAGTCAGGACTTTGGGCAGACACTTACTTGATTCGTTTAAATAAGCGTTTGCCTTAATAGGTATTACGGTTGCAAAAGTCAATAATCGGCAAATAGAAATATATGAATATTGAAAAGCAGAAGAGATAGAAATTTTCTGATGGGAAATGAAATATATAAAAAATAAGAATCTCCGACATTTACAAAATGTAAGAGATTCTTATTTTAAATTAGTCGATCTTTTCGAGAGAATCCTTTGCGTTCTGAAGAACTGTATCAAAAGCAACAGCAGCTTTTGCGTATTCTTCGTCACTTTCGATGTTGGAAAGCATAGGATCGCCGCTTTCTGTGCGGGCAAATGTATAAAGGTAAACTTCACCACTCTGGTTCTGTCCATTCTCGTCCAGTGGGAGAAGTGCAATGTATTCTTTTGCATCTACCGGGAAAATAGTAAGGATCGCACATTCTACCTCGGTATCATCTTCCATGGTAAGTGTGATAGTTTTGTGTTCTTCAGATGTGCCACATCCACTGCTGGAATCACATCCGCCGCTGCAGGAAGCGCAGTCACTTGGGTTACATCCGCCAAATGTAAATTCGTCACTCATTTTATATTCTCATTCTTTCTTTTTTATCAGTGAGAGGGGAAATATCTGCCGCCTCAATTTCGTTTTATTGTAGCAGAAACACAGTAAGAATGCAAGCTGCTGTTCTCAGTAACTACACTACAATATAAAAAGATGTTTGTTACAGGTGCAAAACGTGTTATAATGGATAAAGACAGTGTTTATAGTAAATATTCAGATTATAAGGGGATCAGCTTATATGAAATTAATTTCATGGAATGTAAATGGAATTCGTGCCTGCATTGGCAAGGGATTTGAAGAGAGTTTTGCTGCGCTTGACGCAGATATTTTTTGCCTGCAGGAAACGAAGTGTCAGCAGGGACAGGTAGAACTGGAACTTCCGGGATATCATCAGTACTGGAATTATGCGAACAGACGCGGCTACTCCGGAACTGCTGTTTTTACAAAGAAAGAACCGATATCTGTAGCTTACGGTCTGGGAATCGAAGAGCATGATAAAGAAGGACGAGTGATCACTCTGGAATTTGAGAACTTTTATCTGGTGACTGTATATACACCAAATTCCCAGAGTGAATTACGCAGACTGGAATACCGTATGCACTGGGAAGAGGATTTCCTGGCATATCTTTTAAAATTACAGGAGAAGAAACCGGTGATCTGCTGTGGCGATTTCAATGTGGCCCATAAAGAAATTGACTTAAAGAATCCAAAGACAAATCGTAAAAACGCTGGCTTTACAGATGAAGAAAGAGCATGTTTTGATAAGGTACTTGAGAGCGGATTTATAGATACGTTCCGTTATTTTTATCCGGATGTGGAAGGAAGATATTCCTGGTGGTCTTACCGCTTTAAGGCGAGAGAGAAGAATGCGGGATGGAGAATTGACTATTTTATCACTTCTCCACTGCTGAAAGATAAGCTAAAAGGCGCTGAAATTCATTCTGATATCATGGGTTCAGACCATTGTCCGGTAGAACTTGAGATAGAATTAGATTGATGCACATCACAAAGTATGTTGCAAGACGTAGAGAGAACAGTGACGATTGACAGGGATGGCATATCATATGGACAGACATAAGCAGTAAGAAAGAAGATGGAGGAGACGAAGAGATGGTTGAACGCAGAAAGATAAGAACAGAAAAGGGGCTGGCTCTTGTACCTGGTGCAAATAAGCTCTCAGGTGGCTGTAATTTTGCAGTGGAGGTACCGGAGGGCAGCCAGGCATCTCTGGTTCTTTACAAAAAGAGATCAAGAAAACCTTTTGTGGAGATTCCTTTTACGCAAGAAGAAAGAATCGGGAATATGTATGCGTTATCCATCCCGGATTTTCAGCCGGAGGCATATGAATATAATTTTAGGGTAGATGGAAAAGTTTACATCGATCCCTGTGCGTACCGGATTCTGGGAAGAGAGAAATTTGGTGCGGCAGTGGATGCGGATATTCATAAGGTAAGATGTGGATTTCTCCGAAATGAGGCATTTGACTGGGAAGACGATAAAGAACTGTCAATTCCATACCATGAAATGATTCTTTATAAACTACATGTAAGAGGATATACAAAGACAAACCGAACTGTAACAGGTACGAAAGGAACTTTTCAGGCTCTGGAAGAAATGATTCCATACTGGAAGGAACTGGGTATTAATACGATCGAGCTGATGCCTGCATATGAATTCATGGAAAGCGGCACATGCAGAGACACAGAGAAAGAGGAAATGGTATCTGAAAAACGTACAGAGGGCCGCGTGAATTTCTGGGGTTACATACCAGGCTATTATTTTGCACCAAAGAGATCTTATTGTGCTACAGATGACCCGGAGAAAGAGTTTAAGACACTGATTAAAAAGTTACATCAGGCTGGAATTGCCTGTATTATGGAAATGTATTTTTCGAAAGAATGCAACACGATCGTAGTATTGCGGGCATTACAATTCTGGAAACTTTATTATCACGTGGACGGCTTTCATTTACTGGGAGAGGGAGTTCCGACAAAGCTTCTTATGCATGATGCGATTCTGAGTAATACACGACTGATGTTTCACGATTTTAATGCAGATCAGATTATTAAAAAGAAAAAATCCGATGATAAATGTATTGCACAATATGAGCCGGGATTTCTGCAGGATATGCGCAGATTTTTAAAAAGTGATGAAGATATGGTCGGTGCTGCGGCATATAGGTTCAGAAGAAATCCGAGAGATTACGCTGTTATCAACTACATGGCCTGTCAGGATGGCTTTACCCTGAATGATATGGTAACCTATAATTACAGACATAATGAAGCCAATCAGGAGAACAATCAGGATGGCAGCAGCTACAATTATTCATGGAACTGTGGTGTGGAAGGACCAAGCAGAAAGTTGCAGGTCCGTCAGATGAGAGAACGTCAGATAAGAAATGCGTTTCTTATGATGCTGCTCAGCCAGGGAGTGCCTCTGATTTATGGTGGAGATGAGATAGGAAATTCCCAGAACGGAAATAATAATGCGTATTGCCAGGATAACCAGGTAGGCTGGATTGACTGGAAGGGTATGAAGAAGAATCGGGAACTGCTTGAATTTGTAAAAAGTGCGATTGCGTTTCGTAAAGAGCATCCAATCCTTCACGTGCCGGATGAATTGCGGGGCGTAGATTACAAGACAAAGGGACTGCCGGATGTTTCACTTCATGGAGAGCGTGCCTGGTATATGAATTCAGAGAATACTTCAAGATTACTTGGAATCATGTACTATGGTGCTTATGCAAAAAAAGCGGATGGAAGTGATGATGCTTCTGTTTATGTCGCATATAATTTTCATTGGGAAACCAGGGAATTTGCCCTTCCTAATCTGAGACATAAACGCTGGAAAAAGGTGATTGATACCAGTGCCGAAAAAGAAAATTACTTCCTTAAAGAAAGCGAAGAAAAATACAGTAAGAAGCTGGAGATCGCACCGCGTACGATCGTGGTATTGCTGGCAGTAGAGGAGGAGAAGAAAGATGCACCCGTGGCTGCACTTTAAAACAATAACCAGACATAAACTGCTGGTCATGCATTATTGTTTCCGGGCAGGTCTGTATAAACAGGGACTGCTCCATGACTTGTCGAAATATGAACCGGTAGAATTTCTGGTTGGATGTAAATATTATCAGGGAGACCGAAGCCCGAATAATGCCGAGCGAGAGGAAACAGGACTGTCTAAGTCCTGGCTGCATCATAAGGGCAGAAATAAACATCATTTTGAATACTGGGTGGATTATGCGCCAGGAGATGAGCACATTATCAATGGCGTTCCTATGCCGCGTAAATATATCGCAGAGATGGTAATGGACAGAATCAGCGCGTCCAGAAATTATCTGGGTGATAAATATGACCAGCATCAGCCTTTGGAATATTTTATGAAGAGTAAAGAGAAGCTTTGGTTTATTCATCCAAAGACGAAGAGAGATCTGGAGGGACTGTTAAGGATTCTTAATGATCATGGAGAGAAAGTGTTAATTTCCTATATTAAGAATGTTTATTTGAAAGAGGATAAAAAAAGAGCTCATGCAAAACACGTGTCAAAAAGAACAGGTTCTAAAAAGTATCTTTCTTATTAATTTTCACACG
>JAERMT010001501.1_pt1 | contig 10022 bp, 8 predicted proteins | sample 9267081 | NCBI WGS metagenome assembly JAERMT01 (sample SAMN17071939, study PRJNA684904) | human gut metagenome | isolation source: diarrhea sample from child under the age of five | host: Homo sapiens | place: South Africa: Mafikeng, Mafikeng Provincial Hospital | collected 2019-09
GCTTTTCCTTTTCACCGGTCCCTCGGTTCGCGCTCAAAAACCGAATTCATTGGCTCTGCGGGGAATCAGGCGCGAACTTTCCTTGTGCACGGGCCGGCTTTTCCAGATTCCCGGCCCATCGGTTCGCGCTCAAAAACCGAATCCATTGGCTTTGCGGGGAGGCATACGCAAACCGGGATGCCCGCACACACAAAAAAAAGGAAAGCGATGCTCGAGGCCACGCTTCGGGCCTCGAGCATCGCTTCACATCATCACAGTTTCAAAAAGAAAGAATTGATGACGAACGCTCCTTTCTCTCCATTCGTCATCAATTCTCATCATCACTCACTTCCACTATTTATGCTATTCCGCCTGAAGTTTCCGGTGGATTTTCAGGAATTCCAGGATTACTGCCGCCGACAGGTCCGCGCTGGTGCGCTCGAACCGGTCGTAGGATTCCGGTGCCGTTCCGTCGGCCAGATCGGAGATTACCCGCAGAATGCCAAAGGGTACGCCGGCATATTGGCAGGTCTGGGCGATGGCCGCACTTTCCATCTCCGCGCACACCGCATTGAACTCCTCCCGGAGCTGTTTTTTCTTCTCGGCTCCGGAAATGAACTGATCCCCGCTGACGATTCGCCCCCGGTGCACGCCCCGCTCCGGCGCCGCCGTGTGCGCCGCCGCTTCCAGCTCTTCCACCAGCACCGGTTCCGCCGTGAAGCGGGTCGGCTCGCTGCTGTTCTCCCCGGTGCACATGTACCCGAGCGCATAGCCGAAGGCAGTCACATCGAAATCGTGCTGCGCCAGGTCCTCGCCGATCACGATATCGCCGATGGCCAGACCCGGCTTCGTTCCACCGGCAATTCCGCTATTAATCACACAGCAAGGGCCAAAAGCATCGATGAGCATCTGGGTGCCCCGCGCCGCATTGACCTTTCCCACGCCGCACTGCACCAGCACCGCCGGGATTTCCCCGAAACAACCGCAATGAAACTCGTATCCGTTAAAAGTCACATCCTCCCGGTCCCGGAGCTCCGCCAGCAGATCCTTCAGCTCCACCTCCAGGGCGCAGATGATTCCCACCGGCCGGGCACCCGGCATTCCGATCATGCCGTTTCTCTTATTTTCCATAATTGTAATCCATCCTTTCCACAGTCCAGTCCTTCAGCACGTCCAGCATATCCTCTGCCGCCGCTTTGGCACCCGGCAGATCGTGCTCCAAATAATTGCCGCACTCCTCCCGGCGAGACCCCGGAATCTCCCCGTCGAAATCCCGGACGAACGCGAAGGATTCTTTTACCAGATTCAGCGCCTCCTCATGGCTCATGGTGTCCCGAACCAGGAAATAAAAACCCGTGCGGCAGCCCATCGGTCCGATGTAAATGACGGAATCCGCCAGCGCCGTGTTCCGCGCGTAGGTGGCAAAAAGGTGCTCGAATGTGTGGAGCGCCCCGTTGGTGAGGTAGTCCCCCATATTCGGGCGCTTCATGCGAATGTCGTATGTCACCACATCCCCGTCGATCCGGGAGATGTACATGCCCTTCTGCAGGGTGTCATGATTTACGGTAAAACTTGCAATTTTCTTCATGTTTTTTCTCCTTTGTCTAAAAGAATCCCTAACATAATAGCATATCCGGGGTTTTTTGCCAACTTTCGTGATTTTTCGTAAAAAAAAACGGGCGGCGCCCCAAAATATGGAGCGCCGCCCTGTTTCTGTTCAATAACACGTCCGACTAGCCGAAGTATTTCTTTCCCAGATTTGCGAAGGATTCCGCGGATCTCTGAATGGTCTCGTTGGAAATGCAGAAGGACAGTCTTACGTATCCAGGGCAAGCGAATGCGCTTCCCGGAACCATGAGAATTCTCTCGTCCTTTGCTGCTGCAACCAGTTCCTTCTCGTCTGCCACCGGAGATTTGATCCAGAGGTAGAATGCACCCTGCGGAACCAGTGCATCGAATCCGGCATCGGTGACGATTTTGTACAGGTCTTTCGCGTTCTTTTCATAGTACGGAATATCTACCTGTGCGTCCATGCAGCGCTCAACCACCAGCTGCATCAGGGACGGTGCGTTGGTGTCTCCGCATACACGGTTGGCAACAACCGCTGCGTTGAAGAACTCCTCGGAGTTATCGGATTTCTTCGGAATTGCGATGTATCCGATTCTCTCGCCCGGCAGGGACAGGGACTTGGACCAGGAGTATGCAATCAGGGTGTTGTCGTAGAAATCCGGAATGTACGGAACTTCTCTGTCCACGTATACCAGTTCTCTGTACGGTTCATCGGACAGGATGTAGATTGGGTGTCCGTATTCCTTCTCCGCTTCCTTCAAAACATCGGCGATTGCCTGAATGGTCTCCTTGGAATAGATGGCACCGGTCGGGTTGTTCGGGTTGTTGATGATAACAATCTTTACCTTTGGATCCAGTGCAGCCTTCAGCGCTTCCGGATCCGGCTCGAATCCGTTGGCTTCGTTCGGCGGAACCACGATGGTCTCTGCACCGTAGTTGCGTGCCCAGTTGGCATACTCTACGAAGTACGGAGCGAATACCACCTGCTTGTCGCCCGGATCGAATACGGTCTTCATGATAACGTTCAGGGCGGATCCCGCACCAACGGTCATGATGATGTTGTTCATGTCAAAATCCGAACCGTAACGCTTGTTCAGATTGTCCGCTACGGCCTGTCTGGTGCTCTCATAGCCGGCATTTGCCATGTAGCCGTGAACCACGTGAGGATCCATCTCGTTGTTGATGTAGTTGATGGCTTCCTTTACTTCTTTCGGCGGGTGCAGTCCCGGGTTGCCTACACTGAAATCATATACATTCTCTTCACCGAAAACTTTTGCCATCTTCTTTCCTTCCTCGAACATCGCTCTGATGACAGAGCTTCCGGCGAGGAACGGTTCCATGCTTTTTGCAATCATGTTTTTTCTCCTTACTACTATTACCTCAATACGTTGACGTTCGGATTTCCGAACAAAGTAATTTTAACACAGTGAAGAATTATTTTTCAATAAATTGTGTTTATTTTTTGTAATTTGTAAAAAAATAACAACCGCCGATATTTTTTTACACTTCGAGTTTTGTGTTTTGAAAACAGGAAAGGTCCCTCGGGCGTATGCCCAAGGGACCTTATGCAACACATTACTATGCATATATATTCTATACTTGCCAGATGCCGAGCTAGTATCCTGGGGGTGGTCTTTGCACAATACAAATGGCAAGTGTAGAATAACAAATTTAATGAAGCCCGTTAAAAAACAAACTTTACTCATATATTTTATCAATTTGCTCGGCGGTGTCAAGAAAATTTTGCATTTTTTATCAAAAAAATTAATCTAAGCGAATGCCCATATTGGTATTTTATATATTTTCTTCACCAACTTTATCCGAGAAAGTATGTGAGAGAGTATAGATTTCTTCCGCACCGAATGTATTTCCCCCGAAGAATTCCTTCGACTTCCGGCAGGGGAATCCCGGTCTCGGTACTCAGCTTCAAAGTGGTAATCTCCGTCGGAAGCTCCTTCCGGCCCAGGAAAAACTCCCGGTTGGCCTCCGTCAGGACGTCCGCAATCCGGAGGAGAAAGTAGTTCCGCACGTTCAGATTGTATATCAAATCCTCGGCCTCTCGGAAACAGTTGGAGAGGAAATCTATTTTTGTCGGGTCCATCAGATCCGGAATCACCGACCGATAACGGTTGTCCACCAGCGGCATCGGGATGCCGGTCATATCCAGGAACGCATCCGCCTGCTCCTGGCCGCGCCGAATCACGATATCCGGCACTGCGTAAGGCTCCGCCGCCCGGTCACGGTATCGAATGCCCGGTTTCGGAATTGCCGGCGAACCTGATTTTAGCTGAAACCGAACGCACTGCTCCCCGTCCGCCGTGCCCACGCCGATGGGATCCATGGATTGGAGCATGCCCTCCGCCAGCTCCACGTCCCAGGAATTGGCATAACAAATCTCCGCCGCCTCGTTCCGGTTGTAGCGGAGGTAACCCTCGTCGGTCAGCCGGGTAATCATGTAGCGGCAGGCGCGGTAAGAACCGCTGCCCAGGCCGGAATCCTCCAGCTGGCGGAGGAGATGACGGTGCAGATCTGTTTTTCGGGCAATCCAACGCTCATAAGCCGCCACGTCCTGCCCGGTCTCCCGGTGGAACTTCTGCCACTGCAGGAAACCCTCGTAGCGGTCCGGACCGGTAATTACCACGGCATCCGCCCACTTGCTGTTCTTCCAGGTTTCCGCCAAAAGCACCGGAGCCGCGGACATCTCCCAGTTCACGTACTCCGCCAGGGCCAGGTGGCTCATGTACAGAGGATGATTCACTTTTCTCGTCTCATTTCTCTCGTTCATACTTCGATTATACATTCGGAAGGCTTTTCTTTTCAACCCCGTATTGTGGCAACTTCCGGCGCTCTTTGTTATACTGGAAGAATATTGATTTCGGAGGTACGCATGGATAGAATTTATGACTGCATCATCATCGGCGGCGGGGCGTCGGGGCTTCTCACCGCCGCCCGGCTGGATCTGACGGCCTTTTCGCCGAAAGGGGCCGGCCTGATACTGGAGGCGACGGATTCCCCGGGGACCAAGCTGCGCATGAGCGGCGCCGGGCACTGCAATTTCACCCACGACGGTTCCGTAAAGGACATGGTGGCCGCCTACGGGGACCGGGGCCGCGCCATCCGTCGGGTGCTTTACCGGTACAACAACGACGCTTTCGTGGATTTTCTGGACCGCCACGGGATTCCTTCCTTCTCCCGAGACGGGGGCCGGATTTTCCCAAAATCCGAGAAGGCGCAGGATGTGCTGAACCTTCTCCTGGATCTTTCTGCGGAGAACGGGTTCGCCCTAAAAAAAGGATTCCGGGTTTCCCAAGTGACCCGGCTCCCGGACGCCGGATGGCAGGTCACCTGCGACAACGGCGCCGCCTTCCGAACCGCGGCGATGGTCATCGCCACCGGGGGGAAATCCTTCCCGGCCACCGGCTCAAACGGCCGCATGTGGGACGTTTTGAGCCGGGACCTGGATGTGGAAGTGATTTCCCCCCGGCCGGTGCTGGCACCGGTGGCGGTTCGGTCCTACCCCTACGCTCCCATGTCCGGTCTATCCTTCGAAGCCGCCCAGCTCTCCATTACCGCTCCCGGCAAAAAAATCCGGCGAAGCGTGGGAGGCCTGCTCCTTACTCACCGAGATTTCTCCGGACCGGCCGCGCTGAACATCTGCGGCGCGGCCGATCCCGGGGATACACTCCACATCAACTACGTGTATCCCCGGAGCCGGGAGGAAGTCACCGGAATTCTCTCCCGGATTTTCAATGGCCGGAAGGGAAACCCGGTTTCCGCTATGGCCTCCCAACTGAACCTGCCGCGGCGCTTCTGTCAGGCCATTCTCCTGCGGAGCCTCGGAAAACCCGTCGACGGGGAAGATGTTTTTGGGGGAAACACCCGGGGAAGTGCCGGTGTGGACGGACTTTCCCCAAAGAAGGTGTCCGCCCTCCTGTGCGACGACACCTTTACGGTGGAAGGCCTTCCGGACTGGAACAAAGCCATGGCCACCCGCGGGGGCATCGCCTTGTCCCAGCTGGATCTGCACACCATGGAATTCCGGGAACACCCGGGACTCTTCGCCGTAGGGGAAGCTCTGGACGTGGACGGAATCACCGGAGGCTACAACCTGCAGTTCGCCTTCTCCTCCGCCTCGGTGTGCGCCGAAGCCCTTCAGGCACAACTGCCCGTCTAAGTCCGGCCCGGCGGATTTGCGCAGATGGATGCCCGCCGGCGGGCATCCATCTGCTACCCGTTCGGCAATTAGAGTTTCGCACAGCCGGTTAATTAAATATGTCTAGAATTTCAGCATGACTTCACGCTATTTTTTTAGTTTGGGCGAATTAGCGTGAACGATTTTTTGGTCCCATTTGTCCCCATTAGATTTTCGCATGTAATTTCCTTTGTGAAAACAAGATTTTGAAAGCAGTTCACGCTTTTTGATAGAAATCTTCCTTTTGGCGTGAACACAAAGTATCAATTCGCCGCTGTAAAATTAGAATCCCAAAAACTCGGCGGATTTCGTTCACGCTAAATCCCGGATTTCGCTCAAAAAGCGTGAATCGCCTCCGAAATTCTAGGCGTATGGGATTCTTTCAATAAAAATGGCTCTAATTCACTCCAGCCGATCGCGCCGGGCGGAAGGGCGCAAACTCCCATGCCCACCGGCGGCACTTTCGTCCGGGCGCCCGGCCGGCGCCCATACAAATAGAAAAGAGAGGTGCCGCGCGGCACCTCTCTTTTTGCTCTTCCCTTTTTAATTATTTCTTCTCTTTCCTCATGGTCAGGGAAATCTTTTCCCGCTTCACATCCACGTCCAGCACGCGCACATCCACGATGTCCCCCACCTTCACCACATCTAGCGGATGTTTTACGAAACGGTCTGCCAGCTGGGAGATGTGTACTAGGCCATCCTGGTGCACGCCGATGTCCACGAAGGCACCGAAGTCCACGATGTTCCGGACGGTGCCCTTCAGTTCCATGCCCGGCTTCAGATCCTTGACCTCCATAACATCGGAACGGAGAATCGGCGCCGCTGCCTCACTTCGAGGGTCCCGGCCCGGTTTTTCCAGCTCTTCCAGAATATCCTTCAGGGTATATTCGCCGATTCCCAGGTTTTCGGCCATTCGCTGCACCGCCGCCTCGCTGATTTTGGCCGGAGCGGCCGGCGCCTGCTTCGGCTTTTCCTTTTTCTTCGGGCGGTTCAGCGCCTTCAGCGCGCTGAGGCTACTGAGGTTTCCTTTTTCGTTTACCGCCGCTTCCGGGGCCGCGTTCCGGGAATTCTCCTTCTTCCCCTTGCCGGCGCCCTTTCCGCTTCCGGCGCCCACTGCGGAAAGCTTCGGGTTGGAGGCCAGGTCCCGGACGCCGCCTTTTGCCAGGTCCGCCTCGCTGTATCCCAAAGTCGCCAGGATGGTGCGGGCCGCTTCATAGCTTTCCGGGTGCACCGCGGTGGCATCCAGCGGTTCCACGCCGCCGGAGATCCGCAGGAACCCGGCACACTGCTGGAATGCCTTCGGGCCCAGCTTCGGCACCTTCAGGAGTTCCTTCCGGCTCCGGAACCGGCCGTTGGCCTCCCGGTATTTCACGATGTTGGACGCAACGGTACTGCTGATTCCGGACACGTATTCCAGCAGGGACGGGGAAGCGGTGTTCAGATCCACGCCCACCCGGTTTACGCAGTCCTCCACTACGGCGTTCAGCGCCTCTCCCAGCTTCTTCTGGTTCATGTCGTGCTGGTACTGACCCACACCGATGGATTTCGGATCTATTTTTACCAACTCCGCCAACGGATCCTGAAGACGGCGGGCGATGGATGCAGAACTGCGCTCGCCCACATCCAGGTCCGGATATTCTTCCGTGGCCAGCTTGCTAGCGGAGTAAACGGAAGCCCCCGCCTCGTTGACGATGACGTACTGGAGCATTTTGCCCGCGGCCTGCGCGTACTCCTTGATAAAATCAACGATGATCTGCTCGGATTCCCGGGAGGCGGTTCCGTTGCCCACGGAAATCACGTCGATGTCGTACTTCTTCACTAACTTTGCCAGCACGGCCTTGGCTTCCCGCACCTTGTTCTGAGGCGCCGTTGGGAAAATCACCGTGGTGTCCAAGATTTTGCCCGTCGGGTCGCACACCGCCAGCTTGCAGCCGGTACGGAACGCCGGGTCCCAGCCCAGCACGGTTTTGCCCGCCAGCGGCGGCTGCATGAGAAGCTGCTCCAGGTTGCTGCCGAAAATCTTAATGGCCCCTTCCTGGGCTTTCTCGGTGAGCTCATTCCGAAGCTCCGTCTCGATGGACGGGGCAATCAGCCGCTTGTAGGAATCCGCCAAAGCCGGCGACAGGTAGTCTCCCCGGCCCACCTGCTTCTCCAGGTACTGCACGCAGGTTTCCTCCGGCGCCTGGATGTGCACGGACAGCATTTTCTCCTTCTCGCCCCGGTTCATGGCCAGCACCCGGTGTCCCGGAATCTTTGCGACCCCCTCGGTGTAGTCCGCATAGTTGGCATAGACCGGATTATCCGCACCTTCTTTTGTGGCCACGGAAACCATCATGCCCTGCTTCTGGGTGCGGTTTCGAATCTGCGTCCGATACTCCGCATCGTCGGAAACGTCCCCGGCGATGATATCCTGCGCGTACTGAATCGCCTCCGGCACGGTATTCACTTCTTTTTCCGGGTCCAGGTACTTCTGCGCTTCCGCCTCCACGTCCGCCGCCGCTCCGTGATTCCGGATAAAATCCGCCAGCCCGCTGACGCCTTTCTCTTTGGCAATGGTGGCTCTGGTGCGGCGCTTCGGCTTGTACGGCCGGTACAAGTCCTCCACCGCCACCGCGGTTTCCGCCGCCTCGATCTGCTTCCGCAGCGCCGGGGTCATCTTCTCCTGCTCCTCGATGGACGCAATCACCGTCGCCTTCCGCTCCTCCAAATTCCGCAGGTACTTCAGTCGCTCATCAAACGCCCGCAGCTGCTCGTCGTTCATGCCCCCGGTCACGTCCTTCCGGTACCGAGAAATGAACGGAATCGTGTTCCCCTCGTCGATCAATTTAATCACCGCCTCGGTCTGCGCCGGACGGATCTCTAATTCCTGAGTAATTTTCTTTTTAATATCCATATGTCGTTTCGTTTCTCCTAAAAAAAATAAAACATCCCACCGGCGTTTCCGGCAGGGCCGCAGGAAAGCGGCTTTTCTATGATACCACATTCCCGGCGTTTTGGGTATCGCCCTCGAGAATTTTCGATTGACGACTCCCCCCCTGTCGGGTATATAATAAACGGTAAATAGTTCAAGAATACAAGGAGGATATATGAAACGAGTCCCATTGGACCAGGAAAAGAAAACCATCCGCCTCTCCAGCTGGCTGGGCGTTACCGTGGCGGTCTTCGAGCTTGCCATGTTCTTCGTCAGCGGATCCCAGGCGATTCTCATCGACGGCGTCTACGATGCGGTGGATGTAGTCATTCTGGTAATCTACCAGATGCTGCTTCCGCTGATCTACAAGCCGGTCAGCGAGCGCATTCCATTTGGTTTTGCCCAGGTGGAAACCCTCTTCATCCTAATCAAGGGCTCCGTTCTGATTGTCGTCACCTCCATGATCATCTATAACGATATCGTCATCATCTTGAACGGGGGTACCTCCATCGATACGCAGCAAGTGCTGATTTTCGAAGCCTTCCTGACGCTGTTCTGCATCTTCGGTTACTTCGTGGTGCGGAGATTGGGCCGAAAGCTGAAAACCCCGATGATCAAGGTGGAGCTGATCACCTGGAAGATCGATGTTTTTCTGAGCTTGGGTGCCTTCCTGGCATTCTTCATGGAAATCCCGTTTCTCCACTTCCACGTGCTGGAGTGGTTGGTTCCGTATATCGACCCGTTGGTTTCCTGCGTCATCGCCGTGCTGATGCTGCCGGAGCCGACTCGGGCATTTATCAAGGCCATTCGGGGGCTGGTGCTCATGGCGCCTTCCGAGGAAAAGCTGGAACGAATCCGCGCCCTGTGCCACGACACCCTTTCGGATTACCCGTATGAAATCGATTTCATCGATGCGGTGCGTACCGGCCGCAAAATGTGGATTTCCCTGTACTTCACCACGGAAGGAAATATGATCAAGGTTCCCCAGCTGAAACAAGCTACCATGGACTTGAAGAAAGCCCTGTCCACCATTTACCTGGACCTGGATGTGGAAATGATTCCGGAAATTCACCCGGACAATTCGGCGGAATAGAGTTTAAATAGAACTAGAAAAAAAATAGTTTCTTCGCGAATATTTGCGGGATAGGTATTAGCCTATCCCGCAACTTTTTTGTAAAGAGTCAAAAGGTTGGTGCAACGGAAACGGAAGATCAAGGCTTTGCAGGTTTCCGTGCACCAAGTCTGCGCCGGCTGCCGGGCAACCGGTTTGCGCCCCTTGACGGAAGAATAAGGCTTTCCGAGGAATGAGGCGCAACCCCCCACGCACGCCGTCGGCTTTTCCCGGCAAAAGGTTTGCGCCTCTCAACGGAA
>JAERMT010001166.1_pt2 | contig 9952 bp, 9 predicted proteins | sample 9267081 | NCBI WGS metagenome assembly JAERMT01 (sample SAMN17071939, study PRJNA684904) | human gut metagenome | isolation source: diarrhea sample from child under the age of five | host: Homo sapiens | place: South Africa: Mafikeng, Mafikeng Provincial Hospital | collected 2019-09
CCTCATATACGGGATGCGCTTGCACGTATTGCCGCCAATCTGCAACAACAGGCAGGTATGAGCGCTGTATTACAAGCTAATCGTTCAGATGAGATGCGTGTCATTGTTACTACCGATAGCGCGCAAATAAAGATAGAGGTTTCACCGGTCGCCCGGGGAACATTATATCCACCACAGGAGCGAGAAGTGGTGGGGGCGGTAGAGGACGTTTTTGGCTATGCCAGCCTTCCAGTGGTTTCGTTGCCTGACCTCTACGGTGGAAAATTATGCGCGGCGCTGGATCGCCAGCATCCCAGAGATTTTTATGACGTGAAATTACTTCTTGATGCGCAGGAGCTTGACCGTCCCATTTTCAATGGGTTTATCGCGTATTTACTGAGCCATAATCGGCCTCTGGCTGAAGTGCTGAATCCTCGCTGGAAAGATATTGCTGAACCTTTTTACCGTGAATTCAGCGGGATGACATTTGAGACGATAGCCCTGGAGGAACTGACAGCAGTCCCCAACAGGATGATTGCTGCGTTAAAATCCTGTTTCACACAACAGGATGTCGATTTTTTACTGTCATTTAAACGAGGCGAACCAGACTGGCGTTTAGCGCCGGAAATGCGTATTCAGGATTTGCCTGCCGTGCAGTGGAAATTGCGCAATATTCATCAGATGCCAGCGATAAAACGCGCTGAGTCATTAGATAAACTGGAAAAGGTGCTGGCCGAGTGGCGCAGTTAGTTACCTGGCCCGCCCTTGTTGAACTCAGCGTAAAACAGGCGTGATTTGAATAAACCGTATCCCTTTTCTCGCCATGACACGCCGTTCTCCTGTGGCATCGCCCTGATAGCGGGATCTACTCGATCTAAACATTCTGTAACTGAATAAACGCCTGCAGCTCAGGGAGCGTTTTGGCGCCGTCGATCGCATTGGCGGCCTGCAGGCTGGCGCGGGCGCAGGCGTGAGCCAGCTGCAGACTGGCGGTTAACGGCCAGCGTTCGTGGCTGCCGTACAGCAGGCCGGCGCAGAAGGCGTCCCCCGCGCCGACGCTGCCGATAATCTCCTCCGGCGGTAGCCGCCATGACGGTACCCAGCGCCCGGCTTCGGTACGGGAGACGCCCCATGCCCCCTCCGGACAATGGATCACTACCCGCTGGCGTACGCCGGCGTCAAGCAATGCGCTGGCGGCGCGGGCGATATTGGCGACGTGCGGCTCGCCGTTGGGTAGACGAATCTCCAGCCCGCTAAACTCGCTGGCTTCCAGTTCATTGATGGTCAGGTAGTCAAGATGCTTCAGCGCCGGCAGGACCAGCGGCCGGTAGCGCGGGTCGCCCTTGCGCGACACCAGATCGAGGGACACCTCATAGCCTCGCTCGCGCATCTGCGCCAGCAGTCGCGCGCTGCGGGTGCCGTACACTTCATCGGGGCGATCGAGGCTTTCGAGCAGCAGCAGATAGCCGAGATGGAAAATTTTCAGCGGCGCATCCAGCGGCTCAAAAGCCGGGAGATCAAGCAGGCGGTTGGCGCCGGGAGAGTGAAAGAAAGTGCGCTGGCCTTCGGCGTCGGTCATCACCTGGGTCATCGAGGTGGGGGCGGAGCTGGTGCGCTGTACGAGCTGGCGATTGATATGGTACTGATCGAGCATGGCGGTGATGTAGTCGCCATCGTTATCCTCGCCAATCAGGCCGACCGCCTGCAGCGGCAGCCCGGCGTGCATTTTGGCCAGGGTCAGCAGGACATTCAGCGGCGCGCCGCCGGTGGCGCGTTCGCTATGGACAATTTCCACCAGCCAGCCGCGCTCCGGCCACTGCCCGATCTGGTGGACATGATCGACCAGCATGTTGCCTGCGGCAATAATGCCTTTCCGTTCCATGATTGCTACTCCGCGCCGTCATATTCGTTAAGCGTAGCGCACAATCGGCGGAACGATTGTGCGCCTGGTTGCGCTTATTTCACGGTCCAGCCTTTGTAAGAGCTGACGTTATTTTTGTCGATCATCGTCACCGGGATTAGCACTGGCGCGGTCGGCGCCGGTTTGCCCTGCAGGATGTCGTAGCCAATCTCCACCGCCTTCGCCGCCATCACCTGCGGATCCTGCGCCGGCGTCGCGACGAACAGCGAGTTCTTACGCTTCAGCGCCTCTTCGCCGTCCGGGCTGCCGTCGACGCCGACGATGAAGAACTCGCTGCGCTGCGCCTGTTTCGCTGCCAGATCGGCACCAATCGCCGTCGGATCGTTGATCGCGAACACGCCGTCAATCTTCGGATTGGCCGCCAGCAGGGAGGTCATCACCTCCAGGCCGCCTTCCCGGCTGCCTTTGGCGTTCTGGTTGGCGGAGAGGATTTTAATGTCCGGGTGTTTTTTGAACTCCGTTTCGCAGCCTTCGACGCGGTTTTGTACGGCGGAGACCGGCGGCCCGTTGATGATCACCACGTTGCCTTTGTTGTTCAGGCGGTCGCTAATGTATTTACAGGCCAGCTCGCCCGCCTGGGTGTTATCGGAGGTGATGGTGGCGTCGGCCCCTTCGGCGGCGACGTCAACCGCCACCACCACGATCCCGGCCTCTTTGGCCCGCTTCACCGCCGGGCCAATGCCTTTCGAATCGGCGGCGTTGAGGATGATCATATCGACTTTGGCGGCGATAAAGTTATCGATCTGCGCCACCTGCTGGCCCAGATCGTAGCCGCTGGAGACCAGCGTCACTTTGACGTTATCCCCCGCCAGTTTGCGGGCCTCCAGCTCCGCCCCTTTGGTGATCTGTACAAAGAACGGGTTGGCAAGGTCGCCCACCGTCACGCCAATCGCTTTCAGCTCTTTGGCCGACGCAAAAGGGGAGGCGGCCAGCAGCGCGCCAGCACACAGCGCGGTGACTATCGGTTTTAAACGCATTCGCTTTTCCTCGCAGGTAAGATGTTGTTGTTATGCACTTTGATGATGTCGGGTACGGTATTTGTCGATCAGCACCGCAATGATGATCACCGCCCCTTTGATCACCAGTTGCCAGAAGTAGGAGACCCCCATCAGGGTCATGCCGTTATTGAGGGTGGCGATAATTAGCGCCCCCACCAGCGTACCGGTGATGGTGCCGATACCGCCGACGAAGCTGGTGCCGCCGAGAATGACCGCGGCGATGGCGTCCAGCTCGTAGCCGACGCCGAGGTTGCCGTTGGCGCTGTACAGCCGCGAAGCGCTCATCACCCCGCCAAGGCCGGAGAGCAGGCCGCTCATGCCATAGACAAACAGCAGCACCAGCCAGACTTTGATGCCGGTCAGCCGCGCCGCCTGCATGTTGCCGCCCACCGCGTAGATATGCACCCCAAGGGTGGTGCGGCGCAGGATAAACCAGCACACCGCGATCACCGCCAGGGCGATGACTACCAGCCACGGCACCGGGCCGAGGTAGTCATTGCCGATCCACTCGAAGCTGATATCGGAGTTGATCACCGTGGTGCCGTCGGCCAGCAGATAGGCGGCGCCGCGCAGCGCCGTGTAGGTGCCGAGGGTGACGATAAACGGCGGCAGCCCGGCGAAGGCGACCAGCGCGCCGTTGAACAGGCCGAGCAGCAGGCCGAGCATCAGCGCCGCCGGAATCGACAGCAACGCAAACTCCGGGATCAGCGACACCACCATCGCGGCCACTGCGGTGGTGCCAAGGATGGAGCCGACGGAAAGGTCAATGCCGCCGGTGAGGATGATGAAGGTCATTCCCGCCGCCAGCACAATGTTGATCGAGGCCTGGCGGGTGATATTCAGCAGATTGCTTTCCGTGAAAAAGTTGGGGGCGATAAAGCCGAAAACGGCGACGATCAGGATGAGGATCGGCAGAATGCCGACGGTCTGCATCAGGTCGCCCATCAACATTTTTTTCGCCGAAGCGGATTTCGCGACCGGCGCGGAGTTCTCTTTCGGTATGCTCATAGTTGCCCTGCCTTAAGGTGAGAATCGGTCACGCCGGTGGCCAGCGTCATGATACTTTCCTGGCTAATATCACCGGCCTGTAGCTCGCCGGCGATAACGCCCTCGCGCATCACATAGACCCGGTCGCTCATGCCCACCACTTCGGGCAGCTCGCTGGAGATCATCAGAATGGCGACGCCCTGGCGCGCCATGTCGTTCATGATGCGGTAAATTTCGCTTTTCGCGCCGACGTCGACGCCGCGGGTGGGTTCATCAAGGATTAGAATGCGCGGGCCAATCGCCACCCAGCGCGAAATTAACAGCTTCTGCTGGTTGCCTCCGGACAGTCCGCCGGCGCGCACCTGGGCGTGCGGCACGCGGATGTTAAGCAACTGGATGGCGTCATCGGAGATGGTTTGCGCCTTCCGGCGGTTGAGCATCCCCCAGGTCGCGTCGCGCTCCAGCGTCGCCATGGTGATGTTTTCCTGGGCTGCCAGTTCGAGAAACAACCCCTGTTCTTTGCGGTTTTCGGTCAGAAAGCCGATCCCGAGGTCGATGGCTTCCCGCGGCGAGTGGATCACCACCGGCTCGCCGTCGATCTCAATCACCCCGGCGGTGGCTTTGCGCACCCCGAAGATCAGCTGCGCCAGTTCGGAACGCCCGGCGCCGACCAGCCCGGCGAGGCCGACGATTTCGCCGGCATGCACCACCAGGCTGCTGGGCTTAACCTTGCCGCCATCGGTCAGATCCTCGACCCGCAGGCGCGGCTGGCCGCGGGGAATGTCCCGTTCTTTATTGAAGAGATCGCTGAGCGGCCGACCGACCATCATGCGCACCAGCTCCGGCGCGTTGAGCTTGTCGCGCACCAGGCTGCCGACATACTGCCCATCGCGCAGGACGCTGACCCGGTCGGAGAGCTCATACACTTCCGCCATGCGGTGGCTGATATAGATGATCGCCATCCCCTCATCGCGCAGGCGCAGGATGAGCTCGAACAGGCGCTGGGTATCCCGCGAGGAGAGGGCGGCGGTGGGTTCATCCATCACCAGAATGCGGCTTTGACGGTGCAGGGCGCGGGCGATCTCCACCTGCTGTTGTTCGGCGATGGTCAGGGTCATCACCCGGTCGCTGGCTTTGAACTGGGCGCCGAGACGGTCGATCACCGCCTGCGCCTGGCTGAGCATGGCTTTGCGCTGCACCAGACCACCGCGCGCCAGCTCGCTGCCGAGGAAAATGTTTTCCGCGACGGTCAGGTTCGGCGCCAGCTGCATCTCCTGGTAGATCAACGTGATCCCGGCGGCCAGCGCGTCCTTGGGGCCGCGGATCGTTTGCGGTTTTCCGTCGATCAGGATCTCGCCGCTGGTGGCGGTATAGGCGCCGGCGAGGATCTTCATCAGCGTGCTTTTTCCGGCGCCGTTCTCCCCCATCAGGGCATGGATCTCGCCGGGCCAGACCGTCAGGTCGACGCCCTTCAGCGCGTAGAATTTGCCAAAAGCTTTGGCGATATGGCGCATTTCCAGTACCGGGGTGGCGGTCATCGCGGCGCTCCTGTCTGTAAGAACAATAGCTGCAGTCCACCACCGGAAAATAAATGCAGAATGTCAGAATCCATTCATATTTGTCATAGTGATAAATAGTTAACCGCGATCACAGTTACGCGGCGTCATTTTCTGCACCGTCACGCTTATCTGCCGACCGATCCTTCACCGGAGTTGTTATGACCGCTCGCCGACACCCGTTTTTCACCAGCGCCCGTGGCCGCCTGCTCTCCTTTAATCTGCTGATGGGCGTGGTCACCCTGTTGGTCAGCGGCGTGGCGGTGTTCGGCTTTCACCACGCCAGCCAGCTGCAGGAGCAGGTGCAGCGCCAGACTCTCAACGACATGCGCGGCAGTATGGATCTGGCGCGGGACACGGCGAATGTCGCCACGGCGGCGGTGCGCCTGTCGCAGGTGGTGGGGGCGCTGGAGTACAAAAGCGAAGCGGAACGGCTGCTGGCGACGCAGCAGGCGCTGAAGCACTCGCTGGCCCAGCTGGCGGCGGCCCCGCTGGCGCAGCAGGAGCAGGCGCGGGTGGCCAATATTATTCGCCGCAGCAACGCGCTGCAGCAGAGCGTGGCGGAGATGCTGGAGCGCGGCCAGCGCCGCCATCTGCAGCGCAATGCGCTGCTGAGTTCGCTTTACCAGAATCAGAGTAACCTGCGCCATCTCGCCGATCTTAACGATCGCGGCGGGGATAAGGCGATCGATCCGCGCCGGCTGGCTGAGATGGACCGGCTGATCGTGGCTGCGATCCATACCGTCACGCCGCGGTCGATCGTCCTGCAACTCGACCAGCTGCGCGGCGCCCTGCCGACACGCAGCGCCGATCCCGCGCTGGCGTTTGTCCTCCCTGATGTGACCCGCGAACTGGCGACGCTGGCCCCGCTGTCGGCCCAGCTGGAGGAGAGCGACCTGACGATCAGCTGGTACATGTATCACATCAAAGCGCTGGTCGCGTTGCTTAACGAAGATATCAATCAGTACGTGACCCGGGTGGCGGAAGCCTCAGAGCAGCGGGCGGCGCAGAGCCATCGGGAGCTGCGCTCCATCAGTATGTTTATTCTGCTTTCCGCGCTGCTGGCGCTGGCGATCACCGGCTGCGCCGGGTGGTACATCTACCGTAATCTCGGCTCGAACCTGACCGCCATCTCGCGGGCGATGTCGCGGCTGGCTCAGGGAGAGCCGAACGTCTCGGTGCCGGCCCTGCAGCGGCGCGACGAGCTGGGGGAGCTGGCGCGGGCCTTTAACGTTTTCGCCCGCAATATGGCGTCGCTGGAGCACACCACCCGGCTGCTGAAAGAGAAGACCAACCAGATGGAGATCGATCGGATTAAGCGCCAGGAGCTGGAGGAGGCGCTGCTGCATAGTCAGAAGATGAAGGCCGTCGGCCAGCTGACCGGAGGTCTGGCGCATGACTTTAACAACCTGCTGGCGGTGATTATCGGCAGCCTTGAGCTGGTGGAGCCGGATGCGCGCGATGCGCCGCGCCTCTCCAGGGCGCTGAAGGCGGCGGAGCGTGGGGCGCTTCTGACCCAGCGGCTGCTGGCCTTTTCACGCAAGCAGGCGCTGCATCCCCAGGCGGCGGCGATGGCGCCGCTACTGGAGAACCTCAGCGAGCTGATGCGTCACTCCCTGCCGGCGACCTTAAGCCTGGAGATTGAGGCGCAGTCGCCGGCGTGGCCGGCATGGATAGACGTTGGCCAGCTGGAAAATGCCCTGATCAATCTGGTGATGAACGCCCGCGACGCCATGGCGGGGCGCGACGGGGTCATCAAAATACGCACCTGGAATCAGCGGGTCACCCGCAGCAGCGGCCAGCGGCAGGATATGGTGGCCCTGGAGGTGATCGATCATGGCAGCGGGATGTCGCAGGCGGTGAAAGCCCGGGTGTTCGAACCTTTCTTCACCACCAAAGCCACCGGCAGCGGCAGCGGCCTGGGGCTGTCGATGGTGTATGGCTTTGTGCGCCAGTCTGGCGGCCGGGTGGCGCTGGAGAGCGCGCCGGGGCAGGGGACGACGGTGCGGCTGCAGCTGCCGCGAGCGTTGACCGAGGTTGAGAAGGAGGTGGCGCCAGCGGTGGACGAGCCGCCCCCGGCGGGCGAGCGGCTGGCGCTGGTGCTGGAAGATGAAGAGGATGTCCGCCAGACGCTATGTGAACAGCTGCATCAGCTGGGCTGGCTGACGCTGGAAACCGCCAGCGGTGAAGAGGCGCTGCAGCTGCTGGAGGCCTCGCCGGATATTGCCCTGTTGATTAGCGATCTGATGCTGCCCGGCGCCCTGAGCGGCGCCGATGTGATCCATACCGCCCGACGCCGCTTTCCGGCGCTGCCGGTGCTACTGATCAGCGGCCAGGATTTGCGTCCGGCGCAGAACCCGGCCCTGCCGGAGGTTGAGTGGCTGCGTAAGCCGTTTACCCGCGCCCAGCTGGCGCAGGCGCTGAGCGCGGCGTACGCGAGGATTTGAGATTCCTCCGCTACCCGGGTTTCATGCGGATGATTAAGGTAGCGGCAGGACTCTGATGAGATTGGCCCCGATGAAACGTTACGCAACCGCACTGCTCTTTTGCACTCTGTCGCTGACCAGCCTGGCCGCTCGCGCCGATATTATCGATGACGCGATCGGCAATATTCAGCAAGCCATTAACGACGCCTATAACCCGGGCAGCAGTCGCTCCGATGACGACGACAGATACGATGACGATGGCCGGTATGATGACGGGCGCTATCAGGGGAGCCGTCAGCAGAGCCGTGACAGTCAGCGCCAGTATGACGAGCGGCAACGCCAGCTGGACGAGCGCCGCCGCCAGCTGGACGAGCGCCGCCGCCAGCTGGATGAACGCCAGCGTCAGCTCGACCGCGATCGTCGTCAGTTAGAAAGCGACCAGCGTCGGCTGGATGATAGCTACTGATCGCCCCCCCGCAGGCCAGCGTTTAATCCAGCGCTATTTCCATCCCGTCATAGCCCGCTTCGAAACCTGTCGGCAGCGGGTTATCCATCATCCAGACGTCAAACTGGTGGCTGATATGGGTGAGGATCACCCGCTGACAGCCAATGACCTGGTTAAGGCTGCGGACGGTGTTTAGATCGTTATGGTTACGCGGGGTCTGCGCGCGCGGCTCATGACTGCAGTCGATGATCATCGCCTGCGGGCGGTTATTGAGCAAAAACTTCAGCGTCTTGTCCGGCAGCCCGGCGGTATCCGAGAGCCAGGCCAGCCGGCTGTGGGCCGACTCCAGCAGATAACCAAAGGTCAGCTTCGAGTGATTAAGGGGTAGGGGCGTCACCCGCAGCCCCTGCAGGTTAAACATCACAAACGGCGTGACGGTATGGCTAAAGTCAAGCAGACCGGGGTGTTTGAGCAGATCGTCGCAGCCGGCGTCATCCGGCGGGCCATAGACCGGAATCGACGCGCCGACTCCCCAGCGCAGCGGAAACAGCCCCTGCACATGATCCAGATGGTAGTGGGTCAGCAGCACCTGTTGAAAGCTGCCGGCGGGATGATGTTCCATCAGATCCGGTCGTCCGGCATCGAGCAGCGTCACGGCGCTGTTGAACGTGACCACGCCGCTACAGGGGCGGCGTCGGTGGCTCTCCTCGCGGCGAGCGCGGCGGCAGGCCGCGCAGTCGCAGCCGAAGACCGGCACCAGCTGAGCGCCGCCGGTGCCGGTTAAGCGGAGGGTCAGGCTCATCGTGTCACCTTTTGTTTATACCAGTTGATCCGCTTCGCGCGCCGCGTGGCTGCGCAGCAGGCGGAAAAATTCATCGACCGATTGTCGGAGACTGCCGTCGTTATTCAATGTCAGGCAGTTGTCCGGCTTATAGCGCGCGGCGCGGTCCAGACGCTGGGCGATTTCCAGCGCATTTTCCCGGCCGCGCTGCTCCAGCCGCTGGCGCAGCACCGGCGGCGAGACGGCGAGACAGATCGGCACCAGCACCTCGCCGTAGCGTTCCCGGGCCAGCGCCAGATGGGCGCGGGAGCCGTTGGCCACCACGTCAAAGCCGGCGTGCAGCCAGAGGTCGATCTCCACGCCAATGCCATAGTAAGTATTGTTGGCGTGCCAGCTGAGAGCAAAAAGATGCTGCTCGGCGCGGGTAAAAAACTCATGTTCGCTGAGGGCGATATGATTCTCGCTGCCCGCGTTAAACGGGCGGGTTATGTAACGATGGGCCACCAGCAGCTGCGGGTGCTCGCGCTGGCGCAGCGCCGCCAGCAGGCTATCTTTACCGGAGCCGGAGGGGCCCACCAGCCAAATCAGTTTTCCTGGCATTAAAAGACCCTCTTTCCCTGGCGCCAGACATGGTCGATCTGGATATGTTCGCCGCGACGGTGCGCCAGCACCAGGTCGGCGCGTTTCCCCTCGGCGATGACGCCGCGATCGTCAAGGCCCAGCGCCTGCGCCGGATGCTGACTGACCAGACGGATCGCCTGTGGCAGGGTGAAGGCATTGTCCTCGGCGTCGGCGATGCGGAAAGCGGCATCCAGCAGGCTGGCGGGGTAATAGTCAGATGAGAGGATGTCCAGCAAAC
>JAERMT010000816.1_pt2 | contig 9858 bp, 7 predicted proteins | sample 9267081 | NCBI WGS metagenome assembly JAERMT01 (sample SAMN17071939, study PRJNA684904) | human gut metagenome | isolation source: diarrhea sample from child under the age of five | host: Homo sapiens | place: South Africa: Mafikeng, Mafikeng Provincial Hospital | collected 2019-09
TAGCCGATGGGCTCGGTGTATTTGGCGCGGTCGGTGCGTTGGATGCGCTTGGAGACATGGAGCGGGCGGCCGTCGGTGTCGTAGACGTAGTCGGTGATCAAGATCAGCGCCTGCCCGCGCTCGACGTTGAGCAAAAACGCCTCGTTTTGCGAGGCATAGCACACCTCAAAGGTCTTATGCCCCTGCGCCGGCGCGCGATGGAATTCTTGGCGCAGCGTCGCGTAGAGCGATCCGTTGAGGTCGCGATCGATGAGCGACCCAAAGCTTGGCGGCAGATACGTGGTCTCCAAGCACAGCGGGGCGTCGTCCAGATAACGCAGGCGGACAAGTTTGACGAGCTTGCTGCCCGCGGCGGCGTCAAAGAACTTAGCTATGCTGCCGGCCGCCTTGGTAAAGCCCGAGTCCACCGTGCGCGTGGTGGGCTTCATGCCCTGGCCTTCGACCTGCTTGGTATAGCTCGAAAACACCAGGTTGTTCTCGTGGAGCGCGGGCGTGTCGGCCACAAAGGTGCCACGTCCGCGCTCGGTGCGCACCAGGCCCTCGTCAACTAACACCTTAAGCGCGTGGCGCACGGTGCTGCGCGACAGCCCCGATTCGTCCATGAGCTCCATCTCGGACGGCAGCTTGTCTCCGCGTGCGTAGGTGCCGGCGGCGATGCGGTCACGCAGCGTACTCGCCAGACGCTCGTATTGGGCCAAGTTCTTTTTTGACGAAGTGCTCATGCGAACAACCTATATCTAACTTGTATGCTTACTGAACCAAGCATGTATCCAACATGACAACAAAACCGCTGGTAATGGATTGTCGAAAACTTTACCAGCAAAATTTCTAAGACAAATATAGCATACAACTAGTCGACATAACCAAAACGTGTATGTAACTTGTATGCCATCGAGAGCATCAAACGAGAAGAAAGGCTGATGCACGATGACTACTCAGGAACAGGTTAAGGACGTCGTCTCCCAGGTTTTGGCTGACAAGGCAGACAAGGGCGGCATCAAGCGCGTCGTGTGGATTGGCGCCGGCGGATCCAACGGCGGCAACTATCCTGCCCAGTACTTTATGGAGCACGAGGCCACGCAGGTCGTGAGCTCCAGTTACACCAGCAACGAGTTCGTGCATGCCACCCCGGCCTACGTCAACGAGAACACCCTGGCCGTCGTCGTGTCCATGCGCGGCACCAAGGAGACCATCGTCGCCGCCCAGGTCGCCAAGGACCACGGCGCCAGCACCATCGCCATCTATGTTGACGAGTCCGGCCTCACCGAGGTCTGCGACTACAAGATCCAGTATGACAGCCTGGCCGTTGACGAGTCCTGCATGGGCCGTACCAACTCCGCCGTCGTGACCATGATCGCCATGGAGCTCACGCAGCAGACCGAGGGCTATGCCGAGTACGAGACCGCTATGGCCGCTTTCGACCTGGTCGACCCCATCTATCGCAAGGCCGTCGAGTACACCCGTCCGCTCGCTGCCAAGTGGGCCGAGCAGAACGCCGACAAGCCCTGCATCAACGTCATGGCTCAGGGCCCGCTCTTTGGTGCCGCCTACGTCTTTAGCATCTGCAATGTGCAGGAGATGCTGCAGATCGACTCCTGCACCATCAACACCTGCGACTTCTTCCACGGCCCCTTCGAGATCCTGGACAAGCGCACCTCGCTGTTCCAGCTCATCAGCGTCGGCCGCAGCCGCTGCAACGACGAGCGCGGCATCCGTTTCGTCAACCAGTACGGTGGCGATCGCGTCTATCAGCTCGACGCCAAGGAGCTTGGCCTCAACGACATCAAGGACAGCGTGAGCGAATACTTCAACCACCTGATCTTTGCCCCGATCCTCAACAACGTCTACATGCGTGCGCTCTCCGCCGCCACCCACAAGGATTACATGACGCGCCGTTACATGTGGAAGCTGGATTACTAAGGGATAGAGCGGCCTAACAGCCCAATACCCCTCATGAGTTGCGGTGGAATAGTTCCTGTTTGGGAGCGTGAAGCCTCTGTTTGAGAACTATTTCACCGCAACTGCTAGAGCGGCACTTGGGGACGTTCCCTTTCTGCCGGCACCTGCGACACTCCCTGTGTCAAGAGTTTTCCCGTTCGCCGATTTCAGTCTTGATAAATGTATATAACGACTATAACGTAGCATGAAACATATTGGAAACAGAACCAAGGAGGCTGCGTTGAAGAGAAGCAATATGGGCTATGCGTTGGTGCTGATCGCCGCCCTCATGTGGGGAACCATCGGCATCTTTGTTAACGGAATATCCGCCCTGGGCGTTTCGTCTCAGAGCATGGCGGCCTTTCGCCTGTTGTCGGGTGCCGTCTTGATGGCTCCGGTTTTGGTATTCATGGGTTGCCAGGGAGGTGCTCGTGAGGGAAAAGCCTCGGGTCCCATGGCGCTGTTCAAGGCAAGTCCTAAAGAGCTCGTCCCCTGCGCACTTGTCGGTATCGTCGGTTTGGCCGTCGCCAACACCTGCTATTACGAGTGCATGGGCGAGGTGGGCATGTCCACGGCCTCGGTGCTGCTCTATACCTCGCCGGTGTTTGGCGTCATGCTCGGCCGCGTGCTTTATCGCGAGGGCGTGACCCCCAACAAGCTCGTCGCCATCATCTTTAACATTGTGGGTTGCGTGCTCGCGGTGACGAGCGGGGACCTGTCCGGTTTCCATTTCTCGACTTGGGGCGTCGCGTCGGGTGTGATCGCCGGACTTTGCGGTGCGTTGCTGGCTGTGTTTAGCCGCATGGCCACCAAGACGCTGCATCCGCTGGCGGTGACGTTTTGGGGCTTTGTCTTTGGCGGATGCTTTATGGCTGTGCTTTCTGCTCCGTGGTCCGATGTAGCCGCGGCAATGTCCCCGCAGCTCATTCTGCTGTTCGCGGGCTTTGGCTTTATTCCGACGGCTCTTGCGTACATCTTCTATATGCAGGGCCTCTCTATGGACCTCGAGACGTCGAAGGTGCCGGTCGTGGCTTCGTTCGAAACCGTGGCGACCGTTCTGGTCGGTATTGGCATCTATGCCGAGTCCGCCGGCGCAATCAAGGTCCTGGGCATTGTGCTGGTGCTCGCGTCCATCCTGATCATGAACACCGACTTCTCCAAGCTGCGCAACAGCGCCATTGTCAAACGTATTGTCGAGAGCATGACCTTTAAGCCCAACGCGTGGTGGACGGAGAAATCGCAGGACATGGATCTGTTCCGCGAGCGCACGGGCATTCCGCTGGAGCCCACCGTGCAGGAAAGCCCCTGGTACTTCGTGCGATAGGGGGTTGCGCGCGGTGTCTGACCTGGGGTATCCAGCCAGCGTCGGCCTACCCAGCCCCAACGTTTCAAGTGCGTTAAACCCGCCAACGGTCGTTTTTCACCCGCGAACGGTTTATATACTAATTATCAATATAAGCAACGTATAAGACGTTATAATGACCATAACGAAAAGGAGGAGGCAAGATGAATCAGATCATTCTCGCATCTCATGGCGGCCTGGCCGCAGGCGCCAAAGACACGCTCGAGATGGTTCTCGGCGACGTGTCGAACGTCCACGTCGTGTCGCTTGCTCGTGACGACAAGGAGCCCATCACCAATAAGGTCGAGGCTATGATCGCCACGTTCAACGCGGACGACACCGTGTATGTGCTAACCGATATGCTCGGTAGCTCGGTCAACAACAACATGGTCGAGCTTTCCAAGAACGGCACGAAGTTCACGGTTGTCAGCGGTTTCAATATCCCGCTGGCGCTCACGCTCGCTATGAGCCCCGCCCCCGTCAAGGGTGCCGAGCTCGCGGCCCTCATCAACGAGGCCCGCACCGGTCTGACCAACCCCAACGCACCGGTCGAGGTTGCCACGGCTCCCGCCAAGAAGGCCAAGGCGCCCCGTCACAGCTCCGGTCCCGCCAAGATCGTCCTCGCACGTCTTGACTATCGTCTGCTGCACGGCCAGGTCGTCTTTACCTGGACCACCAAGGTCCAGGCCGAGCGCATCATCGTCGTCGACAACGCTGCCGCCAACGATGACATCAAGAAGGGCGCTCTTAAGCTGGCCAAGCCCCAGGGCGTGCGCCTGAACGTCTTCACCGTTGAGCGTGCCCTTGCCAAGATGGACAAGCTCAACACCCTCGGCGAGCGCGTCATGTTCGTCTTTGGCAACACGGCCGAGATGCTGCAGTTCTGCCAGGGCTACAAGCTCGACGCCATCAACCTGGGCGCCACCGCCAACCACGACGGTGCCGAGCAGGTCGGCGGCAAGGACAGCTCCGTCTTCTTCGACGCCACCCAGAAGGCCGACGTCAACCAGCTGCTCGACATGGGCATCAAGCTCTACGTCCAGCAGACCCCTACGTATCAGAGCGTCGACATCGACGCCAAGCTGTAATCAACCAGGCATTTGCCTGACTGAAAGGAGAAGGGTATGAATACGTTCATCAGTGCGGTGCTCGTCGGCCTCGTCGGCGTGTTCTGCATGTGGGACTCCCGCCTGCTCGGTCGTCTTAACTTCGAGCAGCCTCTCGTTGGCGCTACGCTCGTCGGTCTGCTGCTGGGCGATGTGCCCACCGGCCTTGCCGTCGGTGCCGCCGTCGAGCTCGTGTCCATGGGCCTGGTGCAGGTCGGCGCCGCCGTTCCGCCCGATATGGTCCTGGGCGGCATCGTGGCCGCTGCCTTTGCGTGCCTGACCGATGCCTCCGCCGAGACCGCCATGACGATCGCCATCCCGGTCGCCGTCCTGGGTCAGCTCCTCGGCATCGTGTTCCGTTCCATCATCGCCGCCCTCACCCATGTGGCAGATAGCGCGATCGATAACGGAAAGTTCAAGACCGCTTACCGTATGCACATCTGCGCCGGCTCCGGTCTGTACGCCATCATGTACTTCCTGCCGATCTTCCTCGCCGTCTTTGTTGGCACCGACCTGGTTCAGGCCATCGTCAACATGGTTCCCGAGTGGCTGTCCACTGGTCTTAACGTTTCGACCAAGATCATGACCGCCTACGGCTTGGCCCTGCTGCTCACCATGATGATCAAGAAGGGTATGACTCCGTTCCTGTTCATCGGCTTCCTGCTCGCCGCTTACCTCAACCTGTCCGTCATCGCGGTCGCTCTGATCGGTGTGTGCCTGGCTATCGTCTTCATGGGCTTCAAGTTCAACGGTTCCCATGCAGCCGCCGGTGTCGATTCCGACTACGATCCGCTCGAAGACGACGAAGACTAAGGAGGAACACACTATGGCAACCGCAACCAAGGACGTGTCCCTGAACAAGAAGGTCAGCCAGTTCTTCTGGCGCTCCTGGGCCATCCAGGCCTCTTGGAACTACGAGCGTCAGATGAACATGGGCTTCCTCTACGGCATGGTTCCCACGCTCGATCGCCTCTATCCGGATGAGTCCGACCCCAAGCAGCTCGCTGCTAAGAAAGAGGCTTACCACCGTCACATGGCGTTCTACAACTGCACCCCGCAGACGAGCGCTTTCGTCCTGGGCCTCGCCGCCTCCATGGAGGAGGAGTACGCCAGGGATCCCGAGAACTTCGATCCCGATTCGATCAACGCGGTCAAGACCTCCCTCATGGGTCCGCTTTCCGGCATCGGTGACTCCTTCTTCCAGGGCACCATCCGCGTTATCGCCTTTGGTCTGGGTGTTCAGCTGGCTCAGCAGGGCTCCATCATGGGCCCGATCCTGGCCATGCTCATCTCCATCGTCCCCTCCGTGCTGATCACTTGGTTCGCCGCCAAGATCGGCTACCAGGGTGGCCACGAGTACCTGAGCAAGCTCCAGGGCGGCGACCTCATGGAGAAGCTCATGTATGTCTGCGGCATCGTGGGTCTTATGTCCGTGGGCGGCATGATCGCTACGCTGATCGGCGCCACCACCCCGCTGCAGTTCGCTGAGGGCACCGTCGTTATCCAGGACATCCTGGACGGCATGATGCCTCAGATGATCTCCCTTGGCCTCACCGGCCTTATGTACTGGCTCATCAAGAAGAACGTCAACACCGGTTGGCTTCTCGTGATCGCCATCGTGGGCGGCATCGCCCTCTCCGCGGCCGGCATCCTGGCCTAGTCGCGACCAAGCGTCTAACCGCTTTCCCCCGGGGGCCTGCCTGGCATCCCATACCCCAGGCAGGCTTCCATCCCTAAATGTGTCAAAGGGACAGCTCCTTTGTCACATCCTCAACGGGCCGGCGACTCGGTCCAAATCACGGTAACCCTGCGTGCGTCCGGCAAAGTGGCGCCGCAATAATCGAAAGGAATGTGTCAGATGTACGAGATCGACCTTAACCTCCCTAAGCAGATCGTCGCTGACGTCCTGTCCAACCACGAGATCCACAGCGTCGCCTTCGTCGGCTGCGGTGCCTCCATGTCCGACCTTTACCCCGCCAAGTACTTCCTGGCCAACAACACGGACAAGCTGAACGTTCAGATCTTCACCGCTAACGAGTTCAACTACGACACGCCTTCCTGGGTCAACGAGCACACCTTCGTGATCACCTGCTCCCTCGGTGGCTCCACGCCCGAGACCGTCGAGGCCAACAAGACCGCCAAGAAGCACAACTGCCCGGTCGTCTCCCTCACCAACAAGGCTGGCTCCGCTCTGACCGTCGACGCCGACCACGTCATCGTTCACGGCTTCCACGCCAACTACGCTGCCAAGTGCGAGAAGCCCGGCTATGCCATCGCTCTTGCTCTCGAGATCCTTCAGCAGACCGAGGGCTATGACCACTACGAGGACATGATCACCGGCCTCACCAACGTCTTCGATCTCTGCGAGAACGCCGCTCAGCACTGCAAGAAGCTCGCCAAGAAGTTCGCCGAGGACTTCAAGGACGACAAGATGATCTACTTCATGGCTTCCGGTGCCTCCGAGAAGATGGCTTATTCTCACGCAGCCTTCCTGTTCACCGAGATGCAGTGGATCGACGCCGCCGCCTACAACACCGGCGAGTACTTCCACGGCCCGTTCGAGGTTTCCACCGAGGGTAAGCCCTACGTCTTCTTCATGTCCGATGGCGCTACCCGTCCGATGGACGCCCGCGCCCTCACCTTCCTTGAGCGCATGGGCGCCAAGGTCGCTCTGATCGACTCCAAGGACTACGGCCTGGCTGACGCTGTGCCCGCGAGCGTCGTCACCTACTTCAACCCGCTGCTGCACCTCGCCGTTATGCGCGAGTACGGCAACCAGATCGCCGAGGCCCGTCAGCACCCGCTGACCATGCGTCGCTACATGTGGAAGCTTTCCTACTAATCACAAGTAAGTAGACCTTGCGGGTTGATTGAGAGGGGATGGGGTTTTCGCCCCATCCCCTTTTTTGCTCTGGGGAGGACGTGTTTGTCGCTCCGCAAAACCCCAGGTAAAACCTACCAAAATAAACCTGTCCCTTTTTGGCAGGTGGGAGGAGATGCGTATGATCAAGGCAGTGCTGTTTGATATGGATGGCGTGCTGGTCGATACCGAGTGGTTCTACAACCGTCGTCGCGTGGCGTTTATGGAGGAGAAGGGGTTCCACTTTGACGAGATCCCCGATCTTTCGGGGTCTAACGAGCCCGCCATTTGGAAGGCGCTGGTGCCCGACGATATCGAGCTGCGTGAGCAGCTGCGCGTGGAGTACAAGCAGGTCTACAGCCCGGTCCACCCCGTTCCGTATGCCGAGCTGCTCAACGAGCAGACGGAGCCGGTGATGCGTGAGCTGCACGAGCGCGGCGTGAAGTGCGCCATCGCAAGCTCGTCCTATCGCGAGTTGATCGACGAGCTGGTGGAGATTGCCGGCATCGCCGACGTGCTGGACTACACCATCAGCGGCCACGAGTGCAGCGCGTTTAAGCCCGACCCCGAGATCTACCTGCGCGCCATGGAGGCACTGGGGGTGGAGCCTGCCGAGTGCCTGGTTATCGAGGACTCGCCTTTGGGTATCGAGGCCGGCAAGCGTTCCGGCGCCCGTGTCCTGGCGCTGCGTCCGCACGAGGGCGTCAACCTGGATCAATCCGCCGCCGACGTTGTCATCGACAGCCTGACCGACATCCTACCTGCCATTTAGGGACAGGTTTATTTTGGCAGGTTTTATCTGAGCAAACGCCGAATTCGCCGTGAAGGGATTGCTCTCTTCACGGCGTTTTTCTTTTGAGCGGCCTCACGGTCCCCCTGATGGTTGTCGAGAGAGGGTGAATTGAGGCGCCCTCTGTCGCTCCATGTTACAATCGCCGACATGCCCCACAACTACATCTGCCTTCGAAGGGAGCCTACGTGGCGAACGCCATCGACCAGCTCACGGACCGCGTGCTCGTGCTCGGCCGCCTCACCATCGTCCGCCGCGCCATCACCGCCGTGGCGGTCACAATTTCCGCCGTTCTCCAGACATTCCTAATCCAGGCGTTCATTCAACCCGCCGACCTGCTTCCGAGCGGCCTCACCGGCGTCGCGGTCCTGCTCGATCGCGTTACCTCGCTGGGCGGCGTTCACATCGACATCTCGCTCGGCATGCTCGCGCTCAACATCCCCGTGGCGCTCCTGTGCTGGAGCGGCATTAGCAAGCGCTTCGTCATCTTCTCGATGATGCAGGTCATGCTCTCGTCGCTGTTCCTCAACGTCTTTCACTTCGCGCCGTTTTTGGGCGACAAGATCATGCTCATCATTTTTGGTGGCGTGGTCTCGGGTCTGGGCGCTGCCATCGCGCTTAAGTCCGGCGCATCCACCGGCGGCACCGACTTTATCGCGCTGTGGGTCTCCAACCACACGGGCAAGACCATCTGGGGCGTTATCTTTGGTTTCAACTGCTTTATCCTGGCGATCTTTGGCTTTATGTTTGGCTGGGACAACGCGGCGTACTCCATCGTGTTCCAGTTTATTTCGACCAAGACCATCGACAGTTTCTATCGTCGCTACGACCGCGTGACGCTGCAGATCACAACGCACAAGGCGGACGAGGTCATGACCGCCTATGTTGACCATTTTCAGCATGGCATTAGCTGTGCCGAGGTCATTGGCGGATACAGCCGCGAGAAGATGTACCTGCTGCATGCCGTTGTCTCGACCTACGAGAGCCAGGACATTATCAAGCTGGTGTGCGACATTGATCCCGGCGCCGTGATCAATGTGTTCCACACGCTCAACTTTGTGGGCGGCTGGTGGGGCGGTCATGTCGACGAGCCCATGCCCACGGCCGTTCCCGATCCCGACAAGCCCGCACGCATGGCCAGCAGGCAGGCGCGCCTCAGCGAGCAGGATAGCCTGCAGCAGGACGACGGCAAGTAAGGATTTGCTGTATGTGGTGTATCGTTTTATCAATATGAGGTAACATGAAACTAGACGTTATATACGTATTAGTTATTTCAATATTTCGATAAGAGTGATTAGATATGCCTGCGCCTAAAAATGCACCGCTTTACCAGCAGATTTACGACGAAATCAAGGATGCAATCGAGAAAGGTGTTTATGCACCCAAGGAGCGTATTCCGTCCGAGCTTGAGCTAGCCGAGCAGTACGAGGTGAGCCGAATTACGGTGCGCCGCGCCGTCGAGGAGCTGTGCTCCGATGGCTACCTGGTTAAGCAGCAGGGCCGTGGCACCTTTGTTTCCACGCCGCACATCAATCGCCAGTTTCACGCCTCGACGCTGCAGACGTTTACCGCGCTGTGTGCCGGCAACGGCATGAAGGCCGGTGCGCACGTGATCGATCGCCAGATTGTGCCGGCGCGCCAAAACGAGATGGAGTTCTTTGGCCTGCAGAAGGATGCGCTGCTGCTGCACATCAAGCGCGTGCGTACTGCCGACGGCGAGCCCATCTTTGAAGAGAACATCTTTGTGCCGTTTGACGCCTACCGTGAGCTGTTGACGGCCGATCTTGAGGACAAGTCGATTTTTGCCGAGGTCGAGCGTGTT
>JAERMT010000155.1_pt1 | contig 9842 bp, 10 predicted proteins | sample 9267081 | NCBI WGS metagenome assembly JAERMT01 (sample SAMN17071939, study PRJNA684904) | human gut metagenome | isolation source: diarrhea sample from child under the age of five | host: Homo sapiens | place: South Africa: Mafikeng, Mafikeng Provincial Hospital | collected 2019-09
GTCCGGGCTGGGAAATCGACTGCGACATCGATGTGGTACAGACCGCCGACAAGGAAAACTTCTATCTCACCGGATTCATGGATGCATCCATCAACGGAGAGCATGCATTCCACAGAGATTACGATGTAACCGTTCCTCGTAACGGACTCTAGAAAATAGCCCGAATTTCGGGAAAAAACAGATTGCGTAGGGGGCTTTCAAGGCCTCCTGCGCCTTTCATGAATTCGACATTATTCCGGTGACAGAAGCCGGAAACCTTAGACCGCAGAGCAAATTGATTTTACGGAAGAAAGGAACCGACAAAGATGCTTGTATTGAGAAACGCGAGAATCATCCCGGAACTGACCGAGGGATACGATTCGGATAGAGCGGATATCGTTATAGATAATGGAATTATTCAGGAAATTAAAGCACCGAAAACTGTAGATGCCGGTGAGGTTTTGGACATGACCGATATGACCGTGATTCCGGGATTGATTGAAGCGCATCTGCACTTAGACCTGAAGGGGACCAACACCTTCGAGGAAAACGTTCAGCCGGATGCATACCGCAGCATGACCGCGCTGAAGCTGGCACAGGACAACCTGCGTCAGGGTTACACCACTGTTCGAGATGTGGGTGACCGAAACAATATTGTAATCGACATCGCCAGAGCGGTTCGGGAAGGCGCGGTGGTGGCACCGGACATCCTGGCCAGCGGAAAGATCATCTCACCGACAGAGAAGGGCAACGACTTCTTCGGCACTATGTATCTGGAAGCGGATTCTCCGGAAGAGTTCCGGAAGGCGATTCGAAAGCAGTACCAGAGAGGCGCCGACTGGATTAAAATCATGGGCACCGGAGCGATCATGAATCCGGGTGCGGAGCCGGGGCTTCCGATTATTACAGAAGAAGAATTGAAAGCAGCCTGCGATATGGCGGATTTCTTGAAAATGCCGGTATCCGTGCACTGCCACGGCACAGAGGGCATCAAGATGTGCATTCGCAATGGCGTTCGTACCATCGAGCATTCCACCATTCTGGATGATGAGTGTCTGCGGATGTACAAGGCATCGGATCAGAGCTTCATGATGCCGACACTGAGTGCACCGCACTCTTTCCTGGATTGGCCGGAAGGAATGCCGAAGCACTACGTGGAGAAATCCAAGAAAATCGTCAAGGTTCTGGATGAAGGAATGAGAGAGGCCTACCTGCAGGGAATCAAGATGGGTTGGGCTACCGATGCGGGCGTCTACGAAGGCAGCCACGGCAACGGAATTTACGAGTTCCGGATTCGTGTGAACAAGCTGGGAATGGACCCGAAGGATACGTTGATTCAGGCCACCAAGTACAATGCGGAAATCCTGATGATTGACGATCAAGTGGGTACCATAAAAGCAGGAAAGAAAGCGAATTTGGCAGTATTCCAGGGAAATCCGGATGAAGATATTGAAAAATTGAATGATGTTGCACTGGTCATCAAGGACGGCAAGAAGGTTCTTGTATAACCGGGAAGAGTTAAGGAGACACAATTATGGGAACACAATCAAAACTTAAAAAGAATATGCTCAGATTAATTCTGATTTCTATTGCAGGTACCATGATCTACGGACTTCCGTATTTCAGATCCTACTACTACGATGCGTACCTGCAGACTTACGGATTAACCAATTCACAGATGGGAATGTTTGGTTCTATCTTCGGAATCATGGGTGCCTGCTCCTATCTGTTTGGCGGTGTGGTTGCGGACATGTTCTCAGCAAGAAAGCTGATGACCATATCCATGATTCTCACCGGCTTGGGTGGATTGCTACACCTGATGCACCCGAGCTACCTCATGTTGGTGGGGATTTACTTCCTTTGGGGATTTACCTCTCTGTTTGCATTCTGGCCGGCACTGCTGAAGGTTCTGCGTTCTCTGGCAAATGAGGACGAGCAGAGTAAGGCATACGGCTTCATGGATGCAACCAGAGGTATCACCAACGCAGTGCAGCTGGCAGTGACCCTGGCCATCTTCAACGCACTGAGCAAGAAGGCTAGCGATCTGGCAGGTTTGAACGGCGTAGTTATCTTCTACTCCGCAATCTGTATCGTAATGGGTATCGGCCTGTACTTCGTTCTGGACGAGAAGAAGCTGCAGACCGGCTCCGATGATGCGGATGATGAAAGCAAATTCTCCTTTGCAATCGTAAAGCAGGTGCTGAAGATGCCGGTGGTATGGCTGCTTTCCCTGGTGGTATGCTGCTCCTACACTATGCCGATTCTGTTCTACTACTTCACCCCATACGCAACCGCGAACCTGGGCATGACCGCTGCAGCCGGTGCCATGGTCACCATGCTGGCGCAGTATGTACGTCCGGTAGCCTGCGTGGTCGGCGGCGTTGCTGCAGATAAGATCGGAAGAGCAAACGTAATGTACGGAACCATGGGCATCATGCTGGCGTCCACACTGGTTTTGATCTTCGCAAGATCCATGGCCAATGCGGTATTTATCGGAATCTGCGCATGCATCTACTTCGGTATGTACGGTGCGTACTCCCTGGTATTCTCCATGTTCGACGAATGCGGAATTCCGAAGTACATGTCCGGAACCGCCATCGGTCTGATCTGCACCATCGGATATATGCCGGAATTCTTCTGCCCGCTGCTGGCCGGAAAGGTTTTGGATACATACGGAAATGCGGGATACCACATCCTGTTTATCTTCTTGGCTGTTATGATGGTAATTGGTCTCATTCTTCTGACCTTCTACAAGCGTCTCGTGAAAAAGATGTAATATGCCAAGTGATAATATAATAATATAATTGCCCGAAAAGCCCCATCGAAATCGATGGGGCTTTTCATGTACGGTTGTATTCGTTGGATGCTATTCTTCTTCCATTTGCAGGTTGGCCCAGTAGCTGTAGCTTCGCTTCAGGGTGTGGGCGATGGCGTCCGTGTCCCGATCTTCCAGAATCTTTAAAATCTCGAAGTGGATGTCCACCAGATATTTCCGGTCCTGCTCCCGAATGCACTGTTCGATGGTGCGGATTCGGGATCCGTAGGTCAGCTTGGACAGCATTTCGTTCACGGTGACGATTAGGTCGTTCCGGGTAGCTTTTGCGATGGCATCGTGGAAGGCGATGTCCGTCCGGCAGATTAGTTTCGGATCCGGATTGGGTTCGTCCAGTTCCCGCTCGATGGAGGCGGCAATTTGCCGCAGGTTCTCCGCATCCTCCGGATTGAGGCCTTGCTCCATGATAACCTGCAGGGTACCGAACTCGATGCATTGCCGGAGACCGATGAGATCTTGGTAGGATTCTTTTTTCTGGAGAATCATACTGTAGATCAGCGGATTGATGGTCTGCGGCTTGAAGCTTCGGCATACAAAAGTACCTTCGGGACGGCGAATTTCCAGGATGCCGTACGCCACCAGGGTTCGTACCGCCTCCCGTACCGTGTTCCGCCCAACGCAGAAGCTGGAAGCCAGCTCCGGTTCGGTGGGAATCTTGTCTCCCGGATTAATCTGCCCGTCGATGATGGCTTCCGTCAATCGTTCTACCACGATGTCGGAAGCGGATTTCATGCGAATGGGCTTCATAAAATCTGAAGCAGTCATTAATTTTCCTTTCTGTGCAGCAGTGCTGCGTTTCGCGGCAGAGGGAGAAAGAAATTAATTCTTTTTCTCCACGATGGTGTCTGCCAGCGTCTCAAAATATTTTACGTAAGCGGCGTGGTCTTCTTCCATGTGACCGTGCGCCTTCATGGTCTGCTGGATTTCATAGAGCTGAGCGGTGTAAGGAATCGGGCAATCGATGGCGTGGGCCGTGTTGATTACGTTGGTGATATCCTTGTGGTTGACCTTGATGGTTCCGCCCGGGGTGAAGTTCCGCTCCACCATCATAGGCGCTTTGTCTTCCAGGGCATAGCTCCGCGCAGCACCGCCTTCGATGGCTTTGTATACCTTCTCCGGATCCACGCCGGCTTTGGCCGCAAAGGTGAGCGCCTCCGCCACGATAGCGATGTTGTTGTTTACGATGATCTGATTGGCCAGCTTGCAGATGCTGCCGGAGCCGGAATCTCCAATCAGTGTTGCCTGAGAACTGTAGGTGTCAAAAATCGGCGCGCAGGTGTTGAAATCCTTCTCGTCGCCGCCCACCATGATGGCCAGCGTGCCGGCTTTGGCGCCGCTCTCTCCGCCGGATACCGGTGCATCTAAGAAACCGATACCTTTCTCCTGCAACTTCTCATAGCATTCTCTGGAATCGTTGGCGGTGACCGAGCTGTGATCCACCACAATCTGTCCGGCCTTCATGTACTCGATCAGGCCGCCCTCGCCGAAGATGACGTTCTTAACGATGGATGCGTTGGGGAGAATCATCTCCACCACGTCGCACTGCTCCGCCAGCTCCTTGTTGCTTCCGGCAGTGGCACCTTCTGCCACCAGCTCCGCGACGATCTTCTCGTTCAGGTCGGACACCATGACATCCAATCCTGCTTTTACCATGTGTTCTGCCATGGGACGTCCCATGATTCCCAGTCCAATAAATCCTACTTTCATTGTTTGTTTCCTCCTGTTGATGTTTCGTGTTTTGGATTAAAAAAACAGTACCGCCTGTAGCCATAAACCGAATTGTGTTCAACATAGGATGTTTAACACTTCAATACTAATGAAAAATTCGTGCAAAGTCAATTGGAATTCTGCTTTATTTTAGACAGTGGATTTGTCGAAAAGAACAAATTTTTCGATAAAATATTGTTTATTGTTGACTTTACCGTAAATTCTTCGTAAAATAAAATCAACATCCCATGATGGTATGAACTAATGATGGGGTGATACCCGGATTCGTCCGGGAATGAAACTATACCGCTTGTAGTTAATGTTGTTGGGATATCGCAGGCATCCGGCCTGCGAAGGAGGAAAAATTGAAGAGAAGAAAACTGATTGCAGTGGTCTTGATGTTGACTTTGCTCTGCACGATTTCCCTGTCCGGCTGTGCGAAGCAGAACAGCGGAGAGGTGGCAGAGAACGGATACAATCAGGTAACGCTGCTGCTCAACTGTAACGGAACAGAGATTGCCAACGATACCAGAATGGCGCTCCTGTTCAAGAAGTACGTGGAAGAGCGTTCCGATGGCGTAGTTCGGATTAAAGTATTTCCGAACGATCAGCTGGCCAGCGGAAACATGAACAAGGGTCTGGAGATGATTACCAGCGGAACTACGGATCTGGACATCCATTCCACCAGTATCATTTCCAATCTGGATAACCGTCTGATGGTGTGCACCATGCCGTGGCTGTTCCAGAACTATGACCAGGCGGAGAAGACATTCTTCGGGGATGGCGGAAAGTTCATCCAGAAGGTGGTATCCAAGAAGGGTCTGACGTACCTGGGAGCCGTTCATAACGGTTTCAAGGCGATTACAAACAGCAAGCGCTCCATCAAAAAGCCGGAAGACCTGAAAGGTCTGAAGATCCGTATTCCGGGTGGCGCGTTCTATACGTCGTTCTATAAGTCATTCGGTGCCAGCCCGCAGGCGATGAGCTGGAGTGAAGTGTTCACCGCACTGCAGCAGGGAACCATCGACGGACAGGACAACAGCTTGAGCACCTGCAATTCCGGAAACATTCAGGAAGTGCAGAAGTATATCACTATCGCAAAGTATACCTATGAAGCTTTTACTTTTACAGCGAACTCCGAGAAGTTTAACTCACTGAATTCCAAGACCCAGCAGCTGCTGAAAGAGTGCGCGAAAGATGCGTGCCACGAAGTGGATCAGCAGATTGTGGAAGGGGAAGGAGACATCCTGCAGAAGTTCAAAGACACCGGCTGCGTGATCAACGAGCTGTCTCCGGCAGACATTGAAAAATTCCGCAAGGTCGTAGAACCGGTAAAGCAGGAATACATGAAGAAGTACGGCGAAGAGGCCTGCAAGGCATTCGGCGTGACGAAGTAGTGAAACTCAGAAAGAAAGTGAGGCAAGGTATATCCTATGAAAAAATTCTGGAATGAATTGGAAGACAATATATGCGGCATCCTGCTTCTGGTGATGATGCTGCTCACGTGCGTCAATGTATTTGCGCGCTATGTCCTGCTCAGCTCCATGCCTTTTGTTGAAGAGCTGACCAATGCCGGCTTGATTCTCCTCAGTATTGCCGGCGCAGCAGTGGCTGCGAAAAGAGGAGCCCATTTGGGTCTGACCGTCCTGACAGAGAGGTTCTCTCCGGCGGGACAGAAGGCTTGCACTCTGCTGGGGGATGCCCTTGGCATTATCTTTGGACTGGTCATCCTGTACTTCGGTGTTCGGATGTCCAGCCACGAATTCGCGCTGGGACTGAAGACCAGCGGCATGCAGTGGCCGGAAGGTGCTTTTGGCGCCATGATTCCGGTAGGCGGTGCGTTCCTGGCGATTCGCTACTGCCAGCTGTTTATCCGTACGCTGAAAAGCGATGCAACGAACTCGGAAGATAAGGAGGCATAAGAATGAGTGCAGGCTTAGTAGTATTTGGAAGCTTTGCGGTTCTCCTGTTCCTGGGAGTTCCGATTGCGTTATCTTTGGGAATGGCCAGTGTCATCACGCTGCTGTATGAAAATCTGCCACTTTCCATTATTCCGGCGAATCTCTATTCGTCCACCGGCAAATTCGTTTTGCTGGCAATTCCGTTCTTCATCCTAGGCGGAAACATCATGGAGAAGAGTGGAATCTCTTCCCGACTGATTGATTTTGCAAGAACTTTGGTGGGGCACAAAAGAAGCGGCATGGCCATGGTATGCGTCATCGTTGCCTGCTTCTTCGCCGCAATTTCCGGTTCCGGCCCGGCCACGGTAGCGGCTCTGGGAGCGATTATCATCCCGGCAATGACCCAGGTGGGATATAACAAAGCGTCTTCCACCGCATTGATGTCCACTGCCGGCGCCATCGGAATCGTCATCCCGCCGTCCATTACTTTTGTAATCTACGGATCCATTACCGGAAATTCCGTGGGCCAGCTCTTCGCTGCCGGCCTGGTGCCGGGAATCCTGATGGGCGTGGTGCTGGTAATCGCCATGCAATTCGTCAGCCGGAAATGGGAAATCGAAACCATTCCGAAGGCAACCGGTGCGGAACGCTGGGCGGCTTTCAAGGATGCATTCTGGGGCATCATGATGCCGGTAATCATCCTGGGCGGAATCTACGGCGGAATCTTCACCCCGACCGAAGCAGCGGCGGTGGCAGCGTTCTACGGTCTGCTGGTTGGATTCTTCATCTACAAAACCCTGAAGCTTCAGGACCTGATGACGATTCTCAAGGACTCCGTTTCTCAGACCGCGGTTGTTATGTTCATCGTCGGAACCGCCAGCCTGTTCTCTTGGGTACTCACGGTTACCGGTGTAGCATCTGCCGCAAGTAACAGCCTGATTACCATGGTAGGCGGAAACAAGATTCTGTTCCTGCTGGTAGTGAACATCATCCTGCTGATTGCAGGCTGCTTCATCGATGCCAACTCGGCAATGTACATCATCCTGCCGATTCTCTACCCGGTTGCAACTGCGCTGGGCATCGACCCGATTCACCTGGGTGCCATCATGGTACTGAACATGGCCATCGGTCTGGTAACACCGCCGGTAGGAATCAACCTGTACACCGGATGCGGCATTGCGAACATTTCCCTGAAGGAAATTTCCAAAGCGGTTCTGCCGTTCGTATTCGCATCGCTGCTGGTACTGATTCTGGTAACATACGTTCCGGGTGTATCCACCTGGCTTCCAAGCTTGATTTCGAACTAATCGAGATATAACAGACCTGTGCTGCTTGCCCGCAGGCAGGTCTGTTTCATGGGACACGGGCAATCATTCATGAACAACAAGGAGGTCATATCATGAAGGATATCAGCATAGGGGAGCTGAAAGACCGCGCACAGGATCTGCGCCGAAAGGCTCTGACTATGATCTATGAAGCACAGTCCGGTCATCCGGGTGGTGCGTTCTCGGCAGCAGAGGTTGTCGCATATCTGTATTTCAAGGAAATGAACATCGATCCAAAGAATCCGGAATGGCCGGATCGGGACCGCTTCATCCTTTCCAAGGGCCATGCCTGCCCGATTCAGTACGCAGCACTGGGAACTCTGGGATATTTTCCGGAGGAGGAGATGCATAAGCTGAGAAAAGAAGGTTCCATGCTGCAGGGTCACCCGAACATGAGAAAATGCCCGGGCATCGATATTTCCACCGGATCCCTGGGTCAGGGACTTTCCGTAGGTGTGGGAATGGCGGTTGCCGGCAAAAGAGACGGAAAGAATTACCGCGTCTACGTGGTAATCGGCGACGGCGAGCTGGATGAAGGTGAGCTGTGGGAAGGCTTCATGGCGGCAAACGCATGGGGCCTGGATAATCTGGTGGTCATCCTGGACGACAACGGTCTGCAGCTGGACGGCACCACGGATGAAATCATCCCGCACCTGGATGTGGTAAAGAAGATGGACGCGTTCGGTTTCGAAACCTACGACATCGACGGAAACGATATGGAACAGGTAGCGGATGCTTTTGGGAAAATCAATGCGTCTTCTTCCGGAAAGCCGAAATTCATCGACGCTCGTACTATTAAGGGCAAGGGCGTATCCTACATGGAGAACCAGCTGGGCTGGCACGGCAAAGCACCGAACGATGAAGAATACGAAATCGCAATGAAGGAACTGGGAGGTCGGTAATGAATACAGAACAGAAAATTGCCACTCGTGTCGGTTTCGGCGAAGAAATCGTAACACTGGGTAAAGAAAACAAGGATATCTACGTTGTGGATATCGATATCGGTAAATCCTGCAAGACTCAGGAATTCCGTAAAGAGCTGCCGATGCAGCATCTGAACGTGGGCATTGCAGAACAGAACGGCGCCGGCGTTGCGGCAGGACTGGCCACCACGGGAAAGATTCCGTTCGTGGTAACTTATGCGGTATTCGGTTCCCTCCGGATGGCGGAACAGATTCGTCAGGAAATTTGCTACACCAACCTGAACGTAAAGATTGCATGCTCCCACGGCGGCCTGACTCCGGCCAACGACGGAGCCAGCCATCAGGGCATCGAGGACATGGGCGTTCTGCGCACCATCCCGAACATGAAAGTGGTCATGCCGGCAGATTACTATGCGGCCAAAGCCCTGGTTCGCCAGGCGGCGGAAATCTACGGACCGGTCTATCTGCGGTTCACCCGAGATGCGGTTCCGGTAATTTACGATGAGAATCAGAAGTTCGAAATCGGCAAAGCCATCCAGATTCAGGACGGCTCCGATGTGGCGCTGATTGCCAACGGCGATACCGTCATTCTGGCAATCCGGGCGGCAGAAGAACTGGCAAAGGAAGGCATTTCCGCCAGAGTCATCGACATGCACACCATCAAGCCGCTGGATGTGGACTGCGTAAAGGCCTGCATCGATGACATCGGCAAAATCATCACTGTCGAGGACCACAATATCATCAACGGTCTGGGCAGTGCTGTCTGCGAAGTGGCAGCGGAATCCGGAAAGGGCATCGTAAAGAGAATCGGCATCCAGGATCAGTTCGGAGAGTCCGCACCGTATGAGCGTCTGCTGGCAAAGAACGGCATCACGGTGGAGAACATCGTGGAGACCGCAAAGGCATTGCAGAAATAATTGATTACGTCCACTTTTACTTCCACAAAGGAATAACCTTTGAGCACGCTGCTGTGGGATTATCCCGCGGCAGCGTGTGTTTTTTTGGTTCTGCACTCGTGCCTGCCGCCGGGCGGCAGGCTGGCTTCTCACTTCTTCCGGGTCGGGGTTCGCGCTTGGAAACCGAATTCATTGGCTTTGCGGGGAGGCGAGCGCGAACCTTGCCGCCGCCAGGGTCGCATTTTCCACATCTTCCGGCCCGGGGTTCGCGCCCGGAA